>PJUE01000410.1_pt1 | contig 29794 bp, 27 predicted proteins | sample 1512171 | NCBI WGS metagenome assembly PJUE01 (sample SAMN08177674, study PRJNA422409) | Feces metagenome, whole genome shotgun sequencing project. | isolation source: Chicken feces (3) enriched on wood chips: alkali lignin treatment | host: Gallus gallus | place: USA: Madison | collected 2015-01-15
CAGCGCTGGCCGGCGGTGCCGACGGCGCCAAACACGATGCCCGGCACGGCCAGCTTCAGGTCGGCGGTCTCGTCGAGGATGATGGCGTTGTTGCCGCCCAGCTCCAGCAGGCAGCGGCCCAGGCGGCGGGCGACCTTCTCGTTGACCGTGCGGCCGACCTGGGTCGAGCCGGTGAAGCTGATCAGCGGCACGCGGCGGTCGTCCACCAGCTTTTCCGACAGCGCGGTGCCGGCGTCGTTGACCAGGAAGAAGATGTCCGGGAAACCGGCTTCGCGCAGCGCGTCGTTGCAGATGCGCATGGAGGCGATGGCGGTCAGCGGGGTCTTGTTGGACGGCTTCCAGATGCAGATGTCACCGCAGATGGCGGCCAGGAAGGCATTCCAGCTCCACACCGCGACCGGGAAGTTGAAGGCCGAGATGATGCCGACCAGGCCCAGCGGGTGGTACTGCTCGTACATGCGGTGGCCGGGGCGCTCCGAATGCATGGTGTAGCCATACAGCATGCGGCTCTGGCCGACGGCGAAATCGGCGATGTCGATCATCTCCTGCACTTCGCCGTCACCTTCGGGCTTGCTCTTGCCCATTTCCAGGGCGACCAGCGAACCCAGCGCGTCCTTGTGCCTGCGCAGCGCTTCGCCGCACAGGCGCACGGCTTCGCCGCGGCGCGGGGCCGGGGTGGTGCGCCAGGTCTTGTAGGCCTCCTGCGCACGGGCGATGACCGTCTCGTACTCGGCCTCGGTGGTGGCGCGGACCTGCGCGATCGGCTCGCCGGTGGTCGGGTTGACCGGGGTGATCAGCTCACCGCCGATAGCGCTCGACCATTCCCCGTTGCCCAGGTAGGTGCCAGCGTTGATCGCGTCCAGACCAAGGGACTTGAGCAGCTCGGAAGACATGCAGACTCCTGTGTTTCGTTACGTTGTTGGCGCCACCGCGGGCAGGTGGGGGTCGCGGCGGACTGAACCGGCGATGGTAGCAGAGGGCTGTGGCGGGGCTTTGGTGCAGTGCGGGGTGGGGCGTCAATTCCTTGACGGCGGGCGTCACGATTTCGCAGGGGGGCGTACGCGCCACAACTGATAAAAATCAGTCACCTATGTCTCGCTTGCCGAGCCGATTGCGACAAGTTGACGCCCGCTTTCTGCTATCTTTTGTGACGGAGTTCAGACACAATCCTGACGAAGTCAATCAAACCGCATTCAGATGCGCGCATGGGCTGGGAAGCCCGGCGCAGCTCGGGATCATGTCCTGATCCGCGGAACCGCCTGAGGAGAAGTTGTGTGCTACATGGATCTGTAGAGAGTCTTTCCAGCCATCCCGGCCGATCACGTCGTCGTGTCGAGGCCCGTGCCGCGCTCGAGCTGGCCCTGCGCCTGGGGGATATGGTCGTCATCCCCATCATGGCCATCGTTTCCCATGTGGCGTTCTATGGTTCGGCAGCGCCGGACCCGTCGCAGCGCGTGGTATTTGGCGCGGTCCTGCTGAGCGCGATGGTCTGCTTCATGATCGGCCCGGTCTACCGCGGCTGGCGTGGGCGTGGCCTGGTGGTGGATCTGTGGATACTGCTGCTGGCGTGGTCGTGCACCTTCGGCTTGTTCTCGTTCTACGCCGTGCTGGTGGATATGGCAGGTGCTGTTCCGACGCGCTGGCTGCTGGCCTGGTATGTCTCAGGCCTGCTCGGCATGGTCGGCGTGCGCGTTCTGCTGCGGGTGCAGTTGCACCGCCTGCGTGCGCGTGGCCTGGACCGCGAGCGCGTGCTGCTGGTGGGTCTGCGTTCTTCAGGGTTGAAACTTCACCGACTGCTGCGTGGCAAGCCTGAGCTGGGAAAGGAAGTGATCGGCTACTTCTCCGCCGCGGGTGATCTGGCTGTCCGCCGTGGCGGCGATGCACCCCGCTGCCTGGGGGCGCTGGCTGACCTGCCGCGCTACATGGACCAGCATCGTGGCGAGTTCGATCAACTGTGGGTGTCGATGACGCCGGGCGACGCCGGTGACATGAAGGCGATGCTGAAGCAGATCGAGCGTTTCCCGGTGCCGGTGCGGCTGATTCCGGACACGACCGGTTGGGGCACCCTGAACCCGGGCGTGCACCAGGTTGGCGACGTGCCGATGATCGGTGTGCGCCAAGGGCTGGCGGACCACAATTTCCGCCTGGCCAAGCGGGTGGAAGACATCCTTGTGGCCGGTCTGGCGGTCATCATGCTGGCGCCGGTGTTCGCGGTGCTGGCGATTGGTGTGAAGCTGAGTTCGCCCGGCCCGGTGCTGTTCCGCCAGCGCCGCCATGGCCTGGGGGGCAAGGAATTTTCGATGCTGAAGTTCCGTTCGATGCGGGTGCATGCCGAGGGCTCCTCCGACAAGATCACCCAGGCCACGCGCAATGATCCGCGCGTGACCCGTTTTGGCGCGTTCCTGCGCCGCAGCAGCCTGGATGAGCTGCCTCAGTTCTTCAATGTGCTGGGCGGCAGCATGTCGGTGGTGGGGCCGCGGCCGCACGCCGTGCAGCACAACAATCACTATGAGCGCCTGATCGACCGCTACATGCATCGCCACTACGTCAAGCCCGGAATCACCGGCTGGGCGCAGGTACACGGGCTGCGCGGCGAGACCCCCGAGCTGCGCTCGATGAAGAAGCGCGTGCAGTACGACATCGATTACATCCGCCGCTGGAGCCCAACCCTCGATCTGCGCATCATTGTGATGACCGCATTCAAGGTGCTGGGGCAGAAGTCGGCATACTAGGAATCGAGGCTGCTGCCGGCGACGCGCCGGCACTGGCTGCCTGGAAGCGCGCGGCCCGCAGTAGTGGCCGGGTGCTGCGTTTCACGTACTGAAGAACTGATGGAATCCGTTGTCCGTGTTCAAGAATATTCTGGTTGTATGTGTCGGCAACATCTGCCGCAGTCCCTCCGCTGAGGTGATGCTGCGTGAAGCGGTACAGGGCAAGGGCATCACGGTGTCCTCTGCCGGTCTGGGTGCTCTGGTCAACCATGGGGTCGATGCCACTGCGCAGGCACTGCTGGTCGAGCATGGTCTGGATGGCAGCAGCCATCGTGCGCGGCAGATCGACCGCGGCATCCTGGCGGCTTCTGACCTGGTGCTGGTGATGGAGCGCAAGCACGTTCATCGCATCATCGAGATCGCGCCTGAAGCGTCGGGCAAGACCTTCCTGCTCGGCAAGTGGCAGTCCGACCGCGAGATTCCCGATCCGTACCGCCAGCAGCGCGCTGCTTTCGAGCACGTGTATGCGCTGATGGACGAGGGCGTGAAGAGTTGGGTGCGCTACCTCTGAAGGCCCGGAAGGCTTTAGGGTGTGCTGCAGATGGAAGGCCGGGAGCCGTGAGGCTCCCGGCCTTTTTCATTCGCCTACGTTGCGCAGGTTGTCGTAGAAGAAGCGTTCGTCACGGTCGCCGGTCATGCCGTACAGGCCATACTTGCGACCCAGCATCGCGCCGCCGTCTCGAATGAGGGGGTTCCAGTTGAACGCTGCACGGCCGCGCGTGGAACGGGGCAGGAAGCCGTCAAGCGGAATGCTGAAGTAGATGCCCTTGTCGAAACTGCCTTCGCCGAAGTCGCGTGCCGAGACATTGGTCTTGGTCGCATACGCACCCATGGTCACGCCGTTGTCGAATACGCGGGCCAGGTCCAGCGTGGCGCCCTTGTCACCGGCAAGGTACTGGCCAACCGACAGCGATCCGACGATGCGCTCGCGTGCGTCGAAGGCGTAGAAGAACGTGGCGTGGCCGGTAGTGATCCGGTAGTCGCGCAGGCCAAAGTGCTGGTCGTAGTCGCGCTGCTGCACCCGATTGAGGTTGGCGCCGACAGCCCAGCGTTCGCCGCTGGGTCGATACAGCAGTTCACCACCGACGCCGGCGTACATCCACTCCAGGTAGCCCGCGTAGGCGATGCCATACAGGTCTGGCGCCAGTCGGCCTGCGATGTTTGCCTGCAGGTTTGGCAGCATGACGTCGGACGTGGTCAGGTACTGACGAATGTCCGTGCGCACGCGGGGCAGGCGGCTCGGGGCGTTGTATTTGAACTTGTGATAGTTGTTGGTGATGTCGGCGCTGACGGTGCCGGTCAGCCAGATGTTGTCACGCAGGAACAGGCTGCCTGAGTAGTTGGCCGCCACCTGGTACAGGATGAAACCATCGGGACCGCCGAGGTTCTGCCGGTAACCGATGTTGAAACCGCCGCCGTACGGGGACCGTTTGGGCTTGTACAGCGTTTCGCGTGCGCGCATGTCCGGTGCCTGCAGCTCGGTGCTTCGGCGCAGGACATCTTCGCTGACCGTACCGTCGAGGTAGCCCGCGAACGCCTCGCGGTTGATCGACAGGTCGGCAATGGGCATGCCCACGCGGGTGGTGCGCAGGGTGAACCAGTCGTAGTCGTCGCCGGTTGCGTTGGCGAGAATGCGCGTCGCGCGCCCCAGGCCCTTTGCGGCATGCAGATAGCGCAGCTGGTAGCCGTCGATGTACAGCTCGTCGCCGCGACGGGAAATGCGTTCGACACGGAAGCCGGCATTGCGTTGCAGTTCTGCGCTGAGCGCTGCCCAGTCAGGAGTCTCCGTCGACCCGGTTGCGGTGGCGCGATCGCCGGCTCCCGCCGTGCGGGCAGCAGACACGTCCGCTTCGGGCAGCAACCGCTGCGGCGGCGGGTCGAACGGTTTCGGTGCCGCCGGTGTATTGCCCGGGTTGCCGCGCAGCGTCAACGAGAACATCGCTGCATCGCCGCGTTCCCAGGCGGCGGTCAGTTCGACGTTACGGTTCGGTACATAGACCAGTCCCACGTTGATGGGGGTGCGCTGGCGCAGGTTGTTGTTGCGTGGCTCGCGGCGGTAGTCGTTGCCGTCGTACTCGACCTTGAGCAGCAGTTCGTCCATCGGCGTCTGGTAGGTGATGCCGCCGAAGATGCCGACCGGGCCCTTGAACATGTTGCTGAGGCCAAATTTACCCGCCTGGGTGATATCACTGCTGGCGATCGGCCGTCGATCCTTGAAGCGATCATCGATGGCACCAAGCGGATTGGAGAAATCGCCGCGGTTGCCTATGTAGCCGGTTGCAAAACCGAGCGAGGCATCAATTGGGCCGAAATTCTTGTTGGCCACGACGTATTCGCTGGAGAAGAAGCCGGTGCCACCGAGATCACGGACGCCGAAGGCGACCTCCGGGAGGAGGCGGGATTCCTGCCACAGTCGCACTTTGAAGTCGATCGACTTGTCCTTGTAGTGCTGGTCACCGGCAACACTGGGACCGTACAGCAGGTTGTTGACGTTGATGTAGCGGAATGAGGCCTCCAGCCAAGGCAGAGGCTGCATCGTCAGGTTGTAGCGTGCATACGGGGCGTTGTAGGACGCTGTGAAGCTCAGGTCGCCGTCGTCACCCATGCGCGCGGTCGGCGTCTGCAGCAGGCCGATGCCACCCCATTCACTGGCGGTCGGGGGCGGCGCCTCCTGTGCGTGCAGCGCGCAGGACAGCGAAAGGGCGAGCGCGCTCAGCGCGAAACGGGCGGGGCGCTCCAGGCGCGCACGCGGGTTGGGCTGGGTCATCACGGGCTGACAGGCTGGGTAGCGATGAAGGCGGCAAAATCGCTGTTGAACAGCGGATCGATGTGCTTGAGGAGTGAGGCGCGCAGGGGGACGAACAGCGTGCCGCCGGCCGCGATGGCCTGGGTATCGGCGCGGTTCCACAGGGCGATGCCCAACTGCTGGACCCGTCCGTCGGGCTGGATCACGAAGATGTCATTGCGGTCGGCGAGGTCGCTCGCTTGGCAGTCGCGAAGATAGTCGCGCGCGTCGCGCTGCGGCACGTGGGGCAGGGTGCAGCGTTGTTCGACGGCGCCCATTACGGTGATCGTGCCCGGTTTCAGTGGGAAGCGCAGCGTGTCGCCGGCAGCAAGTACCGGATTGTTTACAGGCTGTACCTGGATCAGGCGCGCGGCACTGGCGATGGGCGTACGACCGGTAGCAGCATGCGTGCCCAGCCAGTCCTGCAGCGTGCGTCCCAGGGTGGCAACCTGGGTGTCGCTGGATTCGGTCAGCTTGCCTGTGCCGTACTGCAGGCCTGCGCGCAGGCGCACCTGGCTCTCCAGGGCCTGTGGCCGTTCGAAGCTGGCGCCCAGCAGGTAGGCATCAGCGCTTGGGCGGGCCAGCAGCAGTGCATCGGCAAGGCGCGCATTGGTGGCCATGTCGTGCGTGCCGCTCGCTTCTGCGGCGCCTTCAATGCGTACCTGGGCGGCCTGGGTGCCGCCCGCTGCAAGCAGTGCGGCGAAGATGACCGCGCCGGAAAGTCGAAACGTCATGGCTCAGTCCTTGGCCGGGCGATAGGGTTTGAGCTGGGTCAGCTCCGCGATGCGGCCGGGCGCCAGATGCTGGCGGCTCTTCCAGATGAAGCCGGTGGCCGGATCGGCCCAGTAGACATTGCGACCGCGCAGGCCGCCCTGCAGTTGTTCGTCGAACCGTTGCAGGGTGCGACGGGTGCCGAGGATATCCACCTCTTCCAACGCGCCCTTGCTCAGGGTGCCGGTCACGGCCACGTCGACCTGGTAGGCCGGCACCCAGTCGTAACGGCGCTGCACCGTCACCGGCGTCGTCACCGTGCGCAGGTCGTCGAAAGGCGAGGCGCCTTCAATGCGGGCGTGCCATTGCTGGCCCAGGCCGCTGCCACCCAGCAGCAGCCCGTGGCGGTCCAGCTCGAACACGGCGTGCGAGCCGGCGTACCACTGCTGGCGGCCCCCATCGACGTAGCCCAGCACGGCCACCGCCACGATGTCAGGTGTCTCCACCTGCATCTGCGGGAAGCGGTTGCTGGCTACGCCCTCGGCTGTAGCTTGCGCCGGGCGGTACGTGATCAGCCGGAACGTGTCCGCCGTGGACCGGCTGCCAATGGTGCAGCCAGTGAACACCAGAGCCGCGAGGACGGCGGGCAGCAGCGCGCCGCGCGCGGGCCATGCCGACCGCTTGCTGGCCGCATCCATGCGGGTCACGTCAGTTGTCCCTGACTTCGGTGCCGGTACGCGCTGCGTTGTACAGGATGCTGGTGAAAGGCAGCAGCTGGTTCACGAAGCGGTTCCAGCGGCTGACGCCGGCAGCACCGACGAACACGACGTCGCCCGGCTGCAGATGGAACTGGCTGCCGGCCGCGAATGCGGTGGGCGAGCGCGCCTCCAGCTGGTAGACCATCGAGGGCTCCTGCAGCAGGTCGGTACTGCCGCGGATGACGTACACGGCGTTGCCATTGGCTGTCTGCTGCAGCAGGCCGCGTGCACGGCCCAGTGCCTGGTTCAGTGAGACGTCGCCGGTGCGGAAGCTGTAAGCGCCCGGCAGGTTCACTTCGCCGACGACGAAGATCTCCTTGCGATCAAGGTACGGAACGAAGATCGAGTCGCCATCCTTCAGGAACAGCTGGCGGCCACCGAACTCGCGGGCCAGGGTTTCCAGGTTGATGGTATGGGTGGTGCCATCGCGGCTGAGCTGGATGCCCGACAGGTCGGCCTGTGCGCTGTTCAGTCCAGCCTGGCTGATCGCATCGGCCAGCGTCAGTGGTGACGTGCCCAGGGCAATCGGCGAGGAGCGCTCGGCAGCGCCGGTGACCCAGACGCGCTGGCTGCCGTAGGTGAGGACAGACACGTCAACCTGTGGTGACTCCACGTACTTTGCCAGGCGGCGGCTGATCTCTTCGCGGATCTCCACGGGCGTCTTGCCTGAGGCCGTCACCTTGCCGATGTATGGGTAGAACAGCGTGCCATCGCTCTGCACCAGGCGGCCTGCCAAGGTGCCCTGCTGCTGCGGGCCGGCCGGCACGGTCAATTCCGGATGATCCCAGACGGTGACATACAGGATGTCACCGACACCGACCTTGTATGGCTCGGGCTGGTAATCGAACAGCGCTGCCGGCAGCGTCTTCTGCGCGCGCGAAGCATTTTCCTGTGCGATCAGTTTCGGGGTGATGGTGACGATTTCCAGCTGGCCGTCGCCGCTGTGTCGGTCAACGGCCACGTCGCTGCGGCGCAGGTGCTGGCCCGGCGCGAGTGCGCAGCCGGACAGGGCCAGCACGGTGAGGGCGGCAGCAAGGAGGCGAGGGGTGGTGATAGTCATGAGAAGGTAAATTCTGGCAGGCATAAAAAACCCCCGCCGGGTCGCGCCCGGCGAGGGCCTGTGTGGTACGCGGTGCGCCGATCAGCCGCCGGTGCCGCCCGTACCACCGGTGCCGCCCGTGCCACCGGTACCGCCGGTGCCACCCGTGCCGCCGGTGCCGGGGCCGCCCGGGCCCGGGCCGCCGGGATCGGTGCCGCCGCCGCCATCATTGCTGCCGCTGGTGCTGTCGCCGCCGACGCTGTAGGCCACGGCAGCCGCCGCGACCGCAATCACGGTGGTGCCAACCACGGCAGCGGTCGAGACGCCCGCAGCCTCCGCGCCGGCAACTTCAGCTGCGGCTGCATCCGAGGAGGACTCTGCGCCAGCCGTTGCCTGCGCGTCCTGCGCGAAGCTCATCATCGGGGAGGCGGAAAAGGCCGCCAGGGCCATAACTGAGATCGTCTTCTTGAACATGGGAGGCCTGCTCCGTCAGGGAAAATTCCAACCGTATGTTCGGGTGCGGAACCGTGGCTGTCAAGGTTTGTGACATTCGGTGTCAATGATGCCGTCTGGTCGCTGCGGGCTGGCTGCGGAGGTCGTGTCTGTCCAGTGCGCGCTCGCGCCCGGACAGCGCCTTCGCGGTGGCTTTCACTAGGTCATGGGTATGCAGATCTGCGAGCAGAACGGGGAAAGCTGTGGCCACTGCAATGGCCAGCAGCGCAGTGCGTCCGCGCACGGCTACAGAACGTGCAGACGCCTGCGCGTTGCGCAGCACGCAGGCGGTCGCGGTCAACCCCAGGGCAAGGCCGATGAGGATCTCGGACAGGGAGTGCGCCCGCAGCGGAAGGCGGGACGCGGCAATGGCAACGGCGAGGAGGGCGCCTGCCAGTGCCCATGCCCAAGGGCGATGGCTGCGGCCGCACGCCAGCAGCCAGAGCGCGATGGGGTAGATCGTGCTGGACATTGCAGCGTGGCCGGAGATGCCGGTGAAATCCAGCGACTCGATACCCAGGCCCCAGCCCATGAACGCGATCTTGCTGACCAGGGTGATGCCGGCCACAACGCCGATGGCGGCCGACCACCGCCAGAGCAGGCGGCGGTGCACGGTTGGCAGGAACACCGCCAGGATGGCAGCAAGGGGGAGGAGGGCGCGGCTGTCGCCAATCGCGGACAGACTCTCCCAGGCGATCATCATGTGGTGGCCGTGCTGCTGGAGCGGGTGGGGTCGCACAGGATAGCGGGGCCGGTCGCATCCGCGGCAGCGCGCGACTTGGTCCATTCAGCCAGACGCGGTATCCTTCCCTGCTGCAGATGGCCCCGTAGCTCAGCTGGATAGAGCGTCCCCCTCCTAAGGGGAAGGTCGCCCGTTCGAATCGGGCCGGGGTCACCAAGTCGTCAGGGCTTCGTCCTCGCGCCCGCAGCTTCCCAACATCCATCCGCATCCCATTGCCGGAAATGTGTATCACCCTGCAGAACGGCAGCCACGATTGCCCTTAGGGTAAAGCTGCAGCGCAGGTCGGCCGCTCCTTCGCACGGCAACCGCCTGGCCGCGTTCCCTCCAGTCCGGAGCATCCCGTGGATCTGTTGCTTGCCATCGGCGAGGTAGTGCTGGTGTTCGTCTGCCTGCTGGGGCTGGTGCATGTTGCCGAACGGGTCTGGCGCCGCCGCAAGCGGTAAGGGGGCGGGGTGGACTTCCGGTCCCCATGAATTCGCGCTAATGTCCGCAAATCGTGACCAACATCACATTTGGGGCTGCTCATGTACGCGCGTCGATTTCGCTATGCGTACCGGAAAGTGCGGGAGTGGCATGTGGGTGCGGTCCGCGCGGGCTGGCTGGCGCTTCGCTATGGCCTGACCGGAGACACCGGGCGCTTTCCGTCGCACGGGGGCTGGCGGGTCAGCCGGCTGCGGGTGGACCGCGCGCACGAAAGCTGAACTGCCTGCACACCTGCGCCGCATGCATGCACACGCACTGCACGCCCGCAACGCGAAGCTCGCTTCATTCCTGTGACTTCGATGGAGCAAGCAATGAACAATCCCGGCACCCGTAAACCCACCTGGCGACAGAGCAAAGGCCTGTGGATCGTCATCGGCGTGGCCCTGGCCATCTTCGTGGTGACGCTGTTCCTGCGCTGGTGAGGGTGCAGCGCCCGTTGTGGTAGCGTCGGCCAGGGCAGTCGAGCACGGCTCGACGCTACATAGGCCATGGTCGAGCAAGCTCGACTCTACCAAGTGGAAGCTCAGCCATGCCTTTGCCCGATCTGATTGCGACGGTGGCCGGTGAACTGATCCTGGTGCCAGTCACCCTCCTGCCGATCATCAATCCACTCAGCACCGCGTCGATCTTCGTATCCACCGTGGGCGGTCGCCGGCAGGTGGCCAAGCGGTTGGCGCGGCAGATCGCGTTCAACAGTTTCATCGTGATCGTGGTGGCGATGCTGGTCGGCACCTATGTGCTGTCACTGTTCGGCATTTCGCTGCCGGTGGTTCGCATCGGCGGCGGCCTGCTGGTCGCGGCGGCTGGCTGGCGGATGCTGGGGGCGCGGGTGGACGATCCGCCCACGGCGGCCGAGGAGCAGGCTTCGGCCATGGCGGACCACGAGCTGCAGCGCAAGAGCTTCTTCCCGCTTACGTTTCCGCTGACCACGGGCCCAGGCACCATCGCAGCCTGCATTACGCTGGGCACCCATGTTGAATCGGTGACGCCGCTGCACCTGTTGTCCGGCGCGGTCGTTGCGGTGGGTGGGGCGTTGCTGGTGGTGTCGGTGATCTACCTCATCCTGCGCAACTCGATCGTGCTGGTTGCACGGCTGGGGCCGACCGGCGCGGTGGTCATGCAGCAGCTGGTGGCGTTCGTGCTGCTGTGCATCGGCATCCAGCTGATGTGGGCAGGCTGGGTGGACCTCAATCACGAGACGTTTGCCGCCGCGGCGTAGCGTCGAGCTTGCTCGACGGATGGACCAGGAGCAGTCGAGCAGGCTCGGCTCTACGAAGGGCAACGGCCAGGGCCGGGGATCAGCTCTGCTGCAGCAGCTCCACCAGCTGGCGCAGGCGATAGGGCTTGGGCAGGAATTCAACCTGGTCGGGCAATGGCGGCAGCTGTGACCGCGCGTACCCGGACGACAGGATCATCCGTGCGTGCGGCTGGTCACGGGCGACATGCTCGCTCAGCTCGATGCCGGACATGCCATTGGGCATGCTGACGTCGCTGAACACCACATCGAAACGCTCGCCGCCCTGCATCAGGGCCACGGCCTCATGGCCGTCGGCCGTCGTCGCCACATCGATGCCAAAATCGCGCAGCGCCAGTCCGATCATCTCTCGCAGATCGGACTGGTCCTCGACCATCAGTACGCGGATCGGGTCATCAGTCATGGGCAGGGTCCTCCATTGCAGGTAGCAGCAGGCTGACCGTGGTGCCGACACCGGGCGTGGTGGACACATCGACGAAGCCGCCGCTCTGGGTAGTAAAGCCGAACACCTGACTCAGGCCCAGGCCGCTGCCTTTGCCGATGTCCTTGGTGGTGAAGAAGGGTTCCGTGGCCCGTGCCGCGATGTCCGGGGCCATGCCATGGCCTTCATCGCAGACGCTCAGTGTCACATATCGGCGTTGCCGGGCGTTGTCCGCATCGGGGTCCAGTCGATGCTCCAGCGCAGTGGCCACCAGCACACGTCCGCCGTCCAGGGTGGCATCGGCGGCATTGGCCACAAGATTGGCCAGGGCGGTCTGCAGCTGCACGGGGTCGCTGTTCAGCAGCGGCAGCCCCGGGGTCAGTGCGGCCTCCACCAGCACCCCGGGCGGGCAAGCGCTGCGCAGGCCGGGCAGCCATTGCTGGATCTGCTGGTTGATGTCCAGCGGCTCGCGGATCAGGGTCTGGCCGGTGCTGAAGGCCAGCAGCTGCCGGGTCAGCAGCGCGCCGCGGTCGGTCGCTGCCTGGGCGGTCGCCAGCAGATCGGCGGCGCGTGCATCGCTGCCCACGCGCAGTGACAGCAGGTCCAGCGCGTTGCCGACGGTGGTCAGCAGGTTGTTGAACTCGTGCGAAAGGCCGCGGCTGAGGCGGCCCACGGTCTCGAACTGCTGGGTCTGGCGCAGGGCGCGCTGGGCATCGCGCAGCAGGCGCTGGGCCTGCCACTGCTCGGTGATGTCACGGGTGATCTTGACGAAGCCGAGCAGCTCGCCGTTCTCAACGACCGCTTCGATGACGATGCTGGCGCGGAACGAGGCGCCATCGCGGCGCACCCGCCAGCCTTCGCTGGAGACATGGCCGTTCTGTGCGGCAAGCCGGAGCAGGCGCTCGGGCTCGCCGGCCTGGCGTTCATCGGGCAGGTAGAACCGGCTGAAGTGGGTGCCGATGACCTCGTCGGCGCGGTAGCCCTTGATCCGCTCGGCGCCAGGGTTCCAGCTGCAGACCCTGCCTTCCGGATCGAGCAGGTACAGCGCATGGTCGCGCACGCTGTCGATCAGCAATCGCAATTGGCGAGACGTGTCCGTCAGCACGGAGGGCGTAGATGCGGTTGCGTCCACGTGGAAATGAGCAATACCCCTGTAAGGGATGCGACCGTAGGCACATCAGTGTGAAGGAATTGTGCACGGATCGCCTGTGCCATTGGTCGTATGCGGCTGAATGCGACACGGGGTACCATCACCCACCTTTTGTGATCTGGAACCCATTTGCATGCGTCCTGGTGCAACTACGCGTGACCGCTGGATCTGGACGGCTGCCGCCGTGCTGCTGGCAACGACCATTGCGATGGAAGTGGTCGTTCCGCTGGGCTATGCGGTATGGCTGACGTATTTCATGGCGATCGGGGTGACGGTGTTCCAGCGCAGCGCCCGGGCTCCGTTCATGGTGGCGGTCATCGCCTGCGGGTTGCTGGCCATCGGCTACAACATCGCCCCGGCGAGCACCAACTCCTCGTTCTCGTTCGTCAACCGCACCATTGGTGGCGTTGGCTTCCTGATGATCGCGCTGATCGTTTCCCGCGCAATCACGGCGCGGCGCGAGGCGATGCGGGCGTTGTGGCTGCAGGAGGCCGAGAACGCGGTGGCCATGAGCCTGCGCGGGGATCTGGGGCCTGAACAGATTGCCGATGCGGCGATGACCAGCCTGGCTGCGCAGCTGCAGGCCGAAGTGGGTGTGTTGTACCGCCTGGAGGGCGGGCGGCTGCAGTTGACCGGCGGTGTGTCGCTGCCGACCGGCCTGCCTGCGTCCATCGGACTGCAGGAGGGGTTGCTCGGGCAGGCCGCGCGCGACCAGCAGATCCGCCATGTGCAGGGTAATGACGCCCAGGCGCTGCAGCTGCAGTCCAGCCTGGGCCAGGTGCCGGTTCGTGAGCGCATCCTGGCGCCGATCAGCAGTGACGGAGCGATGGTGGGCGTGGTCGAGCTGGGCCGCTCGCAGGGGATCGACCAGCGGGCGCTGGACGTGGAGTTGCTGGATCGCTGCGCCGAGACCATCGGCATGGCGCTGCGTGCCTCGTTGCTGCGCGCGCAGCTGGTCGTGCTGCTGGAGGAATCGCAGCGGCAGGGCGAAGAACTGCAGGCGCAGCAGGAAGAACTGCGCGTGGCCAACGAGGAGCTGGAAGAGCAGAGCCGCAGCCTGATGCAGTCGCAGGGCCACCTGGAGCAGCAGCAGGCCGAGCTGGAACAGAGCAACGTGCAGCTGGAGGAGCGCACCCACGAGCTGGAAGCGCAGAAGCAGGCGCTGCTGGTGGCGCAGGGCCAGCTGGTGCGCAACAGCAACGAACTGGCCGCGACCTCGCGCTACAAGTCCGAATTCCTGGCCAACATGTCGCACGAGCTGCGCACGCCGCTGAACAGCTCGCTGATCCTGGCCAAGCTGCTGGCCGACAACAAGGATGGCACGCTCACCGACGAGCAGGTCAAGTACGCCCGCGCGATCCTGTCGTCCAACAACGACCTGCTGGCGCTGATCAATGACATTCTCGATCTGTCGCGCATCGAAGCCGGCCATGTCGAACTGGCTGACGAAGTGGTGGTGGTCGACAGCGTGCTGCAGCGCCTGCGCGAAACGTTCGAGCCGATGGCGCGGCAGAAGGGCCTGGCACTGCAGATCGAAGCCGATGCGCTGGCACCGACCCAGCTGGTGGCCGACAACCAGCGCATGCAGCAGATCCTGAAGAACCTGCTGGCCAATGCGCTCAAGTTCACCGAGCACGGCAACGTCAGCCTGCACGTGCGTGCCGGTGGCAATGGCCGCATCCGCTTTGAGGTCTGCGACTCGGGCATCGGCATCGCCCGTGACCAGCTGCAGGTGATCTTCGAGGCGTTCCGACAGGCCGATGGCAGCACCCGCCGCCGCTATGGTGGCACCGGCCTGGGCCTGTCGATCTCGCGCGACCTGGCCGTACGCATGGGCGGTGACATCCAGGTCGACAGCGAGCCGGGGCGTGGCAGCTGCTTCATCCTGGAACTGCCGCTGCAGGGTGCGCCGGCCGCCGAAATGGCCGAGCCGCGTGTGGCCGATGCGGCCATCGCGCCGGCGGCGGTGCGGGCGGCAAGCGAGCCTGCTGCAGCAGCGGTTCCTGCGCCAGTGGCTGTCGCCAGCGTTGCCGACGACCGCGGCCGCCGCCAGCGCGCCGGGCGCCTGATCCTGGCAGTGGAAGACGATGCCAGTTTCGCCGAGGCGCTGGTGTCGCTGGCCCATGAGCTGGACTTCGACTGCGTGGTGGCCACCACTGCCGAAGAAGCGCTTGCACTGGCCAGCGAGCTGCGCCCCAACGGCATCCTGCTCGACATCGGCCTGCCCGACGTCTCCGGCCTGAGCGTGCTTGAACGCCTCAAGCGCAACCCGGAAACCCGCCACATACCCGTACACGTGGTTTCGGCCATGGACCGCAGCCAGGTCGCGCGCGAGCTGGGTGCGATCGGTTATGCGGTGAAGCCGGCCACCCGCGAACGTCTGGCCGCGGCCATCGAGCAGCTGGAGCAGACCAGCCAGCGCGATGTGCGGCGCCTGCTGATCGTCGAGGACGACAGCGACCTGCGCCACAACCTGGAGCTGCTGCTGGGCCGCGACCAGCTGCAGATCGTGGCCGTGGGCACCCTGGCCGCTGCGATCGAGCAGCTGAGCACGGTCACCTTCGACTGCATGGTGATGGATCTGTCCCTGCCCGATGGCAGTGGCTACGACCTGCTGGAACACATGGCCGGCAATGATGACGTCGGCTTCCCACCGGTGATCGTCTACACCGGCCGGGCTCTGAGCCGCGAGGAAGAGCAGCGCCTGCGCCGCTATTCCAAGAGCATCATCATCAAGGGCGCACGCTCGCCCGAACGCCTGCTCGACGAGGTCACCCTGTTCCTGCACAGCGTCGAGGCCAGCCTGCCCAGCGACCAGCAGCGCCTGCTGCGGGAGGCGCGCCGTCGCGATACCGTGCTCGATGGCCGTACCGTGCTGCTGGCCGAGGACGATGTGCGCAACATCTTCGCCCTGTCCAGCGTGCTGGAACCGCTGGGGGTGACCCTGGAGATTGCACGCAACGGCCAGGAAGCGGTTGACCGCCTGGCCCAGCGCGAGGTCGACCTGGTGCTGATGGACATCATGATGCCGGAGAAGGATGGCCTGACCGCCATGCGCGAGATCCGCGCGCAGCGCCATCTGCAGGATCTGCCGATCATCGCGCTGACCGCCAAGGCCATGCCCGATGACCGCGAGCGCTGCCTGCAGGCCGGTGCCAACGACTACATCGCCAAGCCCATCGACGTGGACAAGCTGGTCTCGCTGTGCCGGGTCTGGTGCTCGCGGCAATGAACGAACAGGCGCTGTTCGACCTGGAACTGAAGGTGCTGCTGGAGGCGTTGTACCAGCGCTACCACTATGACTTCCGCAGCTATGCGGTGTCCTCGCTGCGCCGGCGCATCCGCCAGGCGATGCAGCGCTACGACTGCGAGCGCCTGGTGGATCTGCAGCACCGGCTGCTGCACGAGCCGGAGCTGTTCGCCCAGGCGATGCAGTTCTTCACCGTGCAGGTGTCGGAGATGTTCCGCGACCCGGCCTACTTCAAGCAGCTGCGCGAGCAGGTGGTGCCGGTGCTGCGCACCTACCCATCGGTGAAGCTGTGGGTGGCTGGCTGCAGTACGGGTGAAGAAGTGTGGTCGCTGGCCATCCTGCTGCATGAAGAAGGCCTGCTTGAGCGCAGCATCGTCTACGCCACCGACATCAACCCGACCGCGCTGGCCAGTGCGGAGGCCGGTGCCTACAGCATCGACCGCCTGGCGCAGTTCAGTCGCAACTACCTGGCCGCCGGTGGTACCGGCTCGCTGTCCGATTACTACGCCACCGCCTACGACGGTGCGGTGTTCGATCGCCAGCTGCGCCGCAACGTGGTGTTTGCCGACCACAGCCTGGCCACTGACACGGTGTTTTCCGAAGTGCACCTGGTGTCATGCCGCAACGTGCTGATCTACTTCAATCGTGATCTGCAGGACCGTGCCGTCGGCCTGTTCCGCGAAGCGCTGGTGCATCGTGGTTTCCTTGGCCTGGGCAGCAAGGAATCGCTGCAGTTCGGCCGCCACCATGATGCGTTTGAAGCCTGCTCACGCGAACACCGCGTGTACCGGAAGGTGGTCTGATGGGCGCAGTGCGCCCGCAGCTGCTGGTGGTCGGTGCCTCGGCCGGCGGCGTGGCTGCACTGCAGGCGCTGCTGGGTGCACTGCCTGCAGGCCTGCCAGTGCCGGTGCTGGTGGTGCTGCACCTGCCGCGGGACCGCAGCAGCCGCATCGCTGAAGTGCTGGCGCCTTACTGCGCGCTGGCGCTGCGCGAGGCCGAGGACAAGCAGCCGCTGCAGGCGGCCACGGTGACTTTCGCTGCGCCCGATTACCACCTGTTGGTGGAGGACGCACAGACCATCGCGCTGTCGATGGACGAGCCGGTGCTGTTTTCGCGACCGGCCATCGACCCGTTGTTTGAATCCGCCGCGGCCGTGTTCGGGCCGCAGCTGCTGGCGGTGCTGCTGACCGGTGCCAGCAGCGATGGCAGTGAAGGCGTGGCCGCGGTGCGATCCGCCGGTGGCCGCGCCTGGTTGCAATGCCCCGAAGAGGCCGAGGCATCGATGATGCCGGCCTCCGCCCTGCAGCATGCCGGCGCTGATGCCGTCCTGCCTCTTGATCTGATGTGCCGTCGCTTGAAGGAGTTGTTCGCATGAACCTGCTGCCACCGGACCCTGCGCAGTCGCAGACCCCGGTCAACCTGCTGATCGTCGATGACGTGCCGCAGAACCTGGTAGCCATGCAGGCGCTGCTGCGCCGCGAAGGCGTCAACCTGCTGCTGGCCGGCTCGGGCGCGCAGGCGCTGGAACTACTGCTGGAGCATGAAGTGGCGCTGGCGCTGCTGGACGTGCACATGCCGGAGATCGATGGCTTCACCCTGGCCGAGCTGATGCGTGGCTCGCAGCGCAGCCGCGATGTGCCGATCATCTTCCTGACCGCGTCGCCGGATGACCCGGTGCGTGCGTTCAAGGGCTACGAAAGTGGTGCGGTCGATTTCCTGCACAAGCCGGTGGCACCGCAGGTGATCCTCAGCAAGGTCAATGTCTTCATCGAGCTGTACCAGCAGCGGCAGCTGCTGAAGTGGCGTAACGATGCGCTGGAGCGTGCGCTGAAGTTGAACGAGACGATGGCGGCCGTGCTGACCCACGATCTGCGCACGCCGCTGTCGGCGATCCTGCTGTGCGCCGACAAGCTGTCGCTGGAGCTGCCGCCGGGCAACGCCAGCGCGCAGCAGACCCTGCAGCACCTGGAGGCGAGCACCGTGCGCATGGCGCGCATGGTCGAGCAGCTGCTGGATTTCTCACGCATCCGCAGTGGCGGCCTGCGCCTGGACGCCAGCAACTGCGACCTGGAGGAGCTGGCCCGCGCGGTGATTGCCGAGGCGGGAAGCGCGCATGGTGGCAGCCGTATCACCTTTGATGCACGCGGCGACGCGATGTTGCACGGTGACATGGATCGTCTGGGCCAGGTCGTTGCCAACCTGGTTGGCAATGCACTGACCCACGGTGGCAAGGACATGGTGCAGGTCGCTGTAGATGGCAGCGATGCGCGCGCAGTGACCCTGCGCGTGCGCAACACCGGTCATATCGAGGACGCGCTGCTGCCGCGCTTGTTCGAACCGTTCAAGGCGAGCTTCCACCAGAGCAAGGGCCTTGGCCTCGGCCTGTACATCGTCGATCAGTTCGTTGCCGCGCACGGAGGCAGCCTGACTGCACGCAATGAGGCGGGCCAGGTGGTCTTCGAAGCCGTGCTGCCGCGTCGCGTCGACGCACGTGCGATGGGCGCTTTCTGAATTCTTCAGAAAGCGCTGACACGGACTGAGACGTGCTCGTCCGCACCTGTTAACGTGGCGCCTCACGTTGACAAGGATGCCCCATGCCATTGCGCGCCATCGCCTACGTCAGCCAGGCTTCGCCGGAGCTTTCCGTCGCACGCCTGCAGACGGTGGTCGAGGATGCTGCCCGTTTCAACAGGCTGGCCGGGGTAACCGGGGTGCTGTTGCATGACGGGCAGCGTTTCCTGCAGTACATCGAGGGCCCACCCGACGGGCTCGACTCGGTGTACGAGCGCATCCTGCAGGCAGGCAGCCATGTGGACATCGTCGAGCTGGCGCGCAGCCATCTCGGTCAGCGCCAGTTTCCCTACTGGTCGATGCGCGCGCTTCCGGTCGATGCTTCGAAGCTGCGCCAGCTGGCCAGCAGCGACTGGTCAGGCTTCTCGCGCACGGTGGAGAGCGATGATGCTGCTCCCACGGCAGTCGATCTGCTGAGCGCCCTCGTGCGCCCGATGCTCAGCGCCAGGTAGAGTCGAGCCTGCTCGACTGCGGGTGCCGGTAGTCGAGCAAGCTCGACGCTACGCACCCGGTTTTCACCCCGCTGTCACCGTTGCCGGGTTCCCATCGAGGCTCCCTGGGGAAAGGAGCGCGGCATGAAGCGGATCAGGTGGCAGGGCAGGGTGGCACTGGCCTTGGCGATGGCGACGGCGGTCACGCCGGCATGGGCCTGCACGCGGGCGGTCTACCTGGGGGACAACGGCGATGTGATCACCGCGCGTTCCATGGACTGGAAGGTGGATGTGGCCACCAACCTGTATGTCCTGCCGCGCGGCATCGCGCGTACCGGCCAGGCCGGGCCGAAATCGGCTGCATGGACGGCGCGCTACGGCAGCGTGGTGGCCACCGGCTACGACGTATCCACCACCGATGGCATGAACGAGAAGGGGCTGGTCGCCAATCTGCTGTGGCTGGTCGAATCGGAGTATCCGCAGCAGCGTGGCAACAAGCCCGGGCTGGCGATCTCGCTGTGGGCACAGTACGTCCTGGACAACTTCGGCAGCGTGGCTGAAGCGGTGGCTGCGCTGGAGAAGGAGCCTTTCGCCATCGTCACCGACAAGGTGCCGGGCGAGGACCGCCAGGCGACCCTGCACCTGTCGATGTCCGATGCGAGTGGCGACAGCGCCATCATTGAATATATCGGTGGCCGCCAGGTCATCCATCATGACCGCCGCTACCAGGTGATGACCAACTCGCCGATCTTCGATCAGCAGCTGGCGCTCAATGCGTACTGGAAGAGCATCGGTGGCACGGTGATGCTGCCGGGCACCAACCGCTCGGCCGATCGCTTCGCGCGTGCCTCGTTCTACATCAATGCCATTCCCAAGGCCGAGGACCCGGTGGAGGCGCTGGCCAGTGTGTTCAGCGTCATCCGCAACGTGTCGGTGCCGTTTGGCATCACTACGCCGGGCGAGCCGAACATCTCGTCCACGCGCTGGCGCACGGTGGCCGACCACAAGCGGCGGCTGTACTTCTTCGAGTCGGCGTTGACGCCCAATACGTTCTGGGTCGATCTGAACAAGGTGGATTTCGGCGGCCAGGTGTTGAAGCTCGACCTCGGCCGGGATCAGCGCAACACGTTCTCCGGTGATGCGCTGTCGCAGTTCGTGCCGAGCAGGCCGTTCGCTTTCCTCGGCACCGACGGCTAGGGGGCGCGATTGTCGTCCTTCGGATAGACCGCGAGGATGTCGCAGCCTGGGCGGGCGAAGCTGGGGGTGTAGGTGCGGCCGTCCCCCTCGATGCCCGAGGGCATCAGCACGATGCGGTCGCGGGGGTTGCCGCAGATCAGGCCGTTCTGCAGGCCGGATTGGAATTCCACGTCGGTCGCTCCGGCCAGGATCGAGCAGCTGCTGGCCAGTTCCACGTGGTAGTAGCGGTGGCCGCCATTGCGGCGTGGGTTGGTTTCCACCACCACGCCTTCCGGGCTTTCACTCCAACCGCGCACATTGCGGGTAGCAAAGCAGACGGCGGACGAGGTCTGGAAAGTATGCCGGGCGTCGCTGCTGCGGCGTCCCCGGCCCTTTGCGGTGACGGTAACACCGGGCAGGGTGGCCGCGTACTGACGGCTGCTTTCGCGGGCGATGGTGGCGAAACTACGGGCGTCGATCGATGTGACCGTGCTGACCGCGCAGCTGCGACCGTCGACCACCACCCGCTCACCCGGCTGGCCGCAGGCCCAGCCTCGGGGTGCTTCCAGCCTGAGGGTGTCGGCTTCGTTGATGCCGGGACAGGCGGCGGTGAATTCAATGCGGAAGGCTCGACCCGTGCTGTCGACGACAGCGATGGCGCCGGGCGTGTCCTGTTCCACCTGCTGCACATTGCGCGCATCCAGGCAGTCCGGCGCTGGTGGCGTCCGCACGTCCTGCGCGTGCAGAGTGGTTGCGACGGAGCTGGCAAGGGCCAGCGCGAGGAGCAGCGGTCGGACATTCATCATGCAATCCATGCGGGGTAAAGCTCCCCGCGAAGGTAGCACGCGCCCCGTCCACCTTGATGACCGCGTTGCGGGCCGCTGGCTGCGCGCGCACACTTCGTCGATGGGCGCCATCTTCCATCTGCGGCACTACGGCCAGGCCACCGGTCTGGACCGCCACGACTATGCCCAGTGGGTGCTGCCGCTGCAGGGCGAGCTGCAGTTCGAGCTGGAGGGCCGTGGCGGCCGCCTGGACCTGCTGCAGGGTGCATTCGTCGCCGCCGGTGAGGCGCACGACCAGATGGCGCACGGGCCGAACGGTTTCGTGATCGTCGATTGTGGGCCGGGTGTGCTCGATGACCTGACCCAGGAACACCTCAGTCGCCAGCGCTGGCTGCACCTGCCGCTGTCACTGCGCCAGCGTCTGGCCCAGGTGCGGGTGGGTGGCTGCATGCCGGAGCTGCTGCCCGACCTGCTGCGTGTGTTTGCCCCCGCGGGGAGTGGCGCGCGGCTGCAGGCCCTGTGCGCGGTCGTGCAGGCCGAGCCCGGACAGGCCTGGCCGGTGGCGCGCATGGCGGCCCATGTTGGCGTCAGCGAAAGCCGGCTGCATGCCTTGTTCCAGCGCGAATTCGGGGTCAGCCCGCAGGCCTGGCTCAGCGCCAGCCGGCTGCGCTGGGCCAAGCATGCGCTGCTGACCAGTGCAGCGCCGATCAGCGATATCGCGCTGGCGGCGGGGTATTCCGAACAGAGTGCGCTGACCCGCGCACTGAAGCGCGAGACCGGCCAGACCCCGAGCGCCTGGCGGCGTGGCGAAGCGCCTTTGTAGAGTCGAGCTTGCTCGACTGGCTTTCCGCGAAGAGCAGTCGAGCAAGCTCGACTCTACGAAGAGATCGGGCAGTAGCCTCGGTCAAGACGCCGCGCCCATCGCCGCCTAGAGTGCGCAGCCTGTTCTCTCCCCCGAAGAACCTGATATGCGCAACAACCCGATGGCCCTGGGCATTGCCAATGGCGTTGCCGCGGGTGCGCTCTGGGGCGTGGTCTTCCTCGCGCCGGCCGTGCTGCATTCGTTCAATGCGCTGCAGTTGTCTGCGGGCCGTTACCTGGTTTACGGCCTGATTGCCGTGGTGCTGCTGCTGCCGCGCTGGAAGCGGCTGGCGTCGAAGCTGGGACGCGCTGAATGGATCGGGCTGCTGTGGCTCAGCCTTGCCGGCAACCTGGTGTATTTCCTGCTGCTGGCCACGGCCGTGCAGTGGGCAGGTGGTGCGGCGGCCTCGCTCATCGTGGGTCTCATCCCGGTGGTGGTGACACTGGTGGGTGTGCGCGAGAAGGGCGCCGTGCCGCTGAAGGCGCTGCTGCCAGCGCTGGGGCTGTGCGTGCTGGGCGTGGCCCTGGTCGGTTGGGAATCGTTGATGTCCGAGCACCTGGCCACGCCGTGGCGGCAGCGGCTGATCGGTCTGCTGTGCGCGTTTGGCGCGCTGTTCTCGTGGGCGCTGTACTCGGTGGGCAACAGTCGCTGGCTGGCCCGGCGCGCCGACCTGTCCAGCCATGACTGGTCGCTGCTGACCGGCGTCACCACCGGCGGCCTGGCGCTGCTGCTGGTGCCGATGGCCTTCATCGGCCAGACCGCCGGCCACACGCCGGCGCAGTGGAGCCTGTTCTGGGCCATCAGTGCCGGTGTGGCGGTCATTGCGTCGATCATCGGCAACGCCTTCTGGAACCGCGCGAGCCGGCTGCTGCCGTTGACCCTGACCGGGCAGATGATCGTGTTTGAAACGTTGTTCGCGCTGCTGTATGCCTTTGCCTGGCAGTGGCGCTGGCCGAGCCTGATGGAGGCGCTGGCGATCGTGTTCCTGGTGGCAGGCGTGCTGCTGTGCGCCCACGCGCACCGCGCCCCGCGTGCGATCGCCGAACATGCCGGCTGATTGGCGGCCTCAAACGCCCTGATGCCCGCTTTGTCTCAATTGCAACCAAATGGCTGCACGTTGGGCGATGATCGAAACAAACGATTTTTGCATCGCAGCACTTGACAGCCCCCCGGCGCACGGTGTTTTCTGTGCGCCATGGTCTTCGATGCCGCCCTTGCCAGCCTGATTGCCCCCGCTTCTGCGGGCGGGTCGACTGCGCCGGTCGCCACCACCACCATTATTACCACCACCGTCACCACTGCCCTGGTGCGGCCCGTCGTCTTCGTGTAACTCCCGAAAACAACGGCCCCGCACCATCCAGGTGACGGGGAAACCCTCCACCTGCATGCGACGGGGCCTCCTACCGAGGTCTGCATGTCTTTCCACGCCCCCGCCCATCCCGCTGCCCCGGCCGACCTGGCCGCGCCGTCCACCGTCGTGCACAAGTTCGGCGGCACCTCGGTGGCCAATGCCGAACGCTACCGCCATGTGGCCGGCCTGCTGCTGGCCCGGCCCGAGCCGCTGCAGGTCACCGTTGTGTCGGCAATGAAGGGCGTCACCGATGCCCTGATCGAGCTGGCACAACTGGCCGCGCGCGGTGATGCAGGGTGGCGCGAAGCCTGGCATGCGCTGCGTGCGCGCCATCGCGGGGCGGCCGTGGCCCTGCTCGGCGAGCAGGTGGGCGAGACCGTGGAATGGATCGACGTGCGCTTCGACCACCTGGCCGAAGTGCTCGGCGCGCTGGCGGTGATCGGTGAGCTGCCGCGCGAGGTGCTGGATCGCGTGCAGGGGCTGGGCGAAGTGTTTTCCGCGCAGCTGCTGGGCATGCATCTGCAGGCGCTCGGCGAAGACTGCGCGGTGCTCGATGCCCGCGATGTGCTGGTGGTGGGCCACGGCGAACTGGGCGTGGACGTGGACTGGGAGGCCAGTGCCGACCGCCTGGCGAAATGGCGCCTGCAGCACCCGCAGTCGCGCGTGGTCGCCACCGGTTTCGTCGCCCGCGACCGCGAGGGCCGCATCACCACGCTGGGCCGCAACGGCAGTGACTATTCCGGTGCGATCTTCGCTGCGCTGTTCAACGCCGACGAACTGCATATCTGGACCGATGTCGATGGCGTGCTTTCGGCCGATCCGCGGCTGGTGCCCGAGGCCGTGCAGCTGGAAGCGCTGAGCTATGACGAGGCCTGCGAACTGGCTTACTTCGGCGCGAAGGTCGTGCATCCGCAGACGATGTCGCCGGCCATCCGCCTGGGCCTGCCGATCTTCATCCGCAACACCTTCCATCCGGCGCACCCGGGCACACGCATCAGCGCCGAGCGCTCGCCGCGCGGGCCGGTGAAGGGCCTGACGCTGAGTCCCGACCTGGCCCTGCTGAACCTGGAAGGCACCGGTCTGATGGGTGTGCCGGGCACGGCCGAACGGGTGTTCTCGGCACTGCGCCAGGCCCAGGTGTCGGTGGTGATGATCTCGCAGGGGTCCTCCGAACATTCGATCTGCTGCGTGGTACGCACCGCTGAAGCCGCACGTGGCCGCGAGGCGCTGCTGCATGCCTTCGCCCATGAACTGGCGGTGGGCCAGGTGCAGCGCGTGCAGGTGAGCGAGGGCGTCAGCGTGCTGGCGGCAGTGGGTGATGGCATGGCCGGCCAGCCCGGCGTGGCCGCGCGCCTGTTCGAGGCGCTGGGCCGGGCCCAGGTGAACATCCTGGCGATCGCGCAGGGCTCGTCCGAGCGCAACATCTCGGTTGCGGTGGCCAGCGCGGATGCAACGCGCGCCCTGCGTGCCGCGCACGCCGGCTTCTGGCTCTCGCCGCAGACCTTCGCGGTGGGCGTGATCGGGCCGGGCAATGTCGGTGCGGCGCTGCTGGACCAGCTGCTGGCCGCGCGCACGCAGCTGCTGGCCAAGGCCAACGTCGACCTGCGCCTGCGGGCACTGGCGTCGCGTTCGCGCATGCGCCTGGAGGCCGATGGTCTGCACGCCGACTGGCGGCAGGCGCTGCACGACGATGGGCAGGCCAGCGATCTGGACCGATTCACCGAGCACCTGCTGGCCGCACACCTGCCGCATGCGGTGGTGATCGACTGCAGTGGCAGCGCCGAAGTGGCCGAGCGTTACGAGGGCTGGTTGGCGGCCGGCATCCATGTGGTCACCCCGAACAAACAGGCGGGTTCGGGTCCGCTGTCGCGCTACCAGCGCATCCGCGCCGCTGCCGCCGCCAGTGGCGCGCGCTTCCGTTACGAAGCCACGGTAGGCGCCGGCCTGCCGGTGATCACCACGCTGCGCGACCTGGTCGATACCGGCGATGAAGTGCTGGCGGTGGAGGGCATCTTCTCCGGCACGCTGGCGTGGCTGTTCAACCGCTTCGATGGCAGCCAGCCGTTCTCCAAGCTGGTGGCGCAGGCGCGTTCGATGGGCTACACCGAGCCGGACCCGCGCGACGACCTGTCCGGCGTGGACGTGGCCCGCAAGCTGGTGATCCTCGCCCGTGAGGCCGGCCACGCACTCAGCCTGGAACAGGTGCAGGTGGAAAGCCTGGTGCCAGCGCTGCTGCGCGATGGCAGCGTGGACGACTTCATGGCCCGCCTGGGCGAATCCGATGCCAGCCTGCTGCAGCGCCTTGAAGCGGCCCGGGCGCGTGGTGCGGTGCTTCGCTATGTCGCCCGCTTGGGTGCCGATGGTGCATCGGTGGGCCTGCAGGAACTGCCGGCCGACCATACCTTCGCCAACCTGCGCCTGACCGACAACGTGGTGCAGTTCCGCACCCGTCGTTACTGCGACAACCCGCTGGTGGTGCAGGGCCCGGGAGCCGGACCGGAGGTCACCGCTGCCGGCGTGTTCGCCGATCTGCTGCGCGTGGCCGCCGGCGAAGGAGCGCGGCTGTGATTGCATGCGCATTCGCGCCCGCATCCGTTGCCAACGTGGCGGTGGGCTTTGACATTCTCGGCCATGCGATTGCCGGCATCGGCGATACCGTGACGGTGCGCCGCATCGATGAGCCCACCGTGCGCATCGACGCCATCCGCGGCAGTGCCGTCGAGCTGCCGCTGGATGCGCCGGGCAACACAGCCGGCGCCGCGCTGATCTCGCTGCGCGAGGGCCTGGGTCTTTCGTATGGCTTCGCGGTCGAGATCGACAAGGGCATTCCGTTCGGCTCGGGCATGGGCGGTTCGGCGGCCTCGTGCGTGGCGGCACTGGTGGCTGCCAATGCCCTGCTGGACACGCCGCTGTCGCGCGAGGCGCTGTATCCGCATGCGCTGGATGGCGAGGCGGTGGCCAGCGGTGGGCGCCACGGCGACAACGTCGGCCCGCTGCTGCTGGGCGGGCTGGCGCTGTGCACGGCCGAGCGCCTGTTGCCGATCCCGGTGCCGGCCAGCTGGCACAGCCTGCTGGTGCATCCGCATGCGGTGCTGGAGACCCGACGCGCGCGTGCGGCACTGCAGGGCAGCTATGCGCTGGGCGAATTCGTCGCGCAGAGCGCCAACCTTGCGCTGGTGCTCAGTGGTTGCCATCGCAGCGATGCGGGTCTGGTGCGTGCCGGCCTGCGTGATGTGCTGGTGGAGCCGCGTCGCGCCGCGCTGATTGCCGGCTTCGAGGCTGCGCGCGATGCCGCACTGGCAGCCAATGCAATGGGTGCGGGCATTTCCGGTGCCGGCCCGAGCGTCTTTGCCTGGTTTGAAGATGCAGACCAGGCCCATGCCGCTGCGGCGCCGGTGCGCGCGGCCTTTGCCGCAGCCGGTTTCGGCAGTGATGCCTGGGTATCACCGCTGGATGCTGCCGGAGCGCGACTGTGCTGAATCCTTCCCCCTTGCTGGATACCGATCTCATGCAATTCGTTTCGACCCGAGGCCATGCACCCGCTGTTGGCCTGAGTGCCGCCATCGCCGCCGGCCTGGCCCCGGACGGCGGCCTGTACGTACCTGAGGTGTTGCCTGCGCCGCGCGAACTGCACGCCGGTGCCACCCTCGCCGAGACCGCCGCCGATCTGCTGGCGCCGTTCTTCGAAGGCGACCCACTGCAGGGCGCACTGCCGGCGATCTGCCAGGAGGCGTTCGATTTCCCGGTGCCGCTGCGCCCGCTTGGCCGCGACGGCGATCATGTGCTGGAGCTGTTCCATGGCCCGACCGCCGCGTTCAAGGACATCGGCGCGCGCTTCCTGGCCGGCACGTTGTCGCGCCTGCAGGCGGGCAAGGATCGTGACCTGACGATAGTCGTGGCCACCTCCGGCGATACCGGTGCCGCAGTGGCGGCGGCCTTCCATCGCCAGCCCGGTGTGCGCGTGGTGGTGCTGTATCCCGATGGCCGTGTTTCGCCCCGCCAGGCGCACCAGCTGGGTTGCTTCGGCGACAACATCCAGGCGCTGCGCGTGGCCGGCTCGTTCGATGATTGCCAGGCGATGGTCAAGCAGGCACTGGCCGATGCGGACCTGCAGGCACAGGTGCCGCTGAGTTCGGCCAACAGCATCAGCCTGGGCCGGCTGCTGCCGCAGATGAGCTACTACGCGCACGCGGCGCTGACCCATCACGCGCGCACGCGACGCCGCCTCAACCTGGTGGTGCCGACCGGCAACCTGGGCAATGCAATGGCCGCCGTGCTGGCACGTGCACTGGGCGTGCCGATCGGCCAGATCGTGCTGGCCACCAATGCCAATGCGGTGCTTCCGGCCTACTTCAACGGTGGCGACTACCAGCCGCAGGCCAGTGTGGCCACCGTGGCCAACGCGATGGATGTGGGGGCACCAAGCAATTTCGAGCGCCTGCGTTGGCTGTATGCCGAGGATGATGGCGAGCTGCGCGCGGCGTTCCGTGCGTTCGCGGTGGATGATGTGACCATCCGTGCCACCATTGCCAGCGCACATGCCAGCAGCGGCGAACTGTTCTGCCCGCACACCGCTACTGCGGTGAAGGTGCTGCAGGATCTGCGCGCGCGGGGGGCCAAGGGCGACTGGGCGGTGGTGTCCACCGCGCACCCGGCCAAGTTCGAAGCAGTGGTGGAGCCGTTGATCGGCGAGCCCGTGGCAGTGCCGCCGGCACTGGAGGCGCTGCTGCAGCGGCCGGCGCATGCCGAGCCATTGGCAGCGGATTACGCGGCGCTGCGCGGGGTGTTGTTGCGTTGATCAAACGCCGCCGGGCCATGCCCGGCGAGCGTCGCGACCGTCAGGCCAGCCCTTCGCCCGCCAGTGCGCGCAACCCGTCCTCGTCGAGGATCTCCACCACGTTCAGATGGGGCAGGGCAATCAGGCCCTGCTGCCGCAGTTTGGTGAAGGTGCGGCTGACCGTTTCCATGGTCAGGCCAAGGTGGTCGGCGATATCGCCGCGGCCCATCGGCAGCGACACGCGCAGGCCATCGCCACCGAGCCTGGCCTCGCGTGCGGCCAGGCGCAACAGGAAGTCGGCCAGTTTTTCCGCCGGTTGCAGGCGGGCCAGGGCCAGCGCGGCATCCTGTGCGGCATCCAGTTCCTGGCAGGCGCGCTGCAGCAGCTTGCGCTCCAGGTGCGGGTAGCGGCCGCGCAGCGCCTTCATCTGCGGCAGGGCGACGCGGCAGACGCGGCTGTCAGCGATGGCCTCGATATCGTGGCGGTGGTGGTCACTGCCACTCAGGCCCAGGTAATCGCCGGGCAACACGAAGCCCTGGATCTGGCGACGGCCATCGGGCAGCGTGCGCACCAGGCGCAGCGCGCCGGCCGTCAATGTATAGACATGCTGCCGTTCCTCGCCGGTGCGGGCCAGAGTACTGCCCATGCCCACCTGCTGCGGCACGGTCACCTGTTCCAGTGCCTGCACTTCATCGGGCGACAGCGCCGAGCAGACCGCCAGGTGGCGGACCGAGCAGTGCAGGCAGTCCAGCGTGCTGCAGGACGGCGCGGCGGCGTCGTGGGTGGCGGTCGGGGCGCCGGCAGGCCGGGACATGGTGCGGGGGCGTATCACGGGCGGGGAGGGCTTTATGATACTTCATGCGGCCTGATGGCCCCTGATCGGCGGCTGAGTGATGCGGGGCGGTAGAATGTCGCCCCCTCCCACGTTCCCGTTCCTGCAGGAGTTCCGCCCGTGATCAAGCCCCGTACCCCGCCCGGCACCCTTGAACTGTTGCCGCGCGAGCAGATTGCGTTCCAGCGCATGCTGGACGTCATCCGCCGCAACTACGAGCGCTTCGGGTTCCTGCCGGTGGAAACCCCGGTGTTCGAGCTGTCTGACGTGCTGCTGACCAAGTCCGGTGGCGAGACCGAGCGCCAGGTGTACTTCGTGCAGTCCACCGGTGCGCTGGCCAACGCGGCCGAATCGGGCGACCGTTCGCTGCCGGAAATGGCGCTGCGTTTCGACCTGACCGTGCCGCTGGCCCGCTATGTGGCCGAGCACGAGCACGAGCTGACCTTCCCGTTCCGCCGCTACCAGATGCAGCGCGTGTATCGCGGCGAGCGCGCCCAGCGCGGGCGTTTCCGCGAGTTCTACCAGTGCGATATCGACGTGATCGGCAAGGACAGCCTGAGCGTGCGTTACGACGCCGAAGTGCTGGCTGTCATCCATGCGGTGTTCTCCGAACTGCGCATCGGTGACTTCAGCATCCAGCTGAACAACCGCAAGCTGATGCGCGGCTTCTTTGAAAGCCTGGGCGTGGCCGAGGGCGAGCGCCAGCTGGCCGTGCTGCGCGAGGTGGACAAGCTGGACAAGCGCGGCGCCGATTACGTGCGCGAAACGCTGGTGGGCGAGGACTTCGACATCCCGGCCGGGCAGGTCGAGAAGATCCTGGCGTTCGTTGCCGTGCGCTCCAAGGGCCACGAAGACGCGCTGGCGCAGCTGGCTGCGCTGGAAGCCGGTGCCGCATCGTCGGAAACCCTGCGCAACGGTGTGGCGGAGCTGCGCGAGGTGCTGCAGCTGGTGCAGGCGCTGGGCGTGCCGGAAACCGCGTACTGCCTGAACTTCTCCATCGCCCGCGGCCTGGATTACTACACCGGCACCGTGTACGAGACCACGCTGACCGACCACCCGCAGATCGGTTCGATCTGCTCCGGTGGCCGCTATGAAGACCTGGCCAGCCACTACAGCAAGTCCAAGCTGCCGGGCGTGGGCATCTCCATCGGC
>PJUE01000411.1_pt1 | contig 29647 bp, 20 predicted proteins | sample 1512171 | NCBI WGS metagenome assembly PJUE01 (sample SAMN08177674, study PRJNA422409) | Feces metagenome, whole genome shotgun sequencing project. | isolation source: Chicken feces (3) enriched on wood chips: alkali lignin treatment | host: Gallus gallus | place: USA: Madison | collected 2015-01-15
CGGAAGTGCGCCTGCACCACGCCCATCACCGCCGCCTTCATCTGCGGATAGGCCTCCGGGCTGTCATCGCTGCCCATGTCCTGGATCTGGTGCGAACCCAGATTGGAGGTCATCACGATGACGGTGTTGCGGAAGTCCACGGTACGGCCCTGGCCATCGGTCAGGCGGCCATCGTCCAGCACCTGCAGCAGGATGTTGAATACATCGGTGTGCGCCTTCTCCACCTCGTCCAGCAGGATCAGCGAATACGGGCGACGGCGCACGGCCTCGGTCAGGTAGCCCCCTTCCTCGTAGCCCACGTAGCCCGGGGGCGCACCGATCAGGCGGGCGACGCTGTGCTTCTCCATGAACTCGCTCATGTCGATGCGGATCATCGCGTCGGCGCTGTCGAACAGGAACTCGGCCAGCGACTTGCACAGCTCGGTCTTGCCCACGCCGGTCGGGCCGAGGAACAGGAACGAGCCGCCCGGACGGTTCGGATCGGACAGGCCGGCACGCGAACGACGCACCGCATCGGACACGACCTTGATCGCTTCCTCCTGGCCGACCACGCGGTTGTGCAGCACTTCTTCCATGCGCAGCAGCTTGTCGCGCTCGCCTTCCAGCATCTTGTTGACCGGAATGCCGGTCCAGCGTGAGACGACCTCGGCGATTTCCTCGTCGGTGACCTTGTCCTGCACCAGCTTGAAGTCGTTGGCATCCAGTTCCTGCGCCGCGGCCAACTGCTTTTCCAGCTGCGGCAGCAGGCCGTACTGGATCTCACTCATGCGGGCGAAATCCTGGCGGCGCTGCGCGGCTTCCAGGTCCAGCTTGGCCTGCTCCACCTGTTCCTTGATCTTCGTGGCACCCTGAAGGGCGGCCTTCTCCGACTTCCAGACTTCATTGAGGTCGGAGAACTCGCGCTCCAGGCCCTCGATGTCATTTTCCAGATCGGCCAGGCGCTGCCGCGAGGCATCGTCCTTTTCCTTCTTCAGCATCTCGCGCTGGATCTTCAGCTGGATCACCCGGCGTTCCAGGCGGTCCAGCTCTTCCGGCTTGGAATCGATCTCCATGCGCAGGCGCGAAGCGGCCTCGTCCATCAGATCGATGGCCTTGTCCGGCAGCTGGCGGTCGGTGATGTAGCGGTTGGACAGCGTGGCGGCGGCAACGATGGCCGGATCGGTGATTTCCACGCCATGGTGCACCGCGTACTTTTCCTTCAGGCCACGCAGGATGGCGATGGTGTCCTCCACCGACGGCTCGCCCACGAACACCTTCTGGAAACGACGCTCCAGCGCGGCATCCTTTTCGATGTACTTGCGGTACTCATCCAGCGTGGTGGCACCCACGCAGTGCAGCTCGCCACGGGCCAGCGCCGGCTTGAGCATGTTGCCCGCATCCATCGCGCCATCGGCCTTGCCCGCACCCACCATGGTGTGCAGCTCGTCGATGAACAGGATGATCTGCCCTTCGCTCTTGGCCAGGTCGTTGAGCACGCCCTTCAGGCGCTCCTCGAACTCACCGCGGAACTTGGCACCGGCAATCAGCGCGCCCATGTCCAGCGACAGCACGCGCTTGCCGCGCAGGCCTTCGGGCACTTCGTCGTTGATGATGCGCTGGGCCAGGCCCTCGACAATGGCGGTCTTGCCCACGCCGGGTTCGCCGATCAGCACCGGGTTGTTCTTGGTGCGGCGTTGCAGGACCTGGATGGTGCGACGGATTTCCTCATCGCGGCCAATCACCGGGTCGAGCTTGCCGCTCTCGGCGCGCGCGGTCAGGTCGATGGTGTACTTCTCCAGCGCCTGCCGCTGTTCTTCGGCGTTTTCCGACTGCACGTTCTCGCCGCCACGCAGCGTGTCGATGGCGGCCTGCAGGCGCGCCTTGTCGGCGCCGGCGGCGCGCAGCGCCATGCCCAGCGTGCCGCTGTCTTCCAGTGCGGCCAGCACGAACCACTCGCTGGCGATGAAGGCATCGCCGTTCTGCTGGGCCAGCTTGTCGGTGTGGTTGAGCAGGCGCCCGAGGTCATTGCCCATCGACACGTTGCCGGCCTGGCCGGACACCTTCGGCAGTGCATCCAGCGCCTCGGTCAGGCGCTCGCGCAGCACCGGCACGTTGACGCCGGCCTGGGCCAGCAACGGGCGCGTGCTGCCGCCCTGCTGGTCCAGCAGCGCGCTGAACAGGTGAGCAGGTTCGATGATGCTGTTGTCGCGGCCCACGGCCAGCGACTGCGCGTCGGCCAGCGCCTGCTGGAAACGCGAGGTGAGCTTGTCCATCCGCATTGCGAATCCTCATCGGTCATCTAGTGCCGGCCCGCGCCGGCGATGCAGGGAAGATGCGGTTGCCCCACCCGGTTTCAAGGGTGGCTGCGACTGCACCGCTGGGTCGGTCAGCCAGTGGCAAGCATGCGCCTGCGGCCGTGGGTGCCACGTTGATCCTGCGCAAACGGCGCTGGCACTGGCATGCCAGACGCGTCAATGCCATACTTGCGAATCATTCTCATTTCGATCCATGCGCTACCGCGCCTTCCGCATGCACGCACATCACGAGCAACTCGGCACGCTGTACCGCGACCACCATCGGTGGCTGCAGGGCTGGCTGAGCGGCCGTGTGGGCAACCGGGATGTTGCCGACGACCTTACCCAGGACACCTTCGCGCGCCTGCTGCAGGGCCGCGATCTGGCCGCGCTGCGCGAGCCGCGCGCGTTCCTGACCACGGTGGCACGTGGCCTGGCCGCCAACTGGTTCCGCCGCCAGGCACTGGAACGGGCCTACCTGGAGTACCTGGCGCAGTTCCCCGAACCGGTGCTGCCCTCGCTGGAGGAACAGGCGCTGGTGCGCGAAGCACTTCAGCAGATCGACGCCATGCTCGACGGCCTGCCGGCGATGGCGCGCCGCGTTTTCCTGCTGGCGCAGTTCGATGGCCTGCGCTACGAGGCCATCAGCGAACAGCTGGGGCTGTCTCTGTCCACGGTGAAGCGGCACATGAAGCGCGCCCTGATGGGCTGCCTGGCGCACGCCTGCTGAACATGGGCGCCGAGGCCGCAGGCGAACGCACGTTGTCGCCCCGTGTACTGGAACAGGCTGCCGACTGGCTGATGCGCCTGCACGACGATGGCAGCGCCGTTCAGCGCGCGCAGTGGCAGCGCTGGCACGATGCCGACCCCGACCATGCGCGGGCCTGGCAACGCGCCGAGCGTCTGTTGGCGCTGAGTGGCCAGGTGCCGCCCGCGCTGGCCCACGACGCGCTGCAGCGCCCTGCATCGCCAGGGCGCCGTGTCGTGCTGCGCAGCATTGCCGCACTGCTGGTCGCCCCCCTGGGAGGCTGGCTGGCCTGGCGCCTGTACGACGATGCCGCCTGGAACGCCAGCCTGCGGACCGCCGTGGGCGAACGCCGCCGCCACGTGCTGGACGATGGCAGTGTGCTGCAGCTGGACACCGGCACGGCCGTGGATATCGCCTTTGATGGCCAGCAGCGCCTGCTGCGGCTGCGTCGTGGCCAGGTGCTGGTGGAAACGGCAGCCGACCCGCAGCAGCCTGCCCGCCCCTTCGTCCTGGCCAGCCCCGCCGGGCGCATGCGTGCGCTGGGTACCCGCTTCAACGTGCACCACGCAGCAGCCAGCACCGCGCTGGCCGTGCTGGAAGGGGCCGTGCAGGTCACGTTGGCCGCACAGGGCCAGCAGCGCATCATCAACGCCGGCAGCCAGGTCCGCTTCAGCGCCGATGCCTTCGAGGCTGTACAGCCCGTCACACCGGCCATCGATGCCTGGGGCACCGGCATGCTGGTGGTCGATGCGCAGCCGCTGCGCCGTGTACTGGAACAGCTCGGGCGCTATCAGTCCGGCTGGCTGGGCTGTGACGATGCGATCGCCACGCAGCCGGTGTCCGGCGCTTTCCCCGTGGATGATCCGGCCCGCAGCGTGGCGATGCTGGCCACCGTCCATCACCTGCAGGTGCAGCACGGCCCGGCCGGGCTGTGGACGCGCCTGCGCCCCGCGACCCCACGTTGATCGCCTGCGCCCGCTGCGGTGACACTTTTTCCGCAGTTGGGTGGCAGAGGTAGTGAATCCTTCCCTCGCGTGCCTTTCATGCCTTCCATCACCCGTACCTTCCGGCTCAGCCTGCTGGCCGCCGCCCTGGCCGCCACTCCCGCCTTCGCCCAGGATGCCCCGCTGCAGGCAGTCGCCCCCACCGAGCAGGCCGAAAGCCCGCTGGGTCTGGCCCTGAGCACCTTTGCCGCGCAGCGCGGCGTCGCCCTGTCGTTCGATCCTGCACTGGCCGCCGGGCGCACCGCGCCGGCGCTGTCAGGCACCTTCAGTACCGAACAGGGCTTTGCCCGCCTGCTGGCCGGTACCGGGCTGCGCCTGCAGCCACTGCCCGATGGCAGCTACACCCTGGCAGCGGCCGAGGCGCGCCCTGCCGACAGCACGCGCCGCACCCAGCCCCTGCGCGTGGGCGGTGACGGCCGGGCCTTCCGCTTCGCCGAAGGCATGCAGCTGGACGAGGACTACATCCACGCCCAGGTCGCAGGCAACCGCGATATCGGCCGCCTGCTGCTGACCAATCCGGCCGCGCGCTTCGACAACACCCAGATGAGCAACTTCACGCCCGGCAACATCAGCCCGGCCAACGTCAGCATCAACGGCGCGCCGTTCTACCAGAACGCGTTCACCGTCGATGGCATGAACATCAACAACGACATCGACCCGGCTGGCGACAGTTCGCCGTACCGGCTGTACGCAGCGCCGGGCAGCAGCCAGGCGCTGGCGCTGGACACCGACCTGCTCGAGCGCCTGGCCGTGCTGGACAGCAACATTCCTGCCCGCTACGGCGGCTTCAACGGCGGTGTCATCCAGGCAGAACTGCGCCGACCCAGTGATGAGTTCTCCGGCAAGTTCGGCTACACGACTTCGCGCTCGGCATGGACCCAGTACCACATCGCCGACAGCCTGAAGGAGGACTATGAAAACGCGTCGTCCTGGGGCGATGGCCAGCCTGAATTCAAGAAGGAAACCTGGAATGCCACCCTGGAAGGCAGGGTCAGCGACTCGGTGGCACTGCTGGGCAACTTCACCCGCACCCGATCAACCATCCCGACCTACTTCTACTCCTCGCACCTGGTGGACACCTATGGGACCGACAAGCAGACGCAGCGCCAGCAGAACGACCAGGCCACGCTGAAGGCGGTCTGGGACGTCAATGACCGCCTGACGGTTGACGCAACGCTGATCCATGCGCCATCGGAAAACAAGCTGTTCCGCTCCAACATCCGTGGCGCGGGCATCAACATCGAGGGCGGCGGCACCTTCGCCAACACCCGCGCCACCTGGCTGACCGACTGGGGCAAGGTGGAACAGCGCCTGAGCTGGAGCCGCAGCGAACAGAGCCGCGATGCCGAGAGCGATGACTACTACACCTGGCAACGCTCGGAGACCAAGGACTGGGGCACCACCGCGCTCACCCTGGAAGGCGAATTCGGCGATGTGGAGCAGACCCAGCGCCGCCTGATGTACAACCTGGACGCCAGCACCGACCTCATTGAATGGGCCGGCGGCGTGCACACCTTCACCAGCGGCCTGGCGATCACCCGCGACGGCTACGACTACCGCCGCCTGAGTGAGAGCAGCACCTACACCACACCGGTACGCACCAGCACCTGCACGACCTCGGCCGGGGTGCTGGCCGATGCCTGCGACATCGGCCTGACCACCTCCGGCTGGCCCGGCCAGTACCTCAGCCGCCGCACCCGCTACGCCGCCGGCCAGATCGGCTTCGACGTGGAGAACTATGCCGCCTACATCGACGACACGATGCAGTACGGCAACGTGGCCATCCGCCCCGGCATCCGCATCGAACGTGACAGCTACATGGGCCAGACCACGGTGTCGCCGCGCCTTGCGATGAACTGGGCACCGCGCGAAGGTACCTTGCTGACCGCCGGCGCCAACCGCTACTACGGCCGCAGCATGGCCATCTGGAAGCTGCGCGACGGCATGAACCTGCTGCGCTACAACAGTGAGCGCCGCACCAGCCTGGACAGCGGCTGGACCGTGGGCACCCAGCCAGGCAACGATACCTACTTCGACCTGCACCGGATCGGCTACCAGGACGAACTGATGCTGGCCTGGGACCAGCAATGGGGGAACCTGCACTCGCTGCTGAAGGTGGTCAACCGCAAGGCTTACGACCAGCCGATCAATGTCAGCGGCCGCAATGCAGGCACCACGCCGGATGACACCGACCTGACCAGCAGTTACCGCACGTGGGTCAGCAACGGTCGCGGCGAATCCACCAACTACACCCTGACCATCGATGCCCGCGAACCGTGGGTGCTGGGCGCGACCAGTACCCAGCTGCACTTTTCGGCCAGCTGGATGGACGTGAAGCGTGCCGTGCCCACCTACGAGGACGAGTCGGACCTGTTCTACCTCAATCCGATGATCCGCTACGACGGCCGCTACCTGCGCTACCAGGAAAGGCCTGCCGACAACTACACGCAGCCGTGGACGACGGCACTCACGGCGATCACCCGGATCGAACCGCTGAACCTGCAGCTGACCAACCAGCTGCGTTACAGCGCCGGCTACAGGCGCATCTACGACACCGGCCTCAACGAGATCTACAACGGTGAGTCGATCGACGTGTGGGAGGAGACGAGCTTCGCACCGAGAATCACCTGGGACATGCGGGTGCATTGGGAACAGGATCTGGGAAGCAAGGGTGGCACGGTCTACACCAACCTGGACATCACCAACGTGCTCGACCGCAGCAACATCAACGGGGTGTCCTCGTCGGTGGGCAATGCCCTGTACTACGACATCGGCCGCCAGTTCTCGCTGGAAGTGGGCTACCGGTTCTGAGTGCCTGACCGTGGCTGACGCCCGACGATGAAGCGGCTGCACCCACTGCGCCTGGCCTTGCCCGTCGCCGCCCTGTTGCTGGGCGGCGCGGGCATGCCTGCGCCCGCACAGGACACGCCCTGCCCCAAGGTGCTGCCCGCACGCCCGGACGCGGCCTGCCTGCGCGCACTCTACAGCAGCCCCGCTGCGCGCTGGCCCGCGCCGGAGATCGAGTCCGGCGTAGCCTGGCAGGAGCTGGCGCCGCTGCCAGCACCGGTCGATCCCGCAGGCAACCCCTCCACGCCAGCCAAGGTCGCACTGGGGCGTCGGCTGTTCTTCGATCCGGTCCTGTCGAAATCGCGGCAGTTGGCCTGTGCCAGCTGCCACGACCCGGACCTGGGCTGGGCCGATGGCCGCCGGGTGTCGTTCGGCCACGACCGCCAGTCCGGGCGCCGCAACGCGCCCAGCGTGGCCACCAGCGCGCACGTGGCACCACTGTTCTGGGATGGACGCGCGGCCACGTTGGAAGCGCAGGCATTGCATCCCATCGCCGATCCCATCGAAATGGGCTTCAGTACCCAAGGCGCCCTGCGTCGCCTGCGCCGCGATGCGTCCTATCGCCGTGAGTTCAACGAGGTGTTCGCCCAACCGCGCATCGATGCGGCCCAACTGGGCCAGGCCATCGCCGCCTTCGAGCGCAGCCTGTCACCGCGCAGCAGCCGCTTCGATCGCTTCCTGCGCGGCAATGCGCGCGCGCTGGACGATGCCCAGCTGCGCGGTCTGCATCTGTTCCGCACGCAGGCCGGCTGCATGAACTGCCACAACGGGCCCGCGCTGACCGACAACGGCTTCCACAACCTGGGGCTGCACTTCCATGGTCGCCCGCGCCAGGATCTGGGCCGCTATGAGGTCACCGGTGATCCGGCCGACAGCGGCCGCTTCCGCACGCCCTCGCTGCGCGGCGTGGCAAACACCGCGCCATACATGCACAACGGCCTGATCCCGCGCCTGTCCGGCGTGCTGGCGTTCTACAACGTGGGTGGCGGGCGGCCGCGTGCACCGGCCTCGCTGCCAGCGGATGCGCCGCCCCTCCCGCTGCCTGATCCGCTGCTGCGGCCGCGCGGCCTCAGCCGCCAGGATCTGCAGGACATCGAAGCCTTCCTGCAGAGCCTGTAGCCGCCATCAGCCGCGCGTGATCGCCGCGCGGATCGCACGCAGCTGCTGCTTCACCGCGCGCTCCTGCGTGGCATCCATGCGCAGCAGCGCCTTCTGCCCCACCGAGCGCGACTGCAGATCCGGATCGGCAAAGCGATAGCGGCCACGCTCATCACGCACCACGGCCAGCGGTCGCGCCGGTTCCGGGGTTTCCAGCAGATGATCGATCATCGCCACCAGGCGGTCGTTGAAGTAGCCCTGCGGCCGCCCCAGGTCGACGTAGGCCTGCTGGATGAGCGGGTAGAAGCGCTTGTACGCGGTGCCCGCTGCGGCGGGATCGAGCGCGGTGAACGCCTGTACGTAGGGCGCATAGCGCGCCGCGTTGCCTGCGGCGATCTGCTCGCCGTTGTCGCCGGCTTCCACCTGCAGGCTGCCGGGCAGCGGCCGCGTGGCCAGCGCAGACGGCGGCACGCTGGTCTTGTCCAGGTTGTCCACGTGGGTGACCAGGCGCTGGATCAGGTGGTCACGCAGCAGCAGGGCCAGTCCACTTTCGCCATTGAACAGGCCACTCAGTGCGGTCCATGCGGCGGTATCGCTGTCTTCCATTTTCGGCAGCGCGGGATCAGCTGCAGCGTCGGTATCCAGCGGATGCTGGATGGCCGGTGTCGACGACGCGGGTTCAGCGGTGGGCGCTGCAGGTGGCACTGCCGTCGAAGGTGCGGCCGCCTGGGTGGGTACCTCCACGCGGTCGGCCAGACCCTGCCACTGATCGCGGAACAACCACGCGCCCGCACCACCTACCACCACTACGCCCAGTACCCAGGGCCACACTGCCTTTCCATTCTTCTGCATGATGCAGTACCTCGTTTTTCACGTGCACGACCTGAGTATGACCCGCTTCACCGCAGGCGGTTCCTCTGCTGTTTGGCCTGCGTTGTGCTTGGCATGAACGCGATGCTCACGCCTGCTTTGCGTGCAACGCGCGAGGCTGATGGCACTTCTTCGCGGAGAGGGACATGCACTACGCGCTGTATTACTGGACCGGCATCCAGGGCCGTGGCGAGTTCGTGCGGCTGGCACTGGAAGATGCCGGCGCGGAATACGTGGACATGGCACGCGTCCACGGCGATGCGGTGATGGAGCCGTTCCTTCAGGGCCAGGCCGAGGGCGGCCAACCCTTCGCACCACCGTTCCTGGAAGCCGGGCGCCAGGTGATCGCGCAGGTCGCGGCGATCCTGGATTTCCTCGGCCCCACGCTGGATCTGGTGCCGCAGGCCGCTTCGCGACGGGTGCAGGCCCTGCAGCTGCAGTTGACCATCGCCGACCTGGTCGCCGAAGTGCACGACACCCATCATCCGATTGCCGCATCGAAGTACTACGAGGAGCAGAAGGCCGAGGCCAAGGCGCGGGCCACGGCGATGCGCAGCGAGCGCCTGCCGAAGTTTCTCGGCTATTTCGAACAGGTGATCAAAGCCAATGGTGGCCGCCACCCGCTGCGCGGGCATTCCTATGTGGATCTCTCGCTGTTCCAGCTGCTGAGCGGGCTGGATTACATGTTCCCGAAGCGGATGCAGGCCCTGTCGCCCACCCTGCCCCTCCTGCGGGCGCTGCAGGAGCGGGTAGCGAAGCGGCCGAACATCGCCGCGTACCTGGCCTCGGAGCGGCGGCTGGCGTTCAACGAGAACGGCATCTTCCGCCATTACCCCGAGCTGGATGGGGACACCTGACGCCGGGCCATGCCCGGCGTCCCCCGTCAATGTCCGGCGTCAGCCAACGGCTTCACCGGCTGCTTCTGCAGCGACAGCAGCCCCAGCAGCACGGCCAGCGCCACGTAGGCCCCGGCGAACTGCCAGCTGATGATGCGCGCCAGGCCCTGCAGATCCCACGGCAGGTAGATGCCACCGCGCGGGTCGACCGAATGGATCAGGCCGAACAGTGTCAGACCGGCGGCCACCAGAAGGAAACCGCAGGCACGGCGCAGACGGCCATCAACCATCGCCGACACCGTGGCGATCCACAGCATGGAGGTGATGATGAAACCGTTGCCCAACGCAAAGATCACCGCCAGCTCCGGCAGGCCATGGCCGTCGACGTGGGTCAGCAGCGCGCCCATCTGATCGGCGGGAATCCAGCCCGGCGCCTTGATCGCCAGCAGGTAGGCGGCCGATGGCAGGAAGCCCAGCACCATCGCACCGGCGTGCTGGCGCGGCGTCGCTTGGAACGCCTGGGTGGTGATGTCGATGGACACGTACACGATGATCGGCGCCAGCACCGCCAGCGGCAGCCACTGCACCAGCCCGGAAATGATGCCGAGCATGCCGCCGATGCCGACGAACAGACCGGTCAGCAGCGTGTAGCCGCTGCGTGCGCCCATGTGCTTGTACGCGGGCTGGCCGATGTACGGCGTGGTCTGGGCGACGCCGCCGCAGACACCGGCCACCAGCGTAGCCACCGCTTCCACCAGCAGGATGTCGCGGGTGCGGTAGTCATCACCGGCCGCACGCGCGCTCTCGGACACATTGATGCCACCGACCACCATCAGCAGGCCGAAGGGCAGCAGCAGCGGCAGGTAGGTCATCGCGGTCGGCAGGCCGTCGATGAAGCCCAGCGTGGGCAGCGGCAGCACCACCTGTGGCGGTACCCAGGCCGGAATGGCGAAGCCGGGCACACCGAGGCCAGCCAGGCCCAGTCCGTAATACAGCACGGTGCCGAACACGAAGGCCAGCAGCACACCCGGCCCGCGCACCGGCAGCTTGCCCTTGGCAATCAGCACGTACAGCAGCAGGCCCAGCGTGGTGAAGCCCACCAGCGGCGAACGCAGGGTTTCCAGCAACGGCAGCAGACCCATCAGCACCAGCGCGATGCCGGCGATGGAGCCCAGCAGTGCCGCACGCGGCAGCGCACGGGTCACCGCTTCGCCGAAGAAGGACAGGATCAGCTTCAGCACGCCCATGATGACCAGCGCGGCCATGCCCAGCTGCCAGGTGGCGATGGCCGCCGCATGCGGGTCCATGCCCTGCTGCTTGAAGGCGACGAAGGCCGGGCCGAGCACCAGCAGGGCCATGCCGATGCTGGTCGGCGCGTCCAGGCCCAGCGGCATGGCGGTGACATCATCGCGGCCGGTGCGCGCGGCCAGGCGGCGCGCCATCAGGGTGTAGAGCAGGTTGCCGACCAGCACGCCGAAGGCGGTGCCGGGGAACATGCGGCCAAACACCACGTCGGCGGGAAACTGGAACAGGCCGATGAGGGCCATCGCGATGAAGCCGAGGATGGAAAGATTGTCGACGACCAGGCCGAAGAAGCCATTGAAGTCGCCAGCGACGAACCAGCGGCGTGGTGCGGCGGGAGCGGGAGCGGACATGGAAGGGGCGGTGGGGGTGGGGACCGCCGATGGTAGGCCCAGCGGGGCCCGGGCGCCAATTCCGTGGTGGAATGATGGGTTCCAGCCAACGGCGGAGCCCCTCGTGGCATGGTCGCCAACTGCTGGGTATCGGAATGGTCCGGGCGGGTGGGTGTCACGGGGGACGCCGTAAACCCGTCCTTGGGGGCTTGGCCGCGGCATCCATGCCACGGACACCCCCGCGTCACCCACCCGCCCGGCCCCTGACAGTTTCCTGCGGGCGCCAGCCATGGAAGAGAATAAAAAGATCAAAGGCAAGAGCCGGTCGCTGCGCTCGGTCATCCACGCATGGCGTGGATGAATCTCGCAGATATCGAAATCACTCCGGGGTCGGACCCCGTTGCGCAGCAACGGGATCCGACCCCGTGCCGTTCCAACAGCTCGCGGCCAACTGTCGAAGGCGGGGTGGGTCCGGTTGCGGGGGCGTGAGCCGCATGGATGCGGCGACCGAGCCTACACGGACGTACTTGCGGCGTCCCCCGCAACCGGACCCACCCCGCCATCGCTCAGGAAACCAGCTTCTGCTTTGGCTCTGGCCTCTGCGGGTGCAGGGCGCAGCCCTGCATCGCCCTGCCCTCACTTCTTCAGGAAGTTGTCCACCAGCAGGTGCTTCACATCATCGAAGCGGCCATTCAACACCGCCTTGGCCGCATACAACGCCGTGCCCGCCACCTGCCTGGCCTCGATCTGCGGCGGCATCACCAGCTCCGCGCGGCTGGTATGCACGTCCAGCAACGCCGGGCCGCGCTGGGCCAGGAAGTCGAGCACCGCCTCCTCCAGGTCCTCGCTGCGGGTGACCGTGCGGCCATGGAAACCGATCACCTCGGCCAAGCGGCCAAAATCGGGATTCTTCAGGTCGGTGTAATTGTCCAGCAGACCTTCCACCTTCTGCTCCAGCTCGACGAAATTCAGCGAGCCGTTGTTGAACACCACCACCTTGATCGGCAGGTTTTCCTGCACCGCGGTGAGCAGGTCACCCAGCAGCATCGCCAGGCCACCATCGCCGGACAGGGAAATCACCTGGCGGCCGGGGAACGCTTTCTGCAGGCCCAGCGCCTGCGGCATCGCATTGGCCATCGTGCCGTGCAGCAGGCTGGTCAGGGTGCGGCGGCGGCCGTTGACCCGGATATGGCGCAGCACCCAGACCATTGGCGAGCCGCCATCGGCGGTGAACAGCGCATCGTCGCTGGCGTGCTTCGACAGCAGCGCGGTCAGGTGCTGCGGATGGATCAGCTCGCCTTCGCCGGGCTGTTCTTCCTGCTCGCGCGTCTGCAGCGCCTTGTCGCGATGGGTGATGCACTCGTCGAGGAAGGTGCTGTCTTCGCGCGGCGGCAGCATCGGCAGCAGCGCATCCAGGGTCGGTGCGATATCGCCGACCACGCCAAGGTTCACCGGGTGGCGGCGGCCCAGATGACTGCCGTCGCGGTCGACCTGGATGATCGTCGCCTTGTCCGGGTAGAACTGGCCCCAGGCAAAATCCGCGCCGAGCAGCAGCAGCGTGTCGCACGCCATCAAGGTGTGGAAGCCCGATTCGATGCCGAAGATGCCGGTCATGCCCATGTTGTAGGGGTTGTCCGGCTCGACGAAATCCTTGGCGCGCGAGGTATGCGCCACCGGCGCCTGCAGCCGCCGGGCAAGTTCCAGCAGCTGCGCATGTGCGCCCTGGCAGCCTGCACCGGCATAGATGCCGATGCGCTTGCCCTGGCCCAGCAGCTCGGCGATGCGCTGCAGCTCCGCATCGGAGGGTCGCAGCACCGGCTGGGCGTAATGCACCGAGAACGGCACGTCGTGCTTCACCTCGGCCTCGCTGATATCCGCCGGCAGGATGACCACCGCCACGCCGCGACGACTGATCGCGGCCTGGCAGGCCAGCGCCACCACCCGCCGCGCCTGCTCGGGGTTGTGCACCTGCTCGCAGAACACCGTGCAGCTGCCGTACACCGCCTTGAAATCCACTTCCTGCGGGAACTCCATGCCCAGTTCGCTGGTGACGATCTGGCTGGCGATCAGCACCATCGGCGCACGGTTGCGGTTGCTTTCGAAGATGCCGTTGATGAAGTGCAGGCCACCGGGCCCGCACGAACCTGCGCAGGCGGTCAGCTGCCCGCTCACCAGCGAATCGGCACCGGCGGCAAAGGCGGCCACCTCTTCGTGGCGCACGTGCACCCATTCGATGTCGCTGTGATGCATCGCATCGGTCACGTGGTTCAAGGTATCGCCCACGATGCCGTAACAGCGGCGGACACCCGCCTGCTGGAGGGTATCGATGACGATCTCTGCAACGCGCTTGCTCATGGGGCACAGCCGGTTCGGGGGAGAAACTCGAGGCTAGCCCCGGCAAAGTGACGCTCCCGCAAAAAAGGGGACGGAGAGGATTAAGTCGTTTATGCCACAGACGACTTAATCCCCTCCGTCCCCTTTTTCAGGAGGTCAGAACGATACGTCAACCGCCTGCCGCGACCACAGCACCGACTGGTGCTTGGTCTGCTGCTTCCACGCCAGGCGGATCGCTTCGATGTCTGCACGGCGCTGCGGGCTGTCTTCGTGCAGCACCACCAGCACCTTGGTGCGCAGGCGGTTGGGCGCAGCATCGCCACGGAACAGCCACTGGCCGTAGGCATCGAAGACCGTCAGGCCGTCGGGAAAGCGCGGCGTCACTTCCTTGTCCAGGAACGCGCGCCACTGCGCCTCGCTGATGGTGTCGGCCTGCGGACGGTCACCCGCGCCCTGCTCCTCGCCCACGCCGAAGTACAGCTCGCTGCGCACCCAGCCGGTGCCATTGGAGGGCCGCGCGGCATCGCCCTGCATCTCGGCGGTGGTGGCATAGGCGCTGGGCGCCTTCGAGGACAGGCTCGCGCAGCCACTGGTGGCCAGCAGCACGGCGAAGATCAGGCCAAGGTGTTTCATGGGAGACAGCACTCCGGGGAAGGGGAAAAAGCACGACGAAGGGGCACGGAGGGTACACCTGCGTTTCGGTTGCGGTTGCAACCAACTGTTCATGCCACAGGGGCATCAGCTGATGCGATCAGAAGCGGGGCTTGCGTCACACCCCCTCCTCACGCCAAGATAATATATCGCTTCATCCGGATGGATGTAAGTGAAACCATCTCTCCCCCCGCCCCTTCCCCACGTCGTAGTTGCTGGAGTCCGCATGTCCCCCCGCCTGTCCGCGTCGCCGCTCGGCCTCGCCATCGCGCTCGCCCTGTCCCCCGCCCTGGCTTCTGCCCAGGATGCGGCCACCAACCTGGACACGGTGATCGTCACCGGCACCCGCGCCGCCGACCGCACCGTGCTCGAATCCACCTCGCCGGTGGACGTGCTCACCGCCGAGGACATCCGCAAGGCCGGCGTGGTCAACGGCGAGCTGGGCAGTGCGCTGCAGGCCCTGCTGCCGTCGTTCAACTTCCCGCGCCAGTCCAACTCCGGCGGTGCCGACCATGTGCGTGCCGCGCAGCTGCGCGGCCTGTCGCCCGACCAGGTGCTGGTGCTGGTGAACGGCAAGCGCCGCCACCACACCGCGCTGGTGAACACCGACAGCAAGATCGGCAAGGGCACCACCCCGGTCGATTTCAACTCGATTCCGGTCAGCGCCATCAAGCGCATCGAAGTGCTGCGTGATGGCGCCGGCGCGCTGTACGGCTCCGATGCGGTGGCCGGCGTGATCAACGTGATCCTGGACAACGGCGGCGACGGCGGCGAGATCGAAGCCAGCTACGGTGCCAACCACACCGACCTCAAGCCGATCGGCCGCACCCTCACCGATGGCCAGACCGGCAACATCAGCGCCAAGGTCGGCACCTCGCTGGGCGAGGATGGCGGTTTCCTGCGCGTGGGCCTGGAATACAAGAAGCGCAACGGCACCAACCGCGCCGGCTACGACCTGATTCCGCCGTGGGACCAGACCGAGGCCAACCTGGCGCTGCAGGGCAAGCGCAACTACGTGCTCGGCGATGGCGCCAGCAAGGACATCAACCTGTGGCTGAACACCGAAATTCCGGTGGGAAAGACCGCTACGTTCTACGCCTTCGGCACCTTCAACCAGCGTGATACCGAAGGCGCGAACTACTTCCGCTACCCCGACAGCGACGCCAACTGGAAGGAGGTCTACCCGAACGGTTACCGCCCGATTTCCGAAGGCGAGAACCGCGACGTGCAGACCGTAGCCGGCGTGCGCGGCCAGTGGGGCGAATGGAGCTATGACGGCAGCGTGGATTACGGCCAGAACGACTTCACCTACCGCCTGCGCGATTCGCTCAACGCCTCGCTGGGCCCGACCAGCCCGACCCGCTTCAAGACCGCCGATTACCAGTACGCGCAGACCGTGGGCAACCTCGACCTGAGCCGCGTGTTTTCGCAGAGCGACAGCATCACCCACACCCTGGGCCTGGGTGCCGAAGTGCGTCACGAGCGCTATGAAACGCGCCCGGGTGACCCGGCCAGCTACGCGGCGGGCCCCTACACCGACCGCCCGACCGGCTCGCAGGCCGGTGGCGGCCTGACCCCGCAGGATGCGACCTCACTGGCCCGCGACGTGGCAAGTGCCTACGCCAGCCTGGCCAGCCAGTTCGGCGACCACTTCTCCACCGACCTGGCCGCGCGCTACGAGCACAGCGACGATTTCGGTGGCGAGCTGACCGGCAAGCTGGGCCTGCGCTACGAGTTCACCCCGGCCTTCGCCCTGCGCGGTGCCATCTCCAACAACTTCCGCGCACCGTCGCTGGCGCAGATCGGCTACGAATCCACGTCCACCGGCTACAACGCCGCTGGCCAGCTGGTGCAGGGCCGCCTGCTGTCGGTCAACAACCCGATCGCGCGCGGCCTGGGCGCGCAGGACCTGAAGCCGGAGAAGTCGTTGAACACCTCGCTGGGCTTCACCAGCCGCATCGGTGAGCACTTCGACCTGTCGCTGGACTTCTTCCAGATCGACATCGACGACCGCATCGCGCTGTCGGAAAGCATCACCGGCGATGCACTGACCGACTTCGTGGCTGCCAACTACGGCGTCACCGGCCTGCAGAGCGCCAGCTTCTTCGTCAACGCCGCCGACACCCGCACCCGCGGTGCCGAGCTGGTGACCAACTGGCGCCAGGCACTGGGCGATGGCCAGCTGCTGCTGACCGGCACCTATGCCTACACCAAGACCACGCTGAAGAACGTGCTGGCCACCCCGGCCCAGCTGCAGGCGCTGGATGCGGATTACGTGCTGTTCGGCATCGAAGAAACCAACACCCTGACTGACGCCACCCCGCGCAGCCGTGCCGGCTTCTCTGCCGCCTGGAGCAATGACCACTGGTCGCTGAGCAGCCGCGTGAACCGCTATGGCAGCGCCACCCGCGTGTTCAACTTCGGTGATGGCTACATCCCCCGCCAGACCTACCAGGCCGAATGGCAGCTGGATGCGGAAGTGGAATACCGCTTCAACACGCGGTGGAGCGTGGCCATCGGCGGGCAGAACCTGACGGACAACTACCCGGACAAGTCCAACGACGATATCTACTACTACGGCAACCTGCCGTACGACGTGCTGTCGCCGATCGGCAGCAACGGCGCGTATTACTACGGCCGCGTGCGTTATTCGTTCTGATCTGCAACCGGCCGGCCCATCCCCGTGATGGGCCGGCCTGGGTAGCGTCGACCGTTGGTCGACTGCTGGGAATCCCGCGCTGCGCGCGATAGTCGACCAGCGTTCGGCGCCCATCAGGAACTGTCGCCTCGCCTCGACCTGCCCTACACGCCAGCACTGGCATGCTGGTTGATATGGCTGAACCGCTCCCCCTGCGTCCGCCACCGCCATTGCTGGACGACGCCTGTGCGTTGTTCCTCGATGTCGACGGCACCCTCATAGAATTCGCTGCGCGCCCGGACGCCGTGCAGCTCCTGCCAGATGTGCGTGAGGCCATCGGCCGTATCAGCGACCGCCTCGAAGGCGCGGTCGCCCTCGTCAGTGGCCGCCCACTGGAACAGCTGGACCATCTGTTCGCCCCCCTGCAACTGCCGGCCGCCGGCCTGCACGGCCACGAACTGCGTGGCGAGGACGGGCGCGTGCTGCGTGAGGAACAGGACGATGACACCGCCGAATGGCTGCATGCCCTGCACCAGCAGGCCATGCGCTTCGCCCATGGTTACCCCGGCGTGCTGGTGGAGGAAAAAGGCGCTGGCCTGGCCCTGCACTGGCGCGGCGCACCGCATGCCGCCAACGAGGTCCGCACCTTCGCCGAACGCCATGCACGCGGCCGGCCAAGCTATCGGCTGCAACCCGGCGACCACGTGATTGAGTTCGTGCCCGTCGGCACCGACAAGGGCCGCGCCGTGCGCCGGCTGATGCAGTACCTGCCCTTCCGTGGCCGCCTGCCGGTGTTCCTTGGTGATGACCTCACCGATGAGTTCGGCTTCGAGGCCGCCAACGGACAGCATGGCTGGAGCGTGCTGATCGGCGAACGTGAACCCAGCGCGGCCGTGTTCGCGCTGCCCGACATACGCAGCGTGCACGCCTGGCTGCGTGAGAATGCGTATTGACCCGGCCACCCCACGGCCGCAACCGAGATGTACCGCGTGATGACCCAACCCGATCTTGATCTGGGCGTGGTCGGCAACGGCAGCTTCGGCGCCCTGGTCGACAAACATGCCCGCGTTGTCTGGAGCTGCCTGCCCACTTTCGACGGCGACCCCACCTTCTGCGCCCTACTCGGGCCCAACCAGCAGACCGGCGGCGACTTCGCCATCGAGCTGGAAGACTTCGCCCGCAGCGAACAGGAATACCTGACCAACACTGCGATCCTGCGCACCGTGCTGCATGACAGCCACGGCGGCTCGCTGGAAATCCTCGATTTCGCCCCGCGCTGGCGGCAGAACGACCGCTTCTACCGGCCGGTCAGCCTGATCCGCCAGGTACGCCCGCTCACCGGCAGCCCGCGCATCACTGTGCTGGCGCGGCCGCTGGCCGACTGGGGCGCACGCGTGCCCGAATCGACCTGGGGCAGCAACCACGTGCGCTGGATCCTGCCCGAGCACGTGCTGCGGCTGACCACCGACGTGCCCGTACGCATGGTGCGCGAAGGCCTGCCGTTCGTGCTCAACCACCCCGTCCACCTGATCCTGGGCGTGGATGAATCGCTCAACCGCTCCATCAGCGGCTACGTGCAGGAAGCCTTCCAGCGCACCGCCAATTACTGGCGCGAATGGGTGCGCTACCTGTCCATTCCGCTGGAGTGGCAGGACGCCGTCATCCGCAGCGCGATCACCCTGAAGCTGTGCCAGTACGAGGACAGCGGCGCGATCATCGCGGCGATGACCACCTCCATTCCCGAGGCACCCGGCAGCGTGCGCAACTGGGATTACCGCTACTGCTGGCTGCGTGATGCGGCGTTCGTGGTGCGTGCGCTGAACCGCCTTGGCGCCACCCGCACGATGGAACAGTTCCTCGGCTACATCTTCAACCTCGCCACCACCGATGGCACGTTGCAGCCGCTGTACGGCATCGGCTTCGAGGCCAAGCTGGACGAGGACGAAGTACCCACCCTGTCCGGCTACCGTGGCATGGGCCCGGTGCGCCGCGGCAATCTGGCCTGGGTACAGCGCCAGCACGATGTGTATGGCAGCGTGGTGCTGGCGTCCACCCAGCTGTTCTTCGACCGCCGCCTGCAGGACCCCGGCGACGCGCACACCTTCGCGCGGCTGGAGCCGCTGGGCGAGCAGGCCTTCGCCCTGCACGACGTCCCCGATGCCGGCCTGTGGGAGTTCCGCGGCCGCACCGAAGTCCACACCTACACCAGCGCAATGTGCTGGGCCGCCTGCGACCGACTGTGCAAGATCGCCGTGCGCCTCAAGCTCGACGACCGCGCGAACTACTGGCGCGAGCGTGCCGACACCATCCACGCACGCATCATGGACAAGGCGTGGAGCGAGGAACTCGGCCACTTCACCGATACCTTCGATGGCCACCGCCTGGATGCCTCGTTGCTGCTGCTGGCCGACATCGGCTTCATCGATGCAATGGACGCGCGCTTCATCGCCACCGTCGAAGCGATCGGGCGCGACCTCAAGCACGGCAATTCGCTGTACCGTTACGTGGCGCCGGATGATTTCGGCGAACCGGAAACCAGCTTCACCATCTGCACGTTCTGGTACATCGACGCACTGGCAGCGATCGGCCGCATGGATGAAGCGCGCGAGATGTTCGAGCTGCTGCTGAAGCAGCGCAACCACCTGGGCCTGCTCTCGGAGGATCTGGCCTTCGATGGTGGCGAAGCGTGGGGCAATTTCCCGCAGACCTATTCGCACGTCGGCCTGATCACCGCCGCCATGCGCCTGTCGCGTTCCTGGCAGGAGGCTTCGTGAGCCGTCTGGTCGTGGTCTCCAACCGGGTGGCCGTGCCCGGTGAAAGCCGCGCCGGCGGCCTGGCCGTCGGCCTGCTGGCCGCGCTGAAGGAGCGTGGTGGCCTGTGGTTCGGCTGGAGCGGCAAGAGCGCCAAGGATGCCAGCGGCACGCTGCACCAGCAGAAGGACGGTGACATCGAGTACGTCACCATGGACCTGGCCAAGCGCGATGTGGATGGCTACTACAACGGCTTTTCCAACCGCACGCTGTGGCCCCTGCTGCACTTCCGCCTGGATCTGGTCGACTACGACCGGGGCACCCGCGAGACCTACCACAAGGTCAATGCACTGTTCGCCGACAGGCTCGCGCCGCTGCTGCGCGAGGATGACATCGTCTGGATCCACGATTACCACCTGATCCCGCTGGGCGCGATGCTGCGCGAGCGCGGCATCGGCTGCCGCATCGGTTTCTTCCTGCATATCCCGATGCCGTCGGCCGACCTGCTGCAGGCCATGCCCGACCATCTGCGGCTGTTTTCCTCGCTGTACGCCTACGACCTGGTCGGCTTCCAGACCCAGCGCGACGCCGACCGCTTCCAGACCTACCTGCGCTTGTTCGGCGGCGGCCGCGTACTGGAAGACGGCCGCCTGGAGGCCCCGGGCGGACGCCGCTTCCGCGCCGCCGCCTTCCCGATCGGCATCGACACCGACCACATTGCCCGCCAGGCTGCGGCGGCCGCCAGCAAGCCCTCGGTGAAGGACCTGCGCAGCAGCCTGCGCAACCGCCAGTTGGCCATCGGCGTGGACCGGCTGGACTATTCCAAGGGTCTGCCCGAGCGCTTCCTCGGCTTCGAACGCTATCTGGAACGTCACCCCGACCAGCGCGGCTCGCTGACCTACCTGCAGATCGCCCCGGTCTCGCGTGGCGATGTCACCGAATACCGGCAGCTGCGCAGCCAACTGGAACAGATCGCCGGGCACATCAACGGCGGCCATGCCGAGCCGGACTGGACCCCGCTTCGCTACGTCAACCAGAACTTCACCCATGCCACGCTGACCGGCTTCTACCGCGCCGCCGCCGTAGGCCTGGTGACGCCGCTGCGCGATGGCATGAACCTGGTGGCCAAGGAGTACGTGGCCTCGCAGGACCCGGAAGATCCCGGCGTCCTGGTGCTGTCACTGCTGGCCGGCGCCGCCGACGAACTGAAGCAGGCGCTGCTGGTGAACCCGCACGACCTGGACGGCGTGGCCGATGCCATCGCCACCGCGGCAACGATGTCGCTGCGCCGGCGCCAGGAACGCTGGCACGCGATGATGGACCACCTGCGCACCTACGACATCAACCACTGGCGCCGCAGCTATCTGGAAGCGCTGGAAAGCTGACGTCCGGCGCTCCACGCGCGCATGTGCCTCCGACGCCGGGCGACTGCCCGGCGTTTTTTTTGTGCGCGTATGCCGGGTCTCGGCACCGGCCAGATTTGTCGCTTTCAGCACGAAGTGCTTTCGGATGAAACCGAATGTTCGCCGCATGTGGAAGACGCCATGAGATGTCGCAATTCGCACTCCACCTCGATCAAACGCGCTTCGCACAAGGCGGTTCACGCAGCGCGCCGCACTGGGCGACATGCCGGCAGAAAACGAAAGCTGCGGGGCTGTCGATATTTCATTTCGCGTTGACACGCGTTTCCCAAAGTAGCGCCCCCGGGGCCCTCGCACGCCGCCTCTGGCGAGCAAGCGACGACGTACATCACATTCCTGGGATTTCTCTGCATGAGCGCTTACGACCGTTTTGTTGAAGATGCTGCCATCCGCCTTGAGCTGGGCCACCGTGCCCGCTGGGTCATCGACGTCCTGCAGGCCTGGATCGCTACCCGGCCCGGCGGACTGGAGGGGTTGCAGCAGCAGTTCGAGGACGCCGGACTGGCCGCACGCTTCCATTCGTGGCGACAGCCGGCACAGGTGCCCCTGCCCATCGTTGCCAGCGAGCTGGAACGCGCGCTCGGCGCCCCTACCCTGGCCGTCATCGCGCAGCGCAGTGACATGTCGCCGGGCGCCTTCCGGGTCGTGGCCTGCCAGCTGTTGCCAGGCGTGGTCGGCCTGATGTCGGCGGCCGCCGTATCCCAGCAGGCAGCGCCGGCCGCCCCGCCGGCACCGGGCGCAGCGTTTCGACGCATGGCCGGCGTGGTTCCGTCACACGCGATGTACGGCATGGCCCTGCGCAGCCTGCTGTGGATGCTGGCGGCGGCGACCGTGCTCATCCTGACCACCCTGCTGCTGCTGAAGGCGCGCACGCCCCTGTGGACGTCGCAGGCGCTTTCCCACGACCACACCTCGCGCGTTGTCCTGCAGCAGGACGGCATGCGTCTGCAGGTGGAGGGCAGCCTGCCGAACGAATCCGACCGCAGGCGCCTGTGGAGTGCACTGAAGGCTGTCCACGGCCAGCAGAACCTCAGCGGCAGCATTGCGCTTGACCCGCGTGCAGAGCCGCCGCGCTGGCTGGACCGCCTGATCAATGATCTGCCCCACCTGCAGGGTGACGGCCTGCGTCTGGAGTTCGACGGCCCACAGCTGCGCATCGTCACCACGGGCATGGCGGACGCGCAGCGCCTGGCGATCTCGCACCGCCTGCGCCAGGACTTCCCCGCGCTGCAGATGCAGGGGCTGTGGGGCCCGGGGCTTGCCGCGCTGGCGCGGTTGCCGGCCAGCGCAGGCAGTGGCGAGCGCGTGGCCGCACTGAATCTCACCCGGCTGAAGTTCCACATGGGTTCGTCCGAGCTGACCGGTGATTCACTGGAGACGCTCGACGCCGTAGCCACCGCCCTGCGCCAAGCGCCCGCCGGAACGCGGGTCGAAGTGGCGGCCCATACCGACAGCCACGGTGACGCCCATTCCAACCAGCAGTTGAGCCAGCAGCGCGCCGATGCCGTGGTCAAGGCATTGCAGGAGCGCGGTGCACCTGCCGCCATGCTGGTGCCCGTGGGCTATGGCCATGACCAGCCGGTGGCCGACAACCGCAGTGATGCCGGGCGCGCGCAGAACCGGCGCATCGCCTACCAGCTGCTGGAATGAGACGCAGCCGCCTGTAGCGTCGAGCTTGCTCGACTGCTCTGAAATCAGTCGAGCGTGGCTCGACGCTACAGAAAAGCGGCGGTGGTCAATCCAGGAAGCGCGCGGCCTGTTCCGGGCTCGGCAGGAAACAGGCGTCATGGCGCCCGAACCAGCGGTAGCGGTTGCGCGCCAGCGCGCGGTAGGCCACATCACGCACGCCACGCGGCAACACGCGCACCAGACCGGCCAGCCGCCAGACGCCGCCCAGCCCCGTCAGCACGCGCAGGATCGCGTCGGTGTCGGTCCAGGCGCCCTGCGCGTCCACCAGCAGGAACGACAGCGGGTCGTCCGGATCCAGCCCGTGCGTGCGCAGCAAGGCGCTGCCCTGTGCGCCCTGCATCGCCGCGAAGCGGTAGCGTCCGCGCCGGTCAAACCGCAGCAGGAAACGCACCCAGCGGCTGCACAGCGCGCAGACGCCGTCGAAGACGATCACCGACGTCTGGTTGGGACCGCCAACCGGCTTCATTCCATCCACACCAGGGTCGCCATGCGTCCGGTACGGCGGTCGCGGCGGTGCGAGTACAGGTCCGGATCGGCCATGGTCGACACCGTGCCGCCGTGGATGTTGCCCGCCTCCAGCCCGGCCGCCTGCAGCCGCTGCCGGGCGAGAGCGAACAGGTCCACCTTCCAATGCCCTTCGCGGGTCGCCACGAAGGCTTCTTCCGCGCCCGGGTCGTGGCCGACGAAGGCGTGATAGACCTCTTCGCCGATCTCATAGTCCTGCGGGCCGGCCGCCGGGCCCAGCCAGGCGCGCAGCTGCGCCGGAGCGGTGTTCATCGCTGCCACGGTGTCTTCCAGCATGCCGTCGGCCAGGCCGCGCCAGCCGGCATGTGCCGCTCCGATCTCGCTGCCGTCGGCGGCGGCGAACACCACCGGCAGGCAGTCGGCGGTGAGGATGGCCAGCACCACGCCGCGCACCGAGGTCACGGCGGCATCGGCTACCGGCTCACTGGCACCGGCCACCGGGGCCGCGTCGAAACGCAGCACGGTGGTGCCGTGCACCTGGCGCAGCCAATGCGGTGCCGACGGCAGGGCCAGGCCCCGCTGCAGCAGCTGCCGGTTGTGTTCGACATTGGCCGGGGTATCGCCATCGGCCGCGTGCCGGTTGCCCAGGTTGAACTGCGCGAACGGCGCCGGCGAGATCCCCGCGCCATGCCGGCGCGTGGTCAGCGCACGGATGCCCGGGGGCGCCGGCCAATCGGCCTGCAGCAACGGCAGCGCGGCATCCATCACCAGCGGTCCCGCTCGCGCTCGGCGAAGGCCGCGCTGTCCTCGCGCAGCACCTTCATCAGGTGCAGCATGTCCGCCGGCACCGGCGCGGTATTGCGCACCTGCTCGCCGGTGATCGGATGCACGAACTCCAGGGTTTCGGCGTGCAGGGCCTGGCGCTTGAAGCCGCGCAGGGCAGCCACCAGCTCGTCACTGGCGCCCTTGGGCAGCTTCAACGCGCCGCCGTACAGCGGGTCACCGATGATGGGGTGGCGGATGTGCGCCATGTGCACGCGGATCTGGTGGGTACGGCCGGTTTCCAGGCGGCATTCCAGCGCGGTGTGCGCACGGAAGCGCTCGCGCAGGCGGTAATGGGTGATGGCTTCCTTGCCGTCCTCGCGCACGCCCATCTTCAGGCGGTCGCGCGGATGGCGGTCGATCGGGGCGTCGGCGGTACCGCCTGCCACCATCGAGCCCATCACGACGGCCAGGTACTGGCGGTGCACGTCACGTGCAGCCAGCTGCTCGACCAGCGCGGTCTGCGCTTCCAGCGTGCGCGCCACCACCATCACGCCGCTGGTGTCCTTGTCCAGGCGGTGCACGATGCCCGCGCGCGGCAGCACCGCTACCGAGGGGTCGCGGTACAGCAGCGCATTGACCAGGGTGCCGCTGTGGTTGCCGGCACCGGGGTGGACCACCAGGCCCACCGGCTTGTTGATCACCAGCAGGTGCTCATCCTCGAACAGCACGTCCAGCGGAATGTCTTCCGGCTGGGCGTCGGTCTGGGTATCGAGCACCACGTTCAGGGTGACCACCTCGCCACCGCGCAGCGGGTCGCGCGGGCGGGCCTGGGCGCCGTCCAGCAGCACGTCGCCGGATTTGATCCACTCGGTCAGCCGCGAGCGCGAGTATTCGGGGAACAGCTCGGCCACGACCGCGTCGAAACGACGGCCGGCGGAGGTGTCGGGGACGATGGCCTGGCGGGCCGATTCGGAGGGTTGTTCAGACATGGCAGGGGGGTATCTTCGAAATTTTGGGGTCCGGTCGACCGGTTTCAGTCGCTGGACAGGACACTAGGCTATCATCGACCCTTCGTATTCCAGACGCGTCCCGCCTTGACCCCATGATCCGACGCTCCTCCATGCTCTCCGCGCCCGTCCGCCTCACCGCCCTGCTGCTGGTGCTGGTCATCGCCGCCACCGGTTGCCATCGCGGCGCCAAGAAGGGTGATCGCCCCGATGAAGGAACGCCGGTCGAACAGCTGTACGACAAGAGCCACACGCTGATGCAGGGTGGCAACTGGAGCGGCGCTGAAGCCAGCTTCCGCCGCCTGGTGGCCCAGTACCCGTACGGCCCGTACACCGAACAGGCGATGATCGAAACCGCCTACGCCCAGTACAAGGCCAGCAAGCACGATGACGCGGTGTCCAGCATCGACCGCTTCATCCGTACCTACCCGACCCACCGCAACATCGCGTACCTGTACTACCTGCGCGGCCTGGCCAACTCCAACCGCAATACGGTTTTCCTGCGTCGCGTATGGTCACTGGACCCCAGCCGCCGCGATCTGTCCACGCCGCACCAGGCGTATGAAGACTTCAACATCGTGGTCGACCGCTACCCGAACAGCCGCTACGCCGCCGATGCGCGCCAGCGCATGATCGAGCTGCGTGACGTGTTCGCCCAGCACGAGCTGGACAACGCGCTGTACTACCTGCGCCGCGGCGCCTACGTGTCGGCTGCCGGCCGCGCCAACTACCTGCTGGAAACCTACCCGCAGAGCGCCTTCCAGTACGACGCCGTGGCCGTGCTGGGCGAGTCCTACACCCACCTGGGCAACAAGACCCTGGCCGACGACGCCCGCCGCGTGCTGACCCTGAACCAGCCGACCCACCCGTGGCTGGAAGGGAAGTGGCCGAAGTACCCGTGGATGATCCGCAAGCTGAACCCGTTTGCCGGCGAGAAGTCGGCCAGCACCGGCCAGCGCAACGCGCGGCTGGAAAAGAAATAAGAGACAGGGCCCCGCAAGGGGCCCTTCTTCCATGTTGCGCGTGCGGCGCCCCTAGGAATTCTACGAATCCACAGCCTCTGCGACGTCCTTCGCAAACGGCACCCGCGCGACACCTCCACACTGCGGCGCATCGGCCATCCCGGCCGGCCAGGAGCCCGCAATGTCCCGATCCGCCCGCCGCTTCCCGCGCACGTCCGCCCTCATCACCGCCATCGCCCTGGGGCTGGCGGCCGGTAGTGTCACCGCCGCCGCGCCGGGCGACCTGGTGTCCGCCGCGCCGTACCGGGCCAGCTGGGTGCCCTCGCAGGCCGCCCAGGCCTACAAGCTGCACTACCGCACCCCCGATCCCCACGGCCGGCTGGCCGAAGGCAGCGGCCTGCTCTACCTTCCCGCCGGTGCGCCGCCTGCCGGCGGCTGGCCGGTGGTGGCGTGGGCACATGGCACCCAGGGCATCGCCGACCACTGCGCGCCGTCGGTCTCGGGTCCCACCCACCCCGAACGCGACGGTCGCTTCCTCGACCATTTCCTGCGCCAGGGCTATGCCGTCGTCGCTGCCGACTACCAGGGCCTGGGCACGCCGGGCGAGCACGCCTATCTGCACGTCCGCTCGGCCGCGCGCAACAGCATCGACATGGTCAAGGCCAGCCACCACTTCCTGGGCAGCCACCGTCTATCCCCGCGCTGGGTATCGGTGGGCTATTCGCAGGGCGGCGCGGCCGCGCTCAGCGCCGGCCACCAGGCTGCGGGCTATGGCGGCCCGGGCCTGCAGTACAAGGGCAGCTTCATCGCCGGTACGCCCACAGCGGTGGAAGTGACGGCGGTGGTCATGCACCCCGGCAGCCGCACCGCCAATCCCGGTGCACTGAATGCCTACCACGCCTATCTGCTGGGCGGCCTGCTGCAGGTGGCGCCGCAGATCGACCGCGTGTTGAGCCCGCAGGGCCGTGCGCGCATCGCCCTGGCACGCCAGCACTGCCTGACCGACCTGGCCGCGCAGCTGGAAGGTGCCAGCACCGGCGAGATGTTCTCCGCGCCGCTGACCTCGGTCCCCGGCATCTGGCCGCTGCTGCACGACTACCTGGGGGTGCCGCGGCGGGGGTTCAGCCAGCCGCTGCTGCTGGCCCACGGTACCCGCGACCGCGACGTCCCCTACCTGACCACCGTGCTGTACGCCGCAGGGCTGGCCCTGCGTGGCGAGCCGGTGGCGTTCCGCCAGTACCCGGTGGATCACCGCGGCACGCTCGATGCGTCCGCCGCCGATGGCCTGGCGTTCGTGCGCGCACGGCTGGCCGATCAATCCTTCAATGAAACGGCCGAGGCCGCCCATCTGCAGCGCGTGCTGGACGACGCCCAGTAGATCCACGCCAAGCGTGGATGGGCCCCGGCAACGCCGGGCCCTGCCAGACGGCCGCTGCCCAGTAGATCCACGCCATGCGCGGATGGGGCCCGGCAACGCCGGGCCCTGCCAGGCGGCCGCTGCCCAGTAGATCCACGTCATGCGTGGATGGGGCCCGGCAACGCCGGGCCCTGCCAGGCGGCCGCTGCCTCAGCCCTTGTAACCGTTGCTGATCGGATACCGGCGCTCACGCCCGAACGCCCGGCGCGAGACCTTCGGGCCCGGCGCGGCCTGGTGCCGCTTCCACTCGCTGATGCGCACCAGGCGCAGCACCCGGTCGACCACGGCCGCATCGTAGCCGGCGGCCACGATCTCGGTGCGCGACTGCTCCTGGTCCACGTAGCGGTACAGGATGCCGTCCAGTACGTCGTAGGCCGGCAGCGAATCCTGGTCCAGCTGGTTGTCGCGCAGCTCTGCCGATGGCGGGCGGCTGATCACCGCCGGCGGGATCACCGGCGCGCCGCCCACCGTGTTGCGCCACTTGGACAGGCCGAACACTTCGGTCTTGTACAGGTCCTTCAGCGGCGCGTAGCCACCGCACATGTCGCCGTAGATGGTGGCGTAGCCCACCGCGTACTCACTCTTGTTGCCGGTGGTCAGCAGCAGGCCGCCGAACTTGTTGGCCAGCGCCATCAGGATCACGCCACGGCTGCGCGACTGCAGATTCTCTTCGGTCACGTCCGGGGTGGTGCCTTCGAACATCGGCGCCAGCGCTTCCATCAGGCCCTTGAAGGCCGGCTCGATCGAGACCGCTTCCAGCTTCACGCCCAGTGCCTGGCACTGCTCGGCGGCCAGGTCGTTGGACAGGCCAGCGGTGTAGCGCGACGGCAGGCGCACGGCAGTGACGTTCTCCGCGCCCATCGCGTCGACGGCCAGCGCCAGCACCAGCGCCGAATCGATGCCGCCGGACAGGCCCAGCCACACTTTCCTGAAGCCGTTCTTGCCGCAGTAGTCCTGGATGCCGCGGGTCACCGCGCGCCAGGCCAGCGCGTCCATGCTCTCGTCGCCGTCGTCCATCCACACGTGCGGCAGGAAGCGGCGGGTTTCGCCGTCGTAGTCCACCACCAGCCACTGGTCGACGAAGGCCGCCGCCGCCGGGTGCACCGTGCCGTCGCCATCGGCCACCACCGACGCGCCGTCGAACACCAGCGCATCCTGGCCACCGACCACGTTGAGGTAGGCGATCGCCGCCCCGCTCTCGCGGGTGCGCGCGGCCAGCACCGCATCGCGCTGGGCATGCTTGCCGCGCTCGTAGGGCGAGGCATTGGGCACCACGACCAGCTGCGCACCTTCGCGCACGGTGTCGGCCAGCGGTTCGGCGAACCAGAGGTCTTCGCAGATCAGCAGGCCGACCGGCACACCGTTGACGTCGAACACGCAGCTGCCACCGTCCGGGTCCACATCGAAGTAGCGGCGCTCGTCGAACACCGCGTAGTTGGGCAGCTCGCGCTTGCGGTAGGTGCGCTCGACCAGGCCGTCACGCAGGACGCTGGCCGCGTTGTAGACCACCGCACCGGCGGCCTGCGGCCAGCCGACCACGGCGGTGATGCCGCGGCAGGCAGCGGCGATGCGGCCCATGGCCTGTTCGCACTCGTACAGGAAACCGGGGCGCAGCAGCAGGTCCTCCGGCGGGTAGCCGCTCACCGCCAGTTCGGGGAACATCACCAGCTCGGCGCCGTATTCCTCGCGCGCCTGGCCGATCATCTCGATGATGCGCTCGGTGTTGCCGGCGACATCGCCGACCGGGAAATCGAACTGCGCCATCGCGATGCGGATCGAAGCCATGGGAATCCAGCCTGTGGTTGCAATGGCCCATTGTAACGCCGCGCCATGCGCCCGCCTGACCATCCCCAGTAGATCCACGCCATGCGTGGATGGGCCGGCCGGCACACCGCCAGACGCAGAAAAGCCGCCCGGAGGCGGCTTTTCTGTCTGGCGTCAGTCGAGCATGGCTCGACTCTACAAGAGCGTCTGCCCGAGGCAGTCGATCTTACTTCACCAGCTTGGCGATGGCAGCGCCCAGGTCGCCCGGCGAGCGGACGGTGACGACACCGGCAGCTTCCATGGCGGCGAACTTGCCTTCAGCCGTGCCCTTGCCGCCCGAGGCGATCGCACCGGCGTGGCCCATGCGCTTGCCGGCCGGAGCCGACGCACCGGCGATGAAGCCGACGACCGGCTTCTTCACGTGGTTCTTGATGTACTCGGCGCCGGCTTCTTCAGCGTCACCGCCGATTTCGC
>PJUE01000414.1_pt1 | contig 29617 bp, 22 predicted proteins | sample 1512171 | NCBI WGS metagenome assembly PJUE01 (sample SAMN08177674, study PRJNA422409) | Feces metagenome, whole genome shotgun sequencing project. | isolation source: Chicken feces (3) enriched on wood chips: alkali lignin treatment | host: Gallus gallus | place: USA: Madison | collected 2015-01-15
CGGCAAGGCAACAGGCACCGAGGATCCCGAGCAGCAGCCAGGGAACGTGCTTAAGTAGTTTTTTAATGTCCATAATAAAACCTGGTTTTTTAGATGAAAAAAGGGTCAGGGTTCGCTGTGAGAAATATTGAGTAATGCTGAGGCGATCTTGCCAGAGCCTTACGCGCGTAAAGGAGGGTAAATCGGTGAGTGGTTGTATGGCGGGATGAGCGGTCTACAGGGAGGGCGAGTGGTTCAGGCTCGCCGTCAGTGGGGAAAATTGTGTGAGGAGGATCACTCTACTTCGGTCAGCTCCGTTGCCAGATAGCTTTCCAGGATGGCGACAAACTTCTGCTTAAGCCAGGCCGGTTCCAGCACCTGAATGTTGGGCAGCCAGTAGAAGAGCAGCGGCAGGATCTGGTTCTCATGTGCGGCCCGGCAGCGCAGGGTGATCCCCTGCTGTCCGTCGCTCAACGTCTCTTGACCGGGCAGCAGATCGCGACGCTTAAAATAGTGCGCCATGCTCGCAGGAATAAATATATCCACCTCGAAAGTCTCTTCGCTGACCCAGGGCTCAAGGCTGGTTTCAACTAATTCGAGGATCTCATTATCCGGAATAAAGTTTTCGCTGCGAATATCCAGCCACTGGATCAGGCTCAGGCTAAATGATTTCAGTTTGTTATTATCAGTGGCTTGTAAATAACAGAGGTTATTTTTGTTAATTAGTTTATAGGGTTTAATCAGTCGCGATTTATCTTTATACAGGATCTGGCAAACTTGCCGGTGCTTAATGGCTTTTTCCAGGGTCGGTAACAGACGATGCATCGCGCCGGGTGCGTCAGGCACCTGAAGAGCATGAATAAGCCGGTACTGCCCGTCTCCGGTGTGCTCCACAATGGGCGAAAGGGCATTCAGATCGCGATAAACCGTGCGCTCAGTGATATTAAATTTATGCATCAATGCCTGGCGGTTAACCACGCCGTGTAAATGGAGCTCCAGCAGAATATCAACCAACCTTTCAGCCGAGCGACTCCTGGTCGGAATTGTCATATATGCTTTCCCGTTATTTAAGCCATTGCTGTGAACATTATGCCGGTGCGGCTGACAAAATATGTCAGTACAGAATTCGGCATAAAAATTTGTCTTAGGTTATAACGGCCAGAATTGGGGTAAACATTAGGAATTTTTACAGCGGCGGGATAAAAGCGCGGTATAGATCGGATCCGCCGGGGCAATTTCCCCGGCGTGGAGATGAATTAGCGTTCGAGCTCGGAATCGGCAAGCGGTGTCGTCAGGGGAATTTCTGTCGGGATGTTCAGCCAGTCGGACTTGCCGTAAAAGACGGCGTTGATCTGCGTTTGATAGAGCAGGTGGGTACGAAAACGCTGGAACAGTTTTGCATCGGGAGCAAAATCCGCCTGCCAGAACTGGTTCAGCGGCCCCTGCCAGGTTAACCCTTCGATGTCGTACAGCGCTTTGCCCATCACCTTGAGCGGCTTGTTATGGATCAGCGCCGACAGGCCGGCGGTGCTGTTCACGGTGATGACGCCCCGGGTGTGGGTCAGCAGGGCGGGCAGGGAGAGATCGTGGACATAGAGCACCCGGCCGCTGACGTCATACTTTTCGGTCAGCTTGTTAATCAGGATGCCGTAAAAACGGTGACCACGATCCATCGGGTGATGCTTGAACACCAGATAACGCTCTTTCGACGCATGGCGGGCAAAGGAGCGGATCACGGTTTCGATATAGTCACGCACGTCTTTATACGGGCTGTGATGAATAATCTGGCTGTCGTTGTAGACCTGCAAAATTGCCAGGTAGTACTGGTTATCCAGTTTTTCAGTGATATGGCTCAGCATGTGGCGCTGCTGCCAGCGATACCACAGCTTACGGCGACCGGCGCGAAACCAGCAGCGCATCTCATACCACGGGGAGAACGACTTGTGGTGGCGGTAGCCCCGGTAGCGATGGCGGCCAAACCAGCCCGCCGCATAGTAGAGCATGGCATGGGCGGCACGGTTAAAGGAACTCGGTTTCCACGGCGTTGGGGTTTTCAGCTCCGGCAGCGGCTGCTCGCGATAATACTTCGCATCAATGGGCATCGAGGAGAAGGCATTCACGCCCCCTTTTTCCAGGGTGATGTAGAAGGGACGGAAATAGCCCTCTTCAAACGCCAGAAAATCGATGGATTTGCTGCGCGCCCACTTCTTCGCTTCGATATGCATCGGGCGACAGTCACCAAAACAGACGATGGTGTCGAAGGGGTAGGTTTTATGTAACTCGCGCAGCCAGAAAGCAAAATTTTTTACTGAGCCGGTGTAGTGCAGGGCGGTCTCTTTTGCGGCGTACCATGAGTCTCCGGCATTAAAGCAGACCTGCTTCACTTCACGCTTGCTGTTCTGCAACCAGCTTGCCAGACGTGAAAAGCAGGGGCCCATCGGTCCTTGTAATAAAAGATATCGGCGGCCATTCAGCAGATGGCGGATAGCTTGCTCTTCCATTTTTTTTCCCAGATCGGTTCCGTTGATGAGACAGGTGAGTTAACGGCTTGATGACCGTTTTTCTTTAATAAATCGGGATAAATAGTGTGCTAACGAAATGTTTGTGCCAGATAGCTCAGCTTGATCTGCCAGCGTTGCCAGCGGCTGGCCTTCTGCGATGAGGAGTTTCCCTGCGCTGCCAGCTGGCGGATCAGTTGTTCCGGGCTCATCCACAGGCCGCTCTGCCAGTCGATATAGCGCGGATAGGCGACCAGCGTCAGGTAAACCAGTGCCGCCAGCGGCAGGGTGCGCTGACGGCGCTCCGCCGGGTGGATATCTTCGGTCAGCCCCCAGCCGCTGTAGAACGGCTGGCCCCATGTAGTGACCTTCACCCCCTGCACCAGCGCTTCGAACCCGCTGAGGGAGGTCATGGTATGCAGCTCATCCACATGGGGATAGAGACTGGTGAGGCCGAGATCCAGCACCTGGCTGTCAACGCAGCGCGCCAGACATTCGGCCGAGATGGCACCGGCCCGGTTTCCCGCCACCACGTCCGGATGCGGTTTAAACAGGATATGCGCTTCTGGCCGGGCGGCACGCACGGCCCACAGCAGCTGTTCATTGCTGCGAATGACCGGACTGCCGGTGAGGATTGAGGCATCGCCATCGACCTGGCCCACCACCAGCACCAGCGTTCGCCCGTCGGCAGGCGGCGTGAACGGCTGCACGGTGCCGACGTTATACTTGCTGACCCCATGCTGGCGGAGCAGGTCCACCAGCGCGGCGCCGCGTTCCAGCGCCTGTTCGCTGAGCTGCTGCTGGTTGAGCAACTGCTCCAGCCCGCTCGGACGGCGGCTGTCGAAGTAGATCCCTACCGGGTCGATGGAGAGCGAGGAAGGGCGGCACAGGTTTGAGCCCAGTCCCCGGGAGCGGATAAAACCATCCTCCACCCGAATTGGGTTTGCCAGTTCGGGATAACGACTGCCCCACACCAGCACCTGCTCGTCAGCGGCCAGCCGTTTGGGCGGGGTGCGCACAAAGCGCAGCTCCTCAGCCAGCGGCTGACAGAAGGCGCGCATAAAGGCGCGTTTCCACAGCGAGAAGCCCACCATATACAGACGGCGATAGCGCGGGGAGGGGTTACGTTGGGCAACAATCAACTGAATGATATCTTCGGCTTCACAAGGTTTTTGCAGTATTGGGTCAAAATAACGAGGATAGGCAATCAAAGTCGCGAAGGTTAATTGCTCAAGAGTAACTGGTGACCTTCGGTCACAAAACATATTATCGACGGTCAATCCCCAGCCAGCATAAAAGGGCATGCCAAAGCAATACACTGGTTTACCAAGCAGCAATGCCTCAAATCCCATCTGAGAGGAGACGGTATAAACTGCATCGACCTCACGGAGTAATGCATGGGGATGGCAGGGTTCGCTAACTATTTCTAGATCAGGGAGATTGAGCCGGGCCAGCGCCCCATTTTTTTTTCCCAAACGGGTATCAGGATGGGTTCTCAACATCAGGCGAGCATCCGGATGACGCTCACGAGCGGCAGCGACCATGGCTAAAAAACTGCTCTCATCGGCCAGGGCTCCAGTGATGGAAAGATCGCCAGCTACTTGATCAATAAGCAACACTCGTGGGCGAGAGTCCAATCTGAAGCGATGCGTCAGTTCTGGAGGCAAGGTGTGAGCCTCATCAAGACCCGGGTAGACATTGTATTTAGTGATGCCGTGCTGGCACAACAGTGCGGTCAATCTGGTGGCTCGAACTTGTTCATTTCCGGAGAGCGGTTGAGAAATCAGTCGTTCCAGACGGCTCGGGCTGCGAGCATCATAATAGATGCCCTCATCATCCCATACCAGTCCAAGCGGGATACCCCCTTGAGCTGGATGGCCCTGATAACCTATAAATCCATCTTCGAGACGCCAGAATGGTCGGTTCTGCGAGGCTGCTTGAAGGCGAAGACGATCGCTGTTTTTTTTATTACCCCAGCCAATAGCAATATCATCGTCATTAAGGGCAGCACTATGAGATTGATAGCGCACCGGTTGTCCGAGACAGGCCATCAATTGGTCTGCACGTGCCAAAAGACCGCGAGAATGAGTAATGAGCGTCATGTTTTCTTTAAAATGGTGAGTTTATAAGGTGTAAGGGCTTGATTCATAACTAAAAAAATTACTTGTGTGATGTTTTATAAAAAAGTCCTTGGCTTAGGCAAGCTCCAGCCTTTCCTTACAATCAGCTAAAGCGTTCGGATCGACCTGAATATTTGCAGGTACTTCAAAAGGTCTATCGGGTGTCAGTGGCAGGCTGTTATCTATATAAGGCTTTTTACCGGCGGCCAGAGAATCGATATGCCATTGTGACCATGCTTCCCAATATTGCTGTCGCTGTGGTGACATCCCCATATGCGTGTAGCCAGTCGACATTGAAGTCATCAGAGAATCTGCACGATGGCTGCCAAGCGTTAAGGGTTGATTGACCTTCTTAATTGCTTTAGTTCCGAAAACAAGCTTTAGACGTGCCAGGAATTCACTGTCAGCACCAGTTCGCACACAATCCCATGCGCCTGCTTCTCGTATTACCTGCTCTCGTCGAAAGAGAGGGGATGCAGGATTAAGGCGTGTTAAAGGGTAAACTGGCCGTGCGTAAAAGACGCCATCATCTTGCATACGAACCCAGTTAGACACAGTACAAACTATGGTTGGGTTAGACAGCATAGGGGCAAGTTGTCGACTTAATTTCTCAGGATGACACCAGTCATCTGAGTCATGGCAAGTCACAAAATCTCCCTTTGCTTGCGCCAAACCAATCCTTTTGGCGGCATAGGTTCCTACATTTCGCGGTAACCTCAGCAGTGTGATGCGATTGTCTCGACGAGCTAATCTTTCCAGTCGTTCCGGTGTGTCATCGCTACTGGCATCATCCACAATTATCAATTCCAGAGACTGATAGCTTTGGGCCAGAATGGAGGTGATAGCCACTTCTGCACGAGATCCAGTGTTGTATGTGGTCATTAACACCGAAATCAGAGGACCTGATTGTGCCTTCGTCACTTTAGCCGCCCTAAGGTTAAGCGGCGATGGAGCAAGAGAAGGGTTAATTAAGCTCAGGGGCGGAAGACTATGCGCCTGCAGAAAATTATTCAGCCGTTGCAACTGGATTTCGGGTGTGCTGTTACAGGTATTCGTTTGCAGGAGCAAAAGCTCAGGATCGATCTCTACAAAATTGGAGGGTAATTGCTCAATCATGCTACGTGCTTGGGCAAGATGGCCATTTCGCAATAGTAGTGCGATATGTATTGCCGGAGGCGCTTTGTGCATGCCTTCAAGCAACATTAAAGCATCTTGTGGCATAAAAGGTGCCAGACCTTTCACCAAAGCCATTCTTTGCCGAAAACGAGTATGTTGTTTCTGAAAAGAAGTCACAATTTCTCGCGCAGCCTTAATCTCACCACATGCAGCCAGCGATACGGCTTTAGCCAAGCTTGTACGCCAGCATGAAGGCTTAGCAGGCTGTCGAGCGACTGAGCGATACATATTCAGCTGGTACATAGCCCACAGCTTTTTCCTTGCTTCTCGTCTGGATTGCCGGTGGTTGACCGTGGCTATAGCATGTGTGAAGCGATTCTGCCGATATCGCCATAAGAAACGTAAATGATTGAGCATGATACAAGGCGGCCTTAAGCGTCGGTACCAAAGAGATCGCGGGTATAGACCTTAGTCTCTACATCAGCCAGATCAGGGACGTGGCGGTTGGCTACGATGACATCGGCTTGTTGCTTGAAGACTTCAATATTGTGTTCTACCCGCGAACCAAAGAACTGTTCTTCCTTGAGTACCGGTTCATACACAATCACTTCTATGCCTTTGGCCTTGAGACGCTTCATCACTCCTTGAATACTGCTGGCGCGGAAGTTATCACTACCTGATTTCATGATCAGACGATAAATGCCAACAACTTTAGGATTGCGGCGCAAAATATCGTCTGCCACGAAGTCCTTACGTGTTGTATTAGCATCCACAATTGCACGAATTAGACTTTGTGGAACGTCACGATAGTTCGCCAGAAGTTGTTTGGTATCTTTTGGAAGGCAATAACCCCCATAACCGAAAGAAGGGTTGTTGTAGTGATTGCCAATACGGGGATCCAAACCAATACCTTCAATAATCTGTCGGGTATCAAGCCCATGAATAGCGGCGTAGGTATCCAGTTCGTTGAAATAGGCTACACGCATGGCGAGATAGGTATTGGCAAATAGTTTTATGGCTTCAGCTTCGGTGCTATCGGTTAACAGCACAGGAGCATCTTTGCGGATGGCTCCTTCACGTAACAGATTAGCGAAGACCTGAGCCCGCTCGCTACGCTCGCCAACCACAATACGTGAAGGGTAGAGATTATCGTACAGCGCTTTACCTTCTCGTAAAAACTCGGGCGAAAAAATTAAATTTTCACAGCCCAACTCGCGCTTAAGGCGCTCTGTAAATCCTACCGGCACAGTGGATTTAATCACCATTACGGCATCAGGATTGATGGCCATAACATCGCATACTACTGCTTCGACCGAACTAGTATTAAAATAGTTTGTTACCGGATCATAATCTGTGGGTGTGGCAATAATCACGAAATCTGCATCCCGGTATGCTTCGAATTTATCGAGGGTAGCCCGCAAGTGTAGCGGGCGATTTGATAAATATTCCTGGATATCTGTATCAATAATCGGAGAAATTCCATCGTTAATTAGCTGGACTTTATTTGAGTCAATGTCTAAAGCTATAACCTTATTGTGTTGGGAGAAAAGAATTGCATTAGATAAACCGACATAACCGGTTCCAGTGATTGAAATATGCATGCTCAAAATTGACCGTTTTTTATTTATTGTCTAATTTTAAATACTTCCTATAATCAAGTCCGGAAAAACTATCAAGATCTTTACTATTCATGAGTTCCATTAGTTGAGATATTTTAATAAATGCATTTTTGGTAAACTCTGGTCGGTTGATCAAATATGCAGGTGTATATATTTTTTTTACAAAAGTCGTATCGATAGGTATATTTGTCATACGGCTTTGTATTTCTTTGATTGCCCCTGAGAATGGGTGGTTTATTTTATCGAAAACATATTTATATGATGGTCCAAGAGATAGTCCTTTTCTATCATTGTTTTTTGAGAAAGATTGCACTGGGACGGATGAATTAAATTTGTCGATATCAGATTGTGACAGCGACTTGCCAAATAGGGCCCAGGAATATAATGTCTTCCTAAAGCACTTAATACATTTCATACATGGTTTTTGGAAGCTTCCATACTGACATGTAGTTGCGATATCTAATAAATTGTAATGATCGCAAATAATTAAACTCCCAAGCTCACCGATTCCATTGATAACGGGTTCTAAGCTTAACCCAACAGCGTTAAATATACCGTTATGTTTACTTGTTAGATTTTTATTAAAAATCGTCTCATCGCCGTTGAATGCCACCCAAATATCACCAGTAATGATGTGAGATATTTGGAGTGAGTCAGCTAATAGTAAGCATGGAATGGTAAATGCGTAAGAATCAGGATAGATGCAATAATTGCCGTTTGTACTAAGAAATTCAAAGTCCGATTTTACAGCTATTTTTTTGAAACGACTTGGCATACGATTAAGTGTTTCAATATTAGCATCTGTATTATACCATTTTTCAAATTCACCTATATTTGGATGCCATGTTCTTGCACTTAAAATTAGAGGAGTGCCTGCATCCATAAGCGCCGCAGCTGCTACACTGTCTGCACCGCCAGAGAACGATACAACAGGACGCTCAATTGTTGGAGTGATACGAGGGACTAAATTACTATCAACTGTTACCTCTTTAATTTCCGGATAGGCAATTTTTATTGCTTCTGCGAATGTAGAAGATACAGGTCTATCCATTTCAAAACGATTACCAACATATGGGCTAATTATTTTTAATGCAGCCAGAGCACATAAATCAGGATGCGGAAGATTGATCTGTTCAGGAATGTGGAAGGTGGCTTCATTTTCGCCTAAGATAATTCTTGCTCGTCCTGCATTTGTGCTTATACTTTCTCTGTGGTCGGATTCTTCAAGTGTAAATTTAAATTTTACTACGCTGCCATTATTGTTTTTTGAAAGGTCAACTTCAACACGCATAATTAATTTCCAATAGTGTCATTCATTAGTCAGAAGGAAAGTCTTAACACATATTTAAACTGTTGCTGCCAACTCATCTTTGAACTTATTGAATGCGGAACCAATCACTTGGTGCATGTCATAGTAACGATATTCTGCCAAGCGCCCACCAAAGATGACATTAGTTTCTAATATTGCCATATCCTCATATTTTTTGAAAATGGCCATATTGATATCATCGCCGATTGGGTAGTAAGGCGTTTTATCCCTGGACCATGTATCAGGGATTTCTTTAGTCACAACGGTAACATCTTCGGCTGCGCTGTTTGAGTCAAAATGCTTATGTTCGATTATTCTGGTCCAAGGGACATCCGCAGAGTTATAGTTAACAACAGCGTTACCTTGATAATTACTGTTTGGCATAATTTCAGTTTCAAATTTTAATGACCGGTACTCAAGTTCTCCATGTTGGAAGTCGTAGTACTCATCAATTTTCCCAGTGAATACAACTTTTTCAGCAAGGCTATCCCAGTATTGTTTATCAGCAAAATAATCGACGTTTGTTTTAACTTCAATTCCTTCCAACATATTTTCGAACATGGCTGTGTAGCCACCGATTGGAATACCTTGGTATTTATCGTAAAAATAATTATTATCCCATGACATTCTAACTGGCAAACGTTTGATAATGGTTGGCGGTAATTCTTTAGGATCTTTCTGCCATTGTTTTTTTGTATAATCTCGAATCAACGTGTTGTAGATATCTTCTCCTACAAGGGTCAGAGCCTGCTCCTCTAGATTCAAGGGTTCCCTGTCCAGTTTCAATCGTTGAGATTCTATTTTTTCAATAGCTTCTTCAGGCGTTGTTACACCCCACATGGCATTAAATGTATACATGCTGAATGGTAAGGAAAACGCTTTTCCGTTATTGATAGCAATGGGGCGGTTCACAAAGTTATTAAACTGAGCAAAACGATTAACAAAATCCCAAATAGCTTCATCATTGCAGTGGAAAATGTGTGGACCGAACACATGTTTATGAATTCCATGTGTCTTTTCAGTATAGCAGTTACCTGCAATATGATCGCGTTTATCGATGATCAGGCATTTCTTACCAGCATCAGTAGCTAATCTAGCAAAAGTACTACCAAATAAACCAGCCCCAACAACCAAATAATCGTACATAAAACCCCCTGTATTAATTTATTTTGAAAGATTAGCTACAAACTCATTTCTATATTTAAGGAACAAACTCTGATGTTCATCTGGAATTCTATTTTTAGCCCAATCGATTAACTCTATACTAAATGTAGTCCACTGTTGTTTGATATTTGAAAACTCAGGATATTGCATGATCCTTTCTTGTGTATAGCGAAGTGCTTCAAAGACCATAAGACGACGACTATCAGAAATATTCGTTATTTGATCCCGCTTTGAAAACTTCCTGTGAGTACAGACTTCCAGATCTGTATAGGAAATGTTTTTTGCTGCAATTATGCTGTGCCAATGATATGGAATATCATTATGGACGACAGTAGGTCCAAAGAATATATTTTCATCATGAATTAAATCAGTTTTGATAATCCTGTTCCATGGATAGTTAATGAGAGATGCAACCTGTTTTTTAAGTGAAATATTGTCTTCTTTTGATGGGAATGCTTCCCATAACTTTGTATCAGCATTAAACATTCCACGCGATGAGTTTTCCTCAAAGTACTCAATACGATACCGCATAAATAATAAATCGGCATTTTCCGCAGTTGCTTTTTTCACTGAGGTTTCTAATGCCTGTGCGTTGATAACATCGTCAGCATCGAGGAAGAAGGTGTAACGACCGGTACAAAGAGGAATGATAGAGTTACGTGCACGTCCAGCACCTTTATTGCCTTGCTTATAAAATTGAATGTTACTGTGTTTATCTGCATAGGTTTGACAAATTTCTGCTGTAGTATCAGTGGAACCATCGTCAATGATCAGTATATCGAATTTCAATGCTGTCATTTTTAATACAGATTCAATGCTTTCTGCAATCAGGTCTTCACAATTATAAACCGGTATTACAACTGTCAAATCTAATTGAGGATAAGCTTCGTTATATTCGTTAAATCTTTTTAAAAAGTTGTCCCTGAGTTTAGCAGGAGGCAAAGCCTTCTTAGTTTTGTTATAAATATCATACAGTCTGCGTTTAAGGATGTTTTTTGTCATGATGTCTGGTTGATTATCAGCAATCCAACCGGTTCGATAACAATAGTCATAAAACTCATCAAATACTAACTGGTTTTTTATTGTCTGCTGCAATAAGAAATTCGCAGTAGTGTTAATATGTGATGAAATCGCCCCTAGTTTGTATGAAGAAGAACTCATTGTCTGTCCTTCGCGAGCCATCCTGTGATAACTAATTACTTTATCTATAATTACGACTCGCTCTGCTTCAGATAACACAAACCAGTGTAGTGGATTATCCTCATAAAAATAATCACCCTCTGGATAGGCAATTTTTTTCTTCTTCATGAAGTTTGTGAGATAAAGTTTGCGCCATGGTACAGGAGACATCCTGAAAAGGTCAGCGCATTTCAAACCAGAGGTAATCTCATTTAATGGAATATTAGCCCATCTGCCTTTATCATATGCAGGGCTAACGACACGATTATCTTCATTAAACGTATTGAAATCACCAATGACTAATTCAGCATTGAATTTTTCTGCTTCCGTAACCAATTTTTCAAAAGCATCATTTACAACCCAGTCATCGCTATCAACAAATCCGATATATTTACCTTGGGCAGCATTGATACCAATGTTGCTTGGAATACCCGCTCCACCAAGTGTATTGAAGTTTAAATTAATAAATTTTATTCTACTGTCAATATTTTGATACATCTCAATAATGTTTTTACCATTATCGGTTGATGCATCATTGACAATAATTAATTCAAAATCTTCCAGCGTCTGTGATAGAACAGAAAGAATACTGGCATCTAAATAAGGGCCAACATTAAAAACTGGCATCACAATTGAAAGCAATGGTTGAGTCGTATTTTTTGTTACTGGTTTTTCGACTTTCTTTTCCGTAGTAAAACCAAGACTCTTCATCCTTTCTATATTAAACTTAGCTTGAGGATAGAGAGGGCTGTCAGAGTGTATTTTATTATACTCAATTAAGGCTAAATCATAATTGCCGCTTTTTAAGTATTTATTTCCGTTTATTAAACTCACTTTTCTTCCTTTATAACTTTGCTGTATGCATTTTATTACGAAAATTTTTATTTATTGGTTGATGAAACATACATTCCTTTTTCATTTTTGATGAAATCATCGGTAAACGGAATGCCATTCTCAGTCCAAATATCTTTCCATAAATTGGCGGAGCCCATTTCTTCTGGGCGATATGCATCATCTAAAATCCAATCAATTTCATGTTCCTTGCTCAAATTGAGTAAGAACGGTGCTGCTGGATAACGAGCATGAGCGCAGGTATCACCAGGTGGACCATCGACCAAAACTAGAATCTTTTTCTTATCACCATGTAATTGTTTAGATAAATTTCCCAAAGTATCTTCACAATCGTAATAGCGATAATTCCCTGTAGCGTCGCTCCATTCTTTAAGCGGTGCCAAACAAAGATTTACTAAGTTTTCAACTTTATGAAGAGCCAACTGATTTTGGGTTTTTAAGAAGTACTCTTCATTATGCTCGAATGTAATTATTGATTTATAAGTAATATTTTTGTCGAGATTGAGTGCTCTTAAAGCCTTCGCCATTAATAGAGTTGATGTGCCACTTCCAAATTCAATAATCGCATCATATTGCCGTTCCTTCATTTTTTCTAAGAGGAACAAACCTATATCAGCGCTGATAGGCCATCCATGGAAACTGGCAATACCATCGCCGGTGGACAGATAATTTTGAATTGCAATGAAGGACTCAATTTGCCGAGCAGTATTTACAAGTTTATTATTCAATTCTCTTTTCAAAACTGACGGCCATTCTTTATGACGTTTTTCCTGTTGGAGGGATTGTTCGGTAGTAAGAGCTAATATCTTTTCAATAATTTGATAGTGCTTTTCTTGTCCAGCACTATTTTGTGAAATTAAAAGATCATTTTCTTCTTTACGTTTGATACTTTCCGAATCGAATTGAATCGCCAATGATTTCAATAATTCATTTTCAGTATTGCCTTGATGATGCAATTCATCGAGCGCCGAGATGACTTGTTCTATACCACGCTTTTGGGTGGACTGCGCAGTTTCATGAAGGGCTTCTATTTTTAACAGAATCTGAGTCTGTGTTGTACATTCATATTTAAGTTGCTGAATCTCTTCTTGTTGAACCTGAGATTTTATTTTTTCTACTTGCAACTCATAATTTTCACGTAACGATTGGATTGTATTGTCTGCCTGCAATAATTGATGTTGCAATTGTGCAATTTCTTTGGCCATTCCTGCCTGAAGCGCCAATTGATCTTTTATATAAATGGCATAAGCCAGATCTGGATGGCGCTCAGATAAGAGTTGTAAACGACGCATACCTGCTTTACTCAGTACTGAATCAACCTGAGCCAGGCTGGCTGAGAGGGGGTTGTCGTTAAGAAGCACACGTACTATAACAATATCAAGTTGAGTGATTTGCTCGTGTGCCCTCTCAAACAAAGGAGCAGCAGGTAAGCAATCAATTATTAGCCAGTTAACCGAAGTCGTATATTTCTGAACAAATGTCTTCAAGGTTATCCCATCGTTTACGGGTTCGCGATTGAGACTATGTAAATTTGGCCATATTGAAGTCAGTAGAGATGGGTCTATCAGGCCACTTTCCCATGGATTACTAGCTTGATAAAAGTACGTTGTTTGCTCGTCCGGTACAATAATCTCGTTATGAAGCATCCATCCCTCTCTGGAGGGAAAATTACGCTGCAAATGTTGATATTGTTTCTGTTCCCCTTCAATCACCCATACTTGACTAATTGTTCGTTGGTACAACCATTCAACCCATGGGCCGTTTCCTGTTCCTGCGCCAATGATCATGACGCCAGTAATAGGGTATACCGTACTAAGCACTTCAAGCCAGGTTGAAGCATGAAGTTCATATTGTAATAAGTTTCCCTTCATTTATGTCCCCTTGCGCTGATGACGGAATTGCCGCACCGAACGATGTAAAGCAAAGGGCAATTTTACCCACCTTAAGAGCGAACCCTCGCTGCGTATTAAAACCTCACCAAGCTGATATGAAAGGTGGCGTTTAACGCGTTCCGCCTCATGAGCATCACGGTAAACAGTCACTGGTGGGAGGTTTTTTTGAGGCTGACTGCTATTATATTGATGCCATGCGCGACGCTCAGCGGCAAGCGCCTTAGGCATTCCTAGCCAACCGGTAAGAGAATTAGAGTTCTTTATCATAGTTGCACCCAGGCGATAGCCGAGTTCCTGCTTAATACGCTCTGCTGCACCATAAAGTACTGGAGATTGCTGTGCTTTAAGTTTGTTATTTTCTAAATAATAGCGTTCCAGTTCTTCTTGCACAGCATGCAGCTGTGACAATAAAAGTTCATTCTCCCCTTGGGTTTTTTCAATTTTTTTCTGTTCAGTTGCTTTGAGTGTAGTAAGTTGCTTTTTGGCATCGTTTAGAGATTTATTTAATATATTTTTCTCTTCTTCAATTAAGCGACTTTTTGTCTTTGATATATCTAGTTGTTTTTGTATTTCAGCCACTTTCTTTATTAAGGGCGATAATTCTTCTTCTTTTTTTCTAGTCAACGAAATCTGGTACTGAAGTTTCGTACTCTGTTGCGTTTTGAGATTTTCTAAATCTTCTTTTATCAGGTACTGGCGTTCAAGTTCTTCTTGAACTTGATGTAATTGAGATAACAATACCTCACATTCTTGATTTTGTATTAAAATATCGCTTGCCAGAGATTCATTCATACTTAAATAAGCTTGGTATAATCCCGTAGCTAATTCTGCGCTCCGAATCCGCTGCTGAACCATTTTTTTCCATATTTTGGCCGGATCGTTTTTTTCTCGATGATCGGTTTGCAATGGGAGATTAGCTGCAGACTGTAATTCAGCATAGAGACGTTGACATGCTGGATATTCTGAAAGTAATTGTTCAAGTAAAAAACTTTCAACGATATTCTCTTGAAGAAAGTCTTGCGTTTCTTTCACATCCAGACCCGCAAGGTTAGCGATTTCTTTCAACTTATTTTCCGGCAATACGGGATATCTGGTCTGCGCTGAATATGGACTTTCATCGGATGTAACAACATAAGCTATTTCCTGTGATGCGCCTTCAGACGTAGACAACAGTGGTGTATTCAATAATGGCTGAAGCTGCTGTAAATAGGCCTCTGAATTTCGTTTAACTTGCTGAGCACTGACCATAAGGCATCTGTTACGGTTTCGCAGGTAAAATGCCAGAAGCGCACCGTTATATGCCATCCAGTTATTAATATTATGTTCGATCGTTTTACCTGAGAGGTCCTTATGCTTTGTAGAAGCTTCCATGAGTGCTTGCTGTGGGGTATCATAAACGAGAACAAAAGTTAAGTTATCATCCAGTTGGCACCAATAATCCAGCGAATAGATTGATTGAGGGTCAGCCCATCCCCATAAATTCTGCTCAAGATTACCTAGCATCAAATCTAATGCCATACCATGCCATACGGGTGCGACCTGGAGAGGCTTAATTTCTTCTTCTGCTGTCACATTATCAATATCGGGCACCTTGTGTACTTTACATAGGGTGGCAGTAATATCTTGTGGCAGTAGCGCATCACGTCGAGAGGGTAGCGCAGAGGTCATTCCTCGCTGCTGTAAAATCTCTTCCACTTCCTTATAACCCGAGCTTGGGTGTCCTACAATAAGTATACGATTCACTGAGGCTCCTAAATCAACGTGTAGCGATGCTGTGTTCTGTTTGAGGCGTAAGAGCCATGTTATTGACTCTGAGAAAGGATGTTTGAAACTCGCATTCTTAAATATGCATAAAGTACGATAAATTAACTTATCAGTCCTGATGTTCTCGCAAGGTAGCCAGGCCCATTACAATCAGGCCATAGAGCAGGCACAGAATGACGCCGATGGTGGCAAGATTATAAAGTCGTCGCGGGTATTCAGCGTCTTCTGCCAAAGTAGGCTGACTAATAACTAGTAGATGTTTAAGTTTACGATATGCCTCGACTCTGGCTTGCTCCAGGCTAATTAAACCTGTCTTATAAATATCAGCAGCAAGAGTAGCCTGGGTTTGAACATCCATATAACGGGCGGTAACTTCGTTCATTGCATTCTGGTCTGTTCCTGTCAGTCTGGCTTTTTCCTGTGCCAGTTGCTCAGTCAAGGCCTCTGTTCTGGCCTTAACTGAAATCACTGCAGGAGCCGTGCCTTTCATATAGCTTTGCAGTTGTTTCAGTTGCGCTTGCTGGCTCGCCAGTTCACCTTCAATCTGGCTGACCACACCCAAACGGGCTGAACTGGTCGATTCAGGGCTTATCAAATTATGTTTGTTCTGAAAATCTAACACCTTAGCTTTTTCATCCTGAACCCGCTGATAGGCGCGATTAACCTCTTTTTCAACAAAGGCCAGTTGTTCCAGTGCAACCTGATGTCCGAGCTTATTGATAAAACTTTCTGATTCTTTCAGCATTAGGCTTACTACGCGTTGACCATAAGCAGGGTCAAATGCCTGTAACTCAATTGTAAGTACGCCCGACAGTTCATCCAAGCGTAATGTTAAATGATCGCGATAGTATTCAATGAAATCTTCCTGACTAACATCCTCAGGTAGTCGTGAAAAATAATCCACTTTGTGGCTTTGGTAATGGGCTTTTAGACCCAACTCCTTGTCCAGTTTTCTGAGTAAATCTGCAGACTTGAGATAATCTTGGATTAAAAGTACATCCTCATGGTTGCTGCCACCTATACCTAACATCGATAAAGCATCAGGCAACATTTTAATCTGGTCGGCTTGTTTGATGACGATGTCTGCTCTACTTACATAGCGATCCGAAGCAATGAAACCAAAATAGGCTACGGCAATAGCAAAAAATGCCACTACCCACATAAAACTGCCAAGTTTAAGGCTCTGTTGCCAAGAGTTTTTAGCTAGACGATAACCACTAGAATCGATAATGAAATGTTTAGGTTTCGTTTTTAATTTATGCAGCTTGCGCATTAATTTGGAAGATTTGTTGGAACGAATTGACTGAATCATGATTTTTTAGCTTGTTATAAATTCTCATAAATACGGATGGCATCACCGATATTATCGAAGATCTCAAGGCTGCCATTGCGCAACAAAATTCCCATGTCACACTGTTGACGTAAGTTCTTCATATCATGCGACACCATAATAAGGCTGGCGGTTTCACGCTTATGGTTAAACGTATCAATGCATTTTTGTTTAAAACGGGCATCGCCAACAGACATGATTTCGTCAGTAAGATAGATATCAAAATCAAAAGCCATACTTACAGCAAAAGAAAATTTCGATCTCATCCCGCTGGAGTAGCCTTTAATCGGCAACTCATAGTGCTGACCGATTTCCGAGAACTCTTTTACCCACTCCTCAATCGCCTGCGTATCGCGCACGCCATGAATACGGCAAACAAAGCGGGTGTTTTCCCGCCCGGTCATACTTCCCTGAAATCCTCCACCCAAAGCGAGAGGCCACGAGACACGGCAGTGGCGGGTGACCTTGCCTTTATTAGGCATATCCATGCCGCCTAGAAGGCGAAGAAGGGTAGATTTTCCTGCCCCGTTAACACCCAAAATACCGATGTTGCGATCGCGAGGGAGAGTAATGTTTACATCACGCAAAACATAATTGCGGCCAAATTTGGTGGGGTAATATTTAGAGACTTTTTCCAGAACAATCATGCTATCCCCCTTAGCTGGCAATCAGTCGGCGATGGCTCAGGCGATAGCTACTCATAGCAAACGTTAGCAGTACCAGTGTCACCCCAAACAGATAAGTCCAACTGGCGTTCGGGCTAACGTAGCCAGCAATCCAGCCAGAGCGTATTAGCTCAAGGGCGTGTACCAGGGGGTTCCATAAAAACCAGTGTTGATACTGTGCCGGGATACTTGCCAGGGGATATATAACGCAGGAGATAAACATTAACGGCATCATCAACAAACCGAGGAATTTTTCGGCCTCGTTAACTAAGTTGCCCGTAATGCAAAAGACGATGCCCAATGAAAACGAAAAAATCATTAGTAGCATATAGATAAGAATGACTTGCAACGGATCATTAGGTACGGCATCAAAACCAAACCACAGTAACCCCAAAATCAGAATACCCCCAACCATCATGCCAACAATGGTTTCGAGAATAAAACGAGCGATAAATGTGGAAAAGGGCGTCACTTGCCGATAGCAGAACAAACCTTTGTTAGCATTGACTGCAGATTGCAGCTTATTAACCACATTCTTAAAAAAGATAAACGGCAAATAGCCAGCGGTAATAAACAGCGGTGCAGGAGCTCCACCAAAACCGCTGTGCCCGCGCATCCCGAAAATCGCACTAAACAGACCAATCATCAACAACGGATCCAACAGCGCCCAGGCATACCCCAGTCGGTAACTCCCAAATCGTGTTTTCAGTTCACGTATAAGCAGGCCAAACGTTACATCGCGCAGCACCTGGAACGAGCTGCGGGGCGTTTGATTGAGAACAGGTTTAAGCATGAGAAGGCCGATATAACAGAACGGGCCCGCGATGAGGCGAGCCCGCTATAGGGTTAATTCAGGACCACGTTGGCCGCCACGGCAACCTGATAGATGACCTGGGTAATATCTTTGATGGACTGCATCATTTTGCTGTCCACTTTCGGCATGACCAGAATCTGATCGCCTGCCATCACATCACCGCCGTCTTTAAACTCCATCAGCCCGTTGGCATGTACCACGGCAATACGCTGGTCGTTCGCACGGTCGGTAAAGCCGCCCGCCCAGGCCACATAGTCTTCCAGGGTGGCGCTTTTGTTGTAGACCACCGCCTGCGGCATCATCACTTCGCCACCCACCTGAATCAGGTCGGTCTTGTTCGGGATCACAATCTGGTCGCCCTGTTCCAGCAGGATGTTGGCAATCACGCCCTTATCCGACACCACCACTTTCCCCAGCGGCTGGATCTTGCGGGCTTTTTCCACGAAGCGCATCACCAGCTCGGCTTCTTTAGTACGAATGGAAGCCTCACCGTCGGAATTTGCTGGCGCGGTAAACACGCTGCGCTCCAGGCGGTTCAGGGAGTCTTCCAGCATCTCTTTCTGCCGTGCGGCCACGCTCTTACGCATGATGTAGATCGAGCCGTAATCTGCCATGTTCGGGTCAATCGGAATATGGTTCAGCAGATCGTGCAGTCGGGTCTCTTTACGCACGGTGAAGTAAGATGGCCCACGGTAGCTGCCCATCACCTGCACGTCGTAAACCTGGGCATGCATATCGTCATTGAACAGCACTTTGTCGCCGTCGCTCAGCTGAATGCGATCAAAATCTTTATACGGCATATAGACTGAGAACGGGCCGCTGGCGCGATCGCCAATCACGCCCACGTGGCTCACCTTCGCGAGCGGCAGGGCGTAATCGATAAGCTCGGAGCCCAGCGCGCTGCTGTTCTTTAACTCGAAGCGGAACGGGTTGCGCACTTTACCGGCCACGTTGATCATCGGCCCCTGCGGTTCAACCAGGATCACGTCCTGATCCTTCAGCGCCAGCTTCGGCATTTTGCCCTGTTGCATAAACTCGTACAGGTCGATCTGCTGAATGACCCGGTTCTGACGCAACACCTTAATATGGCGGTAGCTGCCGCGATCGGAGTCGATACCGCCTGCGCGTTTCAGGAAATAGAGCACGCTGTCGGAAGACTGGCCGGCATATTGCCCCGGACGGATCACCGGGCCGGTCACAAATACGCTGACCGGCGTTGCTGTAAGTAAATTTACGTAAACATTAACGTTATTGGTAAATACTTCACTGATGTGGCTGGTGACTAAGTTATTGACTTTACTTGCCGCTACGTTTTTGACATTAATCGGCCCGACATCAGGGATGAAAATATTACCCTGATTATCAACGGTGACGACGTTGGAGAAATTGACTGCGCCCCAGATCCAGATATTCAGCTTATCGCCGGGCGCGATCAGGTAATTATCAGTCAGACCGTCGCTGCGCTCGGTTTCATAGCCACCGGCAAACAGGTTGGCACCGTAAGGAGGGGGCAGACCGGACTCGGACTGCGGGAGTAATTTACGCACGTCGGACTCGCCCGGCAGTAACATGCCCTGGCGGTTTTGCTGCGTAAAAGTCCCGGTGGTAGAGGAGGTGTTCGCCTGACCGCTCATCGCCTGGTCACCGCCGAGTTGCAGTCGGCCGTCGCCGGTATCTGCCGGGGTGTTCATTCCAAAGGCCTGAGCATCTTCCTTAGAAGGGGCGGCAATGGCAGCGCAAGAGGCGCAGGCCAGCAGCAGAATGGCACTCAATTGCCGAAAATTCGTTATCTTCACAACATTTCTCTTCAAAATTATTGAACGGCAAGCAAGTTGCTGGCAGATGCCTGTTCCAGTTGCGGTATCAGATACCAGGTATCACCGTTCTTGCAGGTCACGCCGCGCTGCGACTGGTTGTAGTTACGGTTACGCAGCAGTTCAATGCATTCCAGCCCCAGGGCAGAGACATAGCGCTGACCCAGGGTAAAGGTGGTGCCATTGGCGCTAAGAGTAGCGCCCTGCGGCAGGGTGTTCAGAGGTTGTTGCAGGTTAGCTGCCATAGCGTGGAGATCGGTCGAAGCGGCTTGATTTACAAGCGGTCTTGAGGCTTCAACCTGCTTCGGGGAATATGCACAGCCACTCAGGATGAGGGCGAGCGAAATCACCAGAAGGCGAGTTGCGTTCTTCATTTGTAAATATTTTCCATGTATTCGGAACCTGGCGTGTAAATATAAAAATTCGTAGGTACCCGACTGTTTATATTGCCCAAAAAGTTGACCCGAAGGCCAGGGAGCAGAGGCGCATAGCTGAGGAAGTGAAGCAATAAAGGGCAAAAAAAAGGTAGGCTACCGCACGGAAAATGACGATTCCGGTTAGAAAGTGTTCAATTTGCTTTAGGGTGCTGCCATAAAAAAACTATTCAGTAAACAACTAAATCGTTTTTTATTATTCATGAAAGTGTTTTTGTGAGGCGAAGATTACATAAATTTGCAGATTGTGTCATTTCAAATTTCAGAAATCAGCTCTGAAAAAGGGGAAAAGTCCGAAAGACTATTAACTCTGGTGGGGGTGGCAAAAGCTTATATTGGACATTAGTTTCTGATAGTGATTGTTTCAATTTAAGAGAGTGGAAAACAAATAAGCGCCAGCCGAAATTCGGCTGGCGAAGGGGTATTAAACGGTTATTTCTTGTTCAATTAACACCGGATGAAATCTGCGCTTAAAGTAAATCAGGCCGTGTCCCTCCTGGCTCAGGATGATATTTTTGATCGCCACCAGGTAAACCAGATGGGTGCCGATGGTCTGCACCTGGGTTATCTCACCTTCCAGGCTGGCCAGCGCCTCTTTTAATACCGGCTGGGCCAGCTGGCCTTTTTGCCAGCAGGAGAGCGTAAACCGCTCCTCCATTGCCATACCGGTCATCCCGGCAAAATGACGCGCCATTATCTCCTGCTCGTGGTTGAGCACATTAATACACAGCTTGCCGTTGCCCTGAAATACCGGGTTCATGGCGCTGTTAGCATTCAGGCACACCATCACCGACGGCGGGGTATCCGTCACCGAGCAGACCGCGGTGGCGGTGATGCCGCAGCGTCCGGCGTCGCCGTCAGTGGTAATCACATTGACCGCCGCAGAGAGGCTGGCCATCGCGTCGCGAAAACGCAGGCGTTGTTCATCATGTTGCATATTGACCTCCGCCGCGTTATTTCAGCAGCTTGTCGAGCAGGTTGATATCGGTGTTGTTGTGCAGATGTGGAACCGTCCAGCCGTTCTGGTCGTACTCAGACAGGCAGCGGTCGACCATCGCCATCATCTTGTCCATGTTGCCGGAGGTCTGCGCCTGACGCAGACACTGCAGGCGGATTTCGTCCTGGCTGCCGGAGTAGTTGATCTCATACAGCTCGTGGCGGCCGCCGAACTCGCTGCCGATGGCATCCCACATCAGTTTCAGGATCTTGATGCGCTCCACGTGGTCCATGCCGTTGGAGCCGCGCACGTATTTCGCCAGGTATTTATCGATCTGCGGGTTGTTGAGATCCCGGGCGCTGGACGGCAGGTAGATCAGGCCGCTGGTGACGTTGCGCTCGATGATATTTTTGATCTTCGCGTAGGCCATCGGCGCCATGACGCGGTAGGTTTGCAGCGCCGCGTGATCCGGCAGGTACGCGCCGTTCACCCACGGGGTCGCTTCCGAGCACATGGAGTCGCTCAGCGCCCAGAACATATTGCGCCAGGCCACCACTTCACCCAGATCGGCCTGTACGCCGCGGAACTCGGCCGTACCGGTGCACTCCAGCGATTTTTTCAGCAGGGCGGTGATGAAGTCGAGCTTCACCGCCAGACGTACGCAGGCCTGGAGAGGGTACATTCGCGCGAAGCCGCCCTCCATGGTCCAGCGGCGGCAGCGGTCGAAATCGCGATAGATCAGCACGTTCTCCCACGGGATCAGCACGTTATCCATCACCAGGATCGCATCGTTCTCGTCAAAGCGGCTGGTGAGCGGGTAGTCGTAAGGGGAGCCGGTCGCGCCGGCCACCAGCTCGTAGGAGGCGCGGGAGATCAGCTTCACGCCTTCGGCATCCATCGGGGCAACAAACATCAGGGCGAAGTCCGGGTTGTCGCCCATCACCTGCGCCGAGCCAAAGCCAATCATGTTGTAGTGGGTCAGCGCCGAGTTAGTAGCGACCACTTTCGCGCCGCTGACGATGATCCCGGCGTCGGTCTCTTTTTCCAGTTTGATATAGACATCTTTCACTTCGTCGGCCGGCTTGTGGCGATCGATCGGCGGGTTGACGATAGCGTGGTTAAAGTACAGGCCGGTTTCCTGAATGCGGGTATACCAGTTGCGGGCGTTCTGCTCGAACTGACCATAAAAGGCCGGGTTAGCGCCCAGCGCACAGCCAAAGGCCGCTTTGTAGTCCGGGGTGCGTCCCATCCAGCCGTAGCTCAGGCGTGACCACTCGGCGATAGCATCGCGCTGCTGACGCAGGTCGTTGGCACTTTTCGCGACGCGGAAGAACTTATGGGTGTAACCGCCGCTGCCGGTATCGGTGTTCCAGCACAGCGTGTCCTGCATGTCGGGTTTGTGTAGCGCATCGTACAGTTGCGCGACCGAGGCCGCCGCATTGCGAAACGCCGGATGGGTGGTCACATCTTTTACGCGTTCGCCGTAGATGTAGATCTCCCGGCCATCCTGCAGGCTCTTCAGGTACTCTTCGCCAGTTAACGGGCGGGTAGTGCTAGCGCGGAAATCTTCAGGTTTCATGGCGACCTCTTCAGTATTTATCGGATATTAAATGTTAAATTTATGTGTTGTTTTTGTTGTTTAATTGAAGCGTGAGAGAGGCGGGACGTGAAGGGACGAATGGGTCAACGACGGGTACTTTTCAGGCGGAGGTGAGAATTGTGATCGGGGTGGGTTTTGCCGGGTGGCGGCTTCGACTTACCCGGCCTACGGTCTGTAACCGCCTGCTTCTGGAAGCATGCTCGCAAAGTTCAAAGTAACCTGATGAAACACAAGGTTTTGACTTTTTTTTATCTTCGTTGAGTCTTAAGGTGCCTGAGTTGCGGCGATAACCGCAGCCGGGCGTGAGAACCTGAAAACACGAGGTAACTTCCATTCATAATGTAAGGAGTGCCTTATGGCTACTATCCCAACCCCGTCTTACTCCCACTTCGAAGAAGACGTTATCCACCAAATCATTACCCAACCCCTCCCGGCTTCGGCAGATCTCTTCGACGTCGCGGACGCGTGCGCCGCATTTGTTTGCGTCCTCATCGACACTCACGACGATGAAGCAAGCCATTCCCTGTGCGGGCGTTTATTGCAGGCGTTAAACCAGTTTCGCCATCTTTGTGATGAGGATTTACCGCCGCATCTCATTGAGCAGCTGATCGCGGGTGAAAGCGTAACCTCGTGCATTCCCGATTGCTGGCAGGAGACCGCCACGCTGGTGGAGTATGCCCAGGCGCTTACCCAGGCATTGTTGAGCAATACGCTGCCGCCACCGGTGGCAAAATCCTTAAAGGGGTTGCTGCATGACGTGGTGTATCTGTTGGCGGAATTTGTGAAGGAGCCGTACCTGACCGTGCATTGATTCTATGCGGCCTGGTTGCCGGGTGGCGCTAACGCTTACCCGGCCTACGATCCGTAGCCCCGGTAAGCGCAGCGCCACCGGGGAAAAGCATTTAATAAATTAGCTTACCCATTCGTCCAGAACCTTTTCCAGTTTCTCTAGCGACTGAGCACGTTTATCCTCTGACATCCTGCCAACGTTGCGCAATTTCCATTGAATAGCTGGCAAATTTTTAATATGGCTTTCCGGCGCCCAATTCCAGTCAGGTGCGCCACGTTTAAATGACATCAAAAAATCGAAGTCTTGCTGAGTGAAATGTGCTTTCAACACGCTTAACATCCTTCCTGGAACTTCAACAAGCTCTTCCAGAGACACATTGTCAAAGGTCATGCCGCTAAATTCACTATGAAAGGGCTCGGTAATATCTTTCCAGCGTGGGCTGAGGATCTCGGACAACGGACGATTATGGCTGAGCAGGTAAGTAATAAAACCATTGAAAATAGCGCGGTCGATTCCTTGTGTATCCAGGAGCATTTTTACATCGTAAAAGTCTCTGGGATGCTGGCGATCCAGCGCAGCGCATAATTTGCCGCCATACAAATCAGGAAGTGAAACGACCGGGATCGTGGCAAACCCAAATTCGTCCTCTACGACTTCCACGACATCACGTTCTTGCGGGGGATACAATGTTCCCCGTGCAACCGGCGAGACTTCTATTTTAATTTGTGCATCGTCACTGGTGACAATTATGCGCATCTCATCAGAATTATTCGTTTGCAGCACCGCGCTTATCCCGGCTTGCATCTCCAGTTCAGTGGCGATGCGGCTAAGTGCTTCCCGTACCTTAGGTAGCGCCAATTCTCTGCTCTCCAGCGGAATATATGCAAGATCGATATCAACTGACAGACGGGGAAAATTGCGAATGAACAAATTGATCGCCGTTCCACCTTTCAGGGCAAAACAGGTCTCGTTAGCGACATAAGGCAGGGCTCGTACCAGCAAAGCGACCTGGCGGTAGTAGGGGGAGTTTCTATCCATAGTTTCTTCCCTTCGTAGTGAAATTTTCGGGCACGGTGATCTGGAATTGCGTGTTCAGCTTGCCATTAGCAACGATTTGTCGGTTGCCCGACCCCAGGTCGATTTTGCTGATATCAACGCGTTTGAGCCACGCATGCTCATAGAAACTGGCGAAAAACAGATACAGACGCTTGGTTTGCACTGCCTGGCTGAGTACAAGCATTTCCTCTACTTTGCGCGGATTGAGATTAACGAGCCCCTGAAAAAGCTCGGCTGCGTGCTCAAATGAGATGTCCTGAGGCACCGTGCTTAACAGTTCATATGCTGCCAGTTCTGGCGCGCTGGCAGTTAATTTTTTCCCTTTTACCTCAAGCTCAATACGGTATTTTTCATCCAGCAGCGGGAGCTTCAGGCCTGATATCACCCGCCATTCAACGCCGGGAAATTCTTTGAACCATTTCGGGAGCGGCGTTTTGTTTTCAACACTAAGCCAATATTGGCTCTGTTTAAGCTGCAGGTAATGGGAACGTCCTTGCCAGGACAAGCTGGTTAGTCCGGCGAGATAAACAGGGGCAGCAAGCTGGTTTTGCAGGCACGCCAGCGCATCGCTCCAGTCTGGTTCACGCCCCGGGCGCGCATAAACACCGGCACGCAGTTTGTTTAACCAGCCATTTTGCGCATATTTAAATGCCAGAGATGGCGTGATGTTGTTCCGGGTCAGCCAGGATTGCAAAACCAGGCTTCCGGGAGAGGTGTTTTGCAGCAGCCAGTTTAATTTTGAGGACATAGATTCACTCAGGGTGTCACTATAATCAAAAAAGTAAACTATCCGCTGAGTGAGATGTCAAGAACATGCTTTTTCAATACTCTCCGCCACCGGGGAAACTCACGACACCGGCACTTTCTGCGCCCGATACATACTCGGCGAGCATCCCACCAGCCGGTTAAAGAACCGGGCAAAATAGGCCGGGTCTTTAAACCCCAGCTGCCAGGCAATTTCGCTGACCGTGTTGTCGGAGAAGAGCAATAGCCGCCTGGCCTCGCGCAGCTGGCGGTCGAAGATGAGGCGTTTTGGTGGCCTATTGGCGAAGCGGCGACAGATGTCGGTCAGCCGCGACTCGGTGAGGTGCAATTCGCGGGCAAAATCCGGCACCGTCCAGTGCTGGTGGTAGTGACCGTCAACCATCTGGTTGAAACGCTGGAACAGTTTTAGCTCGCCGCGCATGCCGTTGGCGGCATGATCGTCCAGAGGGGCGTTGCGCAGCAGTAGGGTAAATACCGCCTGCGCCAGCAGCGCCAGAGTATGTTCCCGCCCGGCAAGCTGGGCGGTGGACTCCCGTTCAATCAGCCACCAGTAATGAGAGAGCGCCGCCAGCTCGTCGGGTTTATCGGCGAGCGACAGGCAGATCCCCGGCAGCCCGAAGGTCTCCCGGGTGCCGGGATAGAGCACCTCGAGCAGCGGCCAGATCAGATCCTCGTGCACCGTCAGCACGTGGCCGTCGCTGTCCGATTCGGTAAAGAACGCGTGCGGCACCGACGGCGGGGTGAGGACAAACAGCGGCGCCTGCACCGAGTAGCGATGATCGTCCAGCTGCAGCTCAATCTGCCCGGTATCGAGAAAGTGCATCTGAAAATAGTGGTCGTGGCGATGGGCCTGCATATCGCGGCCAAAAAAGGCCGCCATACGGCCAAAGGACTGATAATGCACATCGTCCGTCCCCAGACTCTCGTCGTACTCTTTGCTGATGTCGATATTGGCAATCGGGCTCTGGCACATAATCGCTCCTTAATGGATCTTCTGCGCCGCCATCCCCGGCGCGCTTTCACGGCTCTCCTGGCGGGTCATCGGGATCCGCGTCAGTACCAGCGCTCCCACCACCAGCAGCCCGGCCACGAACCACAGCCCGGAGCTGAAGCTGCCGGTGGCGTCGCGCAGAATGCCGATCAGCAGCGGGCTGACGGCGGAACCAACGTTGCCGATGGCGTTGATCACCGCCAGCGCCACCGCCCGGGACTGAAGGCTAATAACCTGATCCGGGGTGGTCCAGAAGATCGCCATGGCGGTAAACGACCCGGTTGAGGCCATGATGATGCCAAGCAGCTGGATCAGGCTGTGATCGGTCGCCGACGCCAGCAGCCATCCCGCCGCCGCAAACAGATACGGCAGGATGGTGTGCTTTTTTCGCTCTTTCAGCCTGTCCGAGCGGCGGCTCCACCACAGCATGCCAAGGATGGTACAAAACTGCGGGATCGCCGCCAGCAGGCCAATCACGATATTGCTGCTGCCGGTGTTAAAGCTCTGCAGGATCTGCGGCGTCCAGATGTTGATGGCGCTCAGGGTGTTGGTCAGACAGAAATAGGCCAGCGTGTAGAGCAGCACCGCCGGAGTCAGCACTTCACGTAGCGTCGAGCGCGGCGTAGCGGCATGCGCCACGGCGTTCTCCTGCTCGCGGGCGATCATCGTTTTCAGGGTCTGCTTCTCTTCGTCGTCCAGCCAGGTGGCCTGATCCGGCGTGTCGTTCAGGAAGAACCAGGTCACCACGCCAAGCACCACCGACGGCAGCCCCTCCAGCAGGAACAACCACTGCCAGCCCTTCAGGTTCCACAGCCCATCCAGCGCCAGAATATAGCCCGAGAGGATCGAGCCCAGCATCATGGTCACCGGCATGGCGATCATAAACAGCGCGTTGGCGCGGGCGCGATGATAGGCGGGGAACCACCAGGTCAGATAGACCAGGATCCCCGGCAGGAAGCCGGCTTCGGCAATGCCCACCAGCATACGCAGAACGTAAAGCGTCTGCGGGCTGGTAGCGAACATGGTGCAGGTCGAGGCGATGCCCCACACCACCATGATCCCGGCGATCCAGCGGCGCGCGCCGATCTTCGCCAGCATGATGTTGCTGGGGATCCCGCACAATACATAGGTGACGTAAAACAGCGTGGCGGCCAGGCCAAACATGGTTGAAGTCAGACCCAGATCTTTCCCCATCGTCAGTCCGGCAAAGCCGATGTTGATGCGATCGAGGAACGAGAAGACGAACAGAATAAAGAGAAACACGATCAAACGACGGAACAGCTTATTAATGACGCGATGTTCAACGGCTTTATTATCTTGCAGGGTAGGGGTCGTCATGGTGCGCTCCAGATCTTACGTTTAGTAGACGGATTTATTGTTATTAACTGACGTAACCGGTTTATCGATAAAGCGTGCCGCCAGCGCCTCGGCGCCGCGGGCGAGCAGGGTGGTATCCACGCCGACGGCAACAAACAGCGCCCCGAGTTCGAGGTAGCGACGGGCCAGCTGTTCGTTGGCCATCAGGATGCCGGGGGCTTTACCCGCGGCACGGATCTGCGCGATGGCCTGCTCGATGGCGGCCTGCACCTCCGGATGCTGGGGGTTACCGGCAAAGCCCATGTCGGCGCTGAGATCCGCCGGGCCGATAAAGACGCCGTCCACCCCGTCCACGTCCAGGATCTGCGGCAGATTCTTCAGCGCCTCGCGGGTTTCAATTTGCACCAGCACGCACATGGCCTCATTGGCCTGATGCAGGTAATCGGGAATGCGGTTCCAGCGTGACGCTCGCGCCAGCGCGCTGCCGACGCCGCGAATGCCCGCAGGCGGATAACGTGTCGAGCGCACCGCCAGACGCGCTTCGTCGGCATTCTGTACCATCGGCACCAGCAGGGTTTGCGCGCCCACGTCCAGCAGCTGTTTGATCTGCACCGGATCGTTCCACGACGGGCGCACCACCGGCTGGCTGGGGTAGGGGGCCACGGCCTGCAACTGGGTCAGGACGGTTTGCACGTTGTTGGGGGCGTGCTCGCCGTCGATCAGCAGCCAGTCGAAGCCTGCTCCAGCCAGCAGTTCGGCGCTGTAGCTGCTGGTCAGTCCCAGCCATAAGCCGATTTGCGGTGTTCCGGCTTTCAGGGCGTCTTTAAAGGCGTTATTCATGCTCTTTCCTTATACAAAGCGGCAGCTGATGGAGCCCATGTTGCCGTAATCGACATGGAAGGTGTCGCCCTTGCTGGCGGTGACCGGGCGGGTGAAGGAGCCGCCGAGGATGATCTGTCCCGGCTCCAGCTGCACGTCATACGGCGCCAGCTTGTTCGCCAGCCAGGCCACGCCGTTGGCCGGGTGGTTGAGTACCCCCGCGGCGACGCCGGTCTCTTCGATCACCCCGTTGCGGTAGAGCAGGGCGGAGATCCAGCGCAGATCCAGCTCGTCCGGGCGGATCGGGCGGCCACCGAGGATCACCCCGGCGTTGGCGGCGTTGTCGGAGATGGTGTCGAACACTTTGCGCGGGCGCTGGGTTTCAGGATCGATGTTGTGGCAGCGGGCGTCGATCAGCTCCAGCGCCGGGATGACGTAATCCGTGGCGTTATAGACGTCGAACATCGTGCAGTTCGGGCCGCGCAGCGGTTTCGCCAGCACGAAGGCCAGCTCCACTTCGATGCGCGGGACGATAAAGCGGTCGGTGGGGATATCGCTGCCGTCGTGGAAAAACATGTCGTCGAGCAGGGCGCCGTAGTCCGGCTCGCTGATCTGCGAGCTGGCCTGCATCGCTTTTGAAGTCAGGCCGATCTTGTGGCCCTTCAGGGTGCGGCCTTCGGCGATTTTCAGGCTCACCCATTCGCGCTGCACGGCGTAGGCGTCTTCAATGGTGATCGCCGGGTAATCCAGCGAGATCGCGCGGATCTGCTCCCGGGTCTGTTCCGCCTGATGC
>PJUE01000418.1_pt1 | contig 29215 bp, 28 predicted proteins | sample 1512171 | NCBI WGS metagenome assembly PJUE01 (sample SAMN08177674, study PRJNA422409) | Feces metagenome, whole genome shotgun sequencing project. | isolation source: Chicken feces (3) enriched on wood chips: alkali lignin treatment | host: Gallus gallus | place: USA: Madison | collected 2015-01-15
ATTTAGGCCCGTCGCGCGGCTGTAGGCCGCCAGGGCGGCGCCCAGCGGTTGCGGCCGGATGTCGAACGCCGTGTCTTGCGCCTGCGCCCAAGCTGGAGCGCCCGACACGCCGACCGCGCCCAGGGCCGTCGTCCCCATCAAGACGGCCATCATCAAAACCCGGCCGCCGCCCAATCTCGTTTTCATACGCCCTCACGCGGAATAAATCGGCGGCCAGAGGCGCCCGCCTTCGGTGAGAAAGACGATGAAATCTTGCTGTCGTCAGGTGCGAATGAGATTTATTTTCATACTGACATCACAACAGCGAGCAGGGAACCGCCGCGCCGAATGCGCATCGGCGTGGCCTGGGCCAGGCGCTCCAGGCCTCGCGCAGCTTCCGTCGTACGAGTGATCAGGGTGACGGGCCGCGCAGCCAGGTCGTCGTCCAGGATCAAGGTGCGCCCTCCCGTCCATCGGTCCAGGGCGGCCGCCACCCGCCTCAAAGGCGCATCGACGAAGACCAGCCGTCCGTCGCGCCACGCCATGCTGTGCTCCGGCAATGGACGCGGCGGCTCCAGCCCCGCTCGGCTGTAGGAAAGACCATAGCCTTCCTGCAGGGCCGCAACGGCTTGTCCCATTCCCACTCGCGCCGCCTTCGCCGTGACCCCGACACGCACGGTGCCTGTCTCGACTGCTGCGGCGAAAGCCCCCTCGCTCGCTTCGATCCAGCCGCCCGCCGCTTCCACAATGAAGGGCCTGGCGTCCGCCTCGGCCGGCTGGAACCAGGCCTCCCCGCCCAGCAGCCGCAGGCGGCGCCGCCGAGAACTGAAGCCCACATTCACCGCCGTCGCGGTCGAAAGCTCGACCAGCGATCCATCCGCCAGGGCGACGCGCGCCGTCTCACCCGGCCGGGTCGCATAATCGGCGAAGGGATGCGGCCCCATGGCCAGACGCCCGCCGACAAGCGCGATGGCCGCAGCCCCCCCGGCGCCGGCCGCGCCGCGCAACATCCTCCGCCGGTCCATCGTCGGCTTTTGCAGCGACAGACTGGGCAAGTGCGCGGACGCCCCCCACAGGCGTTGCAGTCGCTCATAGGCGCGGACATGACGCGGATCGGCGTTGCGCCAGGCTTCAAAGTCCGAACGAAGACTAGCATCGGCCGGGCCGTCGTGCAGGCGCACGAACCAGGCGATCGCCGCCTCCGTCACCGGGTCTGCCTGGGCCTGGCTTCGTCCTGCGCTCACATCCGTCTCTCATGTTCCGCGCGCCGACGCGGGCGCTCCCTGTGTAGGACGAAAGACCGCGTCCCTTGTCAGGTTTCTGCGTCGAAATCCGTGTCCGCCGCCAATTGGAGGGCCAGCAGCGCCCGACCCATGTGTTCATGCACGGTCTGCCGCGACAACTTCATCCGACGACCGATCTCGGCGAAGGACAGGCCCTCGATCCGCGACAGGCGGAAGACCTCGCGCGGACGGGCCGGCATGGCGGCGATGATGCGATCCATACGCGCCAGCTCGATCCGGGTGATCAAGGCGCTCTCCGGATTGGGGCGTGGATCGACCACCGCCAGCAAGGCGCCGTCCCCGTCGATCGGCGGTGTGGCCGCGCCTCGCCGCCTATGGTCCACGATCAGATTGCGCGCGATGCGGAACAGATAGCCCCGAACGTTGACGATCGGCGCCCTGCTCTCTTGCCCCATGGCCGCCATGCGCAGCCAACTTTCCTGGGCGATGTCCTCGCAGTCCTCGCGACTGCCGACCCGGCTGCGGACCAACCCCCTCAGGCGCCGATCCGTCTCTCCGATCTCATCTTCGGACAGAGGGATGGGCGACGGCATGGTGCTGGTCCGAAAGCGAGGGGAAAAAGATTCCTAGCTCAATTGATAATGATTCTCAACAATGATGCGTGACGATGAAGAGGGCGATCACTTCATCGGCTCGCAGGCGATGACATAGTCCGCGCCATGCCTAAGTCCGCACCGCTCGTCGCAAAGCGCGAGGGCCCGCCGCCGCATATCCTCGACAGCCTCTCGCAGGCGCAACGCCAGCGACTGATCAGCCACAAAGGGCAAGCGTCTCAACGTCATATCCAATTGACCGTTCACCCATTTCGCCTTGTAGCGATTGGGAAAGCGACGAGCCGAGAGCACCCTGAAGCCGGCGCTGGCGAGCGCGTTCAACGTCCACTCCGCCGGATACTCCCGATAGGGCGTCTCGTCCGCCAGGAGCAGGACCGCGTCGCGGAGTCTGCCGATCTCACGCACCATCCGGGCCTCGTCCGTATCGGCCGGTCCGACGATGTAGGGATCCAGGCCGACGACATAGAGGCGACGCCCGGTCATGGGCCTCAACCGGCGCAGAAGGGTTTGCTGGAAATAGGGCGCGAAGCCCTCGACGGCGCCGATGAGATAATCGGCCAGCACCGTGTCAAAGACCTCGCCTTCCAGCAAGGTCGCGTCGGTCCAGTTGCCGAGCAGCAGCCGGTCGTGCGGCCGAAGACGCTCCCCGATCGAGGCGCGCACCTGATCCGCATGACCGGCCGCGGCCGTCACCCCCGTCCAGGTGTCCGTGGCCAGACCCGTGCTCCACAGACTGGAGTTGACCCCTGTCCCGGCGTCCAGAAAACGACCCCACGGAAGGTCGCCCTGCAGCGCCTCGACGTGATCGAACAGGCTCATTGCGCCTCGGCCCGGGCAGCGCAGAACGTCGCCCGGCGGACCAGCCGCACTTCGAGATCATGGCCCATGGCGTCGGCCAGGCGCACCGCCGCCTTCAGGGTCATGCGCTCCCGATCCCTCAGCCACAGGCAGACCTGTCCCCGCGGGACGCCGAGCCTTCTCGCCAGATCGGACTGACTGAGACCGTTGGCCCGACACGTCTCGAAGACCCGTCCGATCATTCGCCAGACCTCGACCTGCACCCGCTCAGCCTCCGCCACAGCCCCCTCGCCGCTCATTTCAATCTCCCTCATGCTCGCTTGATGAATGTTACGATATAACATAATAGCGACTCTCTTCATGAACGGGGAGCGTCATGCACTCAAGATCGATCCTGCTCGCGGCGGCGAGTTTCTCAGCCATTTCGACGGCGGCCTGGGCCGACACCCTGCCCCAGTCCGGTCCGGCCGCGACGCGCCTGGAAGACGTCGTGGTGACCGCCGACGCCCTGGGCCGTTCGAGCAGGGAGGTGGTGTCCAATGTGGCGGTGCTGCGCGGAGACGAACTGGTCCAGCGCCGGCAATCGACTCTGGGCGAGACGCTGACCGGCCTGCCCGGGATCAACTCGGACACCTTCGGCGGCGGGGCCAGCCGTCCGGTGATCCGCGGCCAGACCGCGCCGCGCGTGAAAGTCCTGACCGACGGCTCGGCCCTGATGGACGCCTCGGAGGTCTCGCCCGACCACGCCGTGTCCGGCGAGCCCCTGCTGCTGGAGGGCGTCGAGATCCTGCGCGGCCCGTCCGCCCTGCTCTACGGCGGCGGCGCCATCGGCGGGGCGGTCAATCTGATCGACAAGAAGATCCCGACGCGCATCCCTGAGAACGGCGGCGAAGGCGTGGCCGAATTCCGCCTCGGCACGGCGGACAATGAAGAAGCCGGCGTGGTCGGCCTGACCGCCGGCGCGGGATCGTTCGCCATCCGCGTCGAGGCCGCCGGACGCCGCACCGATGACTATGAGGTTCCCGACTTCGACGAAGCCACGCTGGACGGGTCGTTCAACCGGGGCTCGACCGCGACCCTGGGCCTGTCCTGGATCGGATCGCGCGGCTATCTGGGAGCCGCCTATACGGAGCAGCGTAGCGAATACGGCCTGCCGGGACATACGCACGAGTATGAATCCTGCCACCCGCACGGCTCCAGCCTGCACTGCGGCGGTCACGACCACGGCGACGACGACCATGACCACGATCATGATCACGACCACGATCATGACCATGTCCCGATCGTCGACCTGATCAGCAAGCGGGTGGACGTGCGCGGCGAGATCGAGGATCCGTTCGCCGGGATCGAACGCATCCGCTTCCGTGGCGGCTTCACCGACTACCGCCACGACGAGATCGACGACGGCGAGATCGCCACCACCTTCACCAATGAAGGCTATGACGCCCGTGTCGAGGTGCAGCACGCCGCCATCGGCGGGGTGCGCGGCGTGGTCGGCGCCCAGACCTCGCGTAGCGATTTCGCCGCCGTCGGCGCCGAATCCTTCATTCCCGAAAGCCGCACCGAGAACCACGCCCTGTTCCTGGTCGAGGAATACGTCGCCGGCGACTGGCGCTTCGAAGGAGCCCTGCGCCAGGAGTGGCAGGACGCCCGCGCCCTGGGGCGCGCCGATACGAGCCACTCGCCCTTCTCCCTTTCCGGCGGCGCCAGCTGGACCTTCACGCCCGGCTATGTCGCCAGCGTGACCCTGGCCCGATCCCAGCGTGCGCCGACGGCGCAGGAGCTGTATGCGCGCGGCGTCCACCTGGCGACCAACACCTATGAGATCGGCGACGCCGATCTGGACGTCGAGACGGCCAATTCGATCGAGCTCGGCCTGAAGAAGGTCGAGGGTGCCACGACCTTCACCGCCAGCCTCTATCACTACGACTATGACGGCTACATCTTCGCAGACACCCTCGACCAGTTCGAGGACTTCCGCCTGATCCGCTACACCCAGGCCGACGCCCGCTTCACCGGGATCGAAGGCCAGGTCACCCACGAGTTCCGGCCGGGCCTGTCGGCCACGGCCTTCGGCGACTACGTCCGCGCCGAGCTGAAGGGCGACGGCGGCGACCTGCCGCGCATTCCGGCCGGCCGTCTGGGCGCCCGCGGCGACTTCTACCAGGGCGCCTGGTCGGGCAATCTGGAATACGTCCACGTCTTCGAGCAGGACCGCATCGCCGCCTTCGAGCGCAAGACGCCCGGCTACGACATGGTCAACGCCACCCTGGCCTATGACGTCCCGACGATCGCCGACATCAGCGGGCAGATATTCATGCGCGGGACCAACCTGCTGGACGAGAAGGCGCTGAACCACGCCTCCTTCATCAGCCATCTGGCGCCCCTGCGCGGCCGCAATCTCGTCCTGGGTTTCCGCGCCCGATTCTGATCCTTCCCCTCCTCCCCCGCCTGGCCGCGGCGTCCCATGACGTCGCGGCCGACTTTTCCCTGAAAGGATCGCCATGAACGCTCGTGTCCAGACCTGGGGCGACGCCGCCGCCGTTGGCCTGTCCTGCCTGTGCATGATCCACTGCCTCGCCCTACCCTTGGTCGCAGGACTGCTGCCGGTTCTCGGCCTGATCGCCGAGGCGCCCTGGGTGCACTGGGCCTTCGCCCTGACCGCCGCGCCCATCGCCGCCTGGACCCTGACGCGCCCGACGCGGGACGGTCGTCGCGCCTGGCCGCTGATCGTCCTGGGCGCGCTCGGCGCCGCTCTGCTGTTCCTGGCCGCCGCCGAGTGGCCGACGCACCAGGCCGAGACGCCGATCACCGTCGCCGGCGGCCTCCTGCTCAGCGCCGCTCACCTGATGAACTGGCGGCGCAGGCCGCACGCCCACTAACCTATCGGACTCCAGATGACGCCAACGCGCCCGTCTAGCGTTCGCTGCGCCCCATGCGGTCACGCCTACCTGGCGACGGCGGCAACCGATTAGACCGTCGCCCCGGCGACGCTGTGGGCCGTCAATTTTCGAGGCCCAAAGGCAGCCTTTCCGCCTGAGCGGTCACACGAAACCATGCGCCATCCTGGCGCAGCGCGCCTTCGAGCATCGGTTGCCCGGTCACCTCGTCCTGGTGGGGATAGATCTGCACAGCGATGACCTTGCCGTCATAGAGCGTCGAAACGCGGTCGACCACAGTATGGCCGACCAGGATGCGAGACACGCCGAAGCGGTCAAGGGCCTCCATGACATCGGCGGTCGTCGCGGTCGGCGGGCTTTCGCGCATCGGGAAGTAGCCGCGATGCCAGAGCGGCCCGTTCGCGCCGAGAACGAGCGCTTCGAGCGACCCGTCCGGCGGCTTCACCGCATAGGGGACATCCAAGGAACGCCGGACGATTGCGTTCACGGCGTCGAGGCCAAGGCCGGACTCGGTGAGATGGGATGATACGCCCCCATGCACGATCAGGAGGTCGCCGAGCTTCAACATCGCAGGACGGGAGCGCAGCCAGGCGCCGAGCACGGTGTCCGGCCCCAGCAATTGCGCATAGTCGGCCACGCCCAGACGGCCCGCGACCTCGCGATAGCGCGGGTTGAGGTAGCGCTCATCGCCGCGCAACACGAGCGCCTCGTGGTTGCCGATCAGCACGTGCAGGCGGCCGCCTGCGGCGCGCGCCTCGGCTTCCAGCTTGTACAGCAGCCAGAGGATTTCGATCTGGTGCGCGCCGCGATCCAGCATATCCCCGGCGACCGCCAGGTGACCGTTCCCGAAAGCCCAGCGAAGGTGCTCGTCGATAACGCCCTGCGCTTTGAGGAAGTCCACAAGGATGGCGTATTCGCCATGGGTGTCCGCCAGAACCAGCAGCGGCGTTCCGGACGCCAGCGGTTCAATCGACGCCGCAGCCTGGGGCGGGGGCCGCAAGGCGACTGCGAAGGAGGGTGCAGAGCCTACGGCGGATACCGTGACCACGCCTGCCCCAACATCGATCCGACTGACGTCGCCGTCCTCGATCACCCTATCGGCCCGCCAGCCGTCCGGCAGGATCGAAACATATGGACCGTCGCCCTCTACGCGTTGAACCTCCTGCGCCGCCGCTGATACGGCGTCGCCGGGCGGCAGCCCTATCGCGAGCCAGAGGACAGCCGAACAGGCTCCCACAAAATTCATGACGCCTGCCGAAGCCGGATTTCGCCGTCGGGCGTCGTTTCAGCCGAAACCGGGAAGACATCGGTCACCGCGCGCACGAAGCCGTCGATATCGGACGTTCTGAAATAGCCGCCTAGCTTCAACGACGCCGTCGCTTCATCCATCAGGACGATCTTCTGCACGTTGTAGCGGTTGAACTCGGCGCTGGCCTCGGCAAGGGACTGGCCATCAAGCGCAATGGCGCCCTGTCGCCAGGCCAGACGCCGGTCCACCTCGCCAGGATCAACCGCTCGCACCTGTGCTCGCCCATCGTTGAGAAGGGCTGTCTGGGCGCGGGTCAGGCTCGCCACCTCGCGCCCTGCGGCGTTCGTCGCCGAAACCTTGCCCTGACGCACGACGACAGACGCCTCATCTCCCGTCGTGAGACGCACCGCGAGTTCAGCGCCCTGCGCCGTTAAATGACCGTCAGGCGTCGCTATGATGAACGGCCGGCTATCGGCGGCGACCTCGAACACCGCCTCTCCCCGAACCAGTTCGACTTCGCGCTGTCCGCGACGATAGCGCACGACGACCTTCGAATTGGTGTTGAGCTCCATGCGTGTTCTGTCCGGCAAGACAACGACGCGGCGCTCGCCCAGCGCCGTGGCGTAGGCGGGCGATGTGAATGTCGACACCGCCAGGGTCGTGACCAGGCCGACGACCAGGACAAATCCCGCAGCGACGGCCCAAGGCCTTCTCCAAGGCGCAGTGCGCGGGATTGAACGTCGGGAGGTTGAACGTATCGGCGCCAACAGGTCCGGATCCGGAAGTCCGTCTCCAGGACGCAGGGCCCGCAGACGATCCAACTCGACCCAGGCCGAGGCTTCACGCTCGTAGGCGGCCTCATGCGCGGGGTCGGCGTCTCGCCAGGCCGCGAAGGCGGCCTGATCCTCGGGCGCGGCGTCGCTGGCCGCGAGTCTGATCACCCACTCGGCGGCCGCCTGTCTTATGTCTTCCCGTCGAGGTGACGACGCGCGCGCCATGATGCTCCCGTCTTGGTCGTTTCTGTTCGCGGATGGCGCGCCAGCTCGTCGGAGCAGATGCGCAGGCTTTTCGCGAGATGCTTCTCAACTGTACTGACGGATAATCCCAGACGATCCGCTATCTGCTTGTGCGAGAGTCCGTAGACTTTCCGCAAGGTGAAAACCTGGCGCAGGCGTTCGGGCAATTGGGCGACGATATCGGCGAGCAGCCGCAACTCGTCGCGCCACAGGACGTCCAGTTCAGGGCCAGGCTGGTCGACGCCGATCGAGAGCGCCTCGACATCGGCCACGCTCTCGATCGCCACGATTCCTTCCCGCCGTCGCTGATCGACCGCGATGTTCTGGAGCACCCGGCTGGCGAAGGCGGGCGCATTGGTCAGGCTCGCCCAGTTCTCATACGAGATGAGGCGCGCGAAGGTCTCATGAACGAGGTCTTCGACATCGACGGCGCCGCTGCGCGAAAAGCGCCGTGCGTACGCACGCAGGCCAGGCTCCAGCGGGAGAATCTCCCGGCGGAACCACGCCCTTCGCGCATCGTCGGCATTGCTCATTGCGATTCAAGAATAGCCGCGATTGTGACGGTCGCTATCGCCAGGCCGGTCAACACCATCCCGAACTGAATGGCGACAAGGGAAGCCGCCGACCTCCACGGCATCAAGGCGTTTCATCCACGCCCCCCGCCCGCTCCGGCATGAGATAGCGGTCTATCCAGCCGATCGCGGCGTAGAGTTGATCCCTCTGGTCGGCCTCTCCGATGAGGACGTGATTGGGATCGTCGTAGATCCGATACTGGGCGTCCACCCCCTGCTCCCGCCAGGCGGCGTACATCCATCCGTAAAGATCGCCCGGCAGCGCGCCGCCGCGATGGCTGACGAACATGGTCGGCGTCGTTACCCCGCGCGTGAAGTTGATCGGCGACATGCGGCGATAGACATCGGGATTGTCGATGGGCGTGCCGTAGAGCGTCGTGGCGAGCTGGTTCGTGCGCGCTCCGGCTCCCCAGCCCGCCATGTGATCGGCGAAGCCGCCTTCCTTGGAGATGGCCGCCTTGAAGCGATGAGTATGGGTGATGATCCAGTTGACTTCATAGGCCCCGTAGCTGTGGCCGATCACCGCCATCCTGTCGGGGTCGGCGACGCCGTCGCGGATCACCGCATCGACGTTGCACATGATGTCGTCGAAGTCCTGAGCGTAGGCCTCGCCCGTTCGCGATACCGCGTCGAATCCATAGAGCCCGCTCGCGCGATAGTCGGCGACCAGGACGGCATAGCCCCTAGCGGCCCACATGTCGTGTTCGAGGCTGCTGGAGGACAGGATGGTGCCGGGCGTGTAGGCGCCGTGGCTTCCGCCGTCCAGCCCGCCGCGCGGTCCGCCATGGAGGTCGACGATGAGCGGATACCGACGACGCGGATCATGGTTTAGCGGCAGCACCAGGATCGCTTCGGGACGCACGCCGTCGGTGCTTTCGCAGCCGACGAACCTGCGTTCCGCCCGCGCGTAGGACGCCAACGGCGGATCCGCCTTCCAGATCTGACGCCGCGGCGAGGCCGTCCAGCTCCCGCTCGTCCTGCGCATATCGGCGACCGAAAGGCTCGCGCCGCCGTAAAGATCGATATCGAGCCAGGCGAGGCGTCGACCGTCCGGCGACGGCATGGCGTTGGCCGGAATCCCGGAGAGTTCGGTCTCACGCCCCTCGATGTCCACAGTGGCGAGACGCCGCGTTAAGGGATGAGCGCCGGAAATATCCGCCAGCACCGTCCGTTCGTCGAGCCAGCGGGGACGCTCTCTGGGGTCCGTGGATACGACATGGATCCGGCCGTCGGCGATCGAGGCGATGGCGAACTGCTTGCGCAGCTGATAGCCCAGCCCTTCCTTGTCGTAGGTGAAGGCGACATACGGCCCGGCCGAAGGCGCTTGCAGGAACGCGGCGCCCTGGCCGCCGATATTCGACGCCAGGACGCTTCCCTGCCCCGTGGCCGGGTCGAAGAGATGCAGATCGCTGCGAGGAAAGCCTTTTCCCGGCACCGGCGTCGCCGTGGCGGCGACGATTTTGCGGTCCTGGTCGGCCCAGGTCAGCCGCCCGATGCGCGTCTCCGACAGATCGGCGATGCGGCGCGCGTCGCCGCAGCGTCCGTCAAGAACCCAGACAGCGACGTTGTGCCCCCACTCTTCAGGCGCCGCGGCCTCAAGCACGCGTACAGCCGCCCCGCTGGCGGGCGTGGCCTTCGGCGCTGCGAAACGCGGCGCTCCATAGCCGACCGCCACGGCTATATGACCGCCGTCGGCGGCAAGAGCGACGGCTTCGACGCCGGTCGTGTCCGGCATCAGTTCCGCAACGGAAATCTCGCAGGTCGCGGCCCCGCCTGACCCAGCGACGACGAGGCGGCCGCCGCCCGAGCCTTCGGGGTGATAGGCGATCACATCGGCCTGCGCCGCCACGACCGGATCATAGCCCACGCCGATATCCGTGATCGCCCCCGTGCGGACATCGACGGTCCGGTGCAGGTAGCTGAGCGGAACATACTCGGCGAACTGACCGCGTCCGGCGCCCGCCTGCGCCTGGCTCGTCACCGTGCTGATGAGAATGCGCCGACCGTTGTCCAGCCAATGCATTCGCGGATGAACCGGCGTCTCCTCGGCGTTCCTGCCTATATGCGACAGCAAGATATCCGGCGTGACCGGCACCCTCCTGTCAGCCGCCGTCGCCGGGGTGAACGACATCAGCGCCAGGGCGCACGTCATCGTGCGAAAGGCCGTCCTTACCATTGCTTTGTCACCGTCAGCGAGATGAACCGGCCGAGAGGATTGGCGTTTGCGGGGTCGAAACCGCTCCCGGACGGCGTAAGCACGAACGGCGGATCTTCGTTGAAGAGGTTTTGAACGCTGAGCGCGATGGATACGCCGCGCAGATAGGACGCAGCCTCCGGCGGCGCGCCATATCGGATGTCCAGATCGACAGTCTTCCAGGCTTCGACGGACGGGTCTGCGGCATTGCCCAGATCGCTATATCCGCCCACATAGTTGAAAAAGGCGGCCGCCGACCAATCGCCGCGAGCCAGGGTCGCGCCTGCGCGAGCTTTGAAATCCACGGGCAGGAACGCCTGATTGAGCGCGTCAGCTTCCGGCGACGTCTCGATTACCTTGCGGGTTCCCGAAAGGATATATTGACCCGCCGCCGTCAGACCGACGCGGTTGGGGCCGGCGTCAAACTCATAGCCGATGTTGAAATCGAGACCGTCCTGAAAGGTCGCCGCGTTATTGCGCAGTCGGTTATCGAGGATCACCTCGACATCGCTTTCGTCCTGATCCGCCGGCACCGCGAAAGGCCCTACTCGAGTCAACGCATATTGGGCGCCGGCCAGGCCCATGTCCCTGAACCGGGTGATCAGGTCCAGGCTCGGATCATAGGTCAGGATCGGCGCATAGGGCGCCGTGTCTCCCGCGAACAGGGTGGTGAAATTCCCGGGAAAGCCGCGATCGATGCGGTCGGTATAGGAGATGCGATAATAGTTCAGCCCCAGAGTCAGGCCTTCGATGAAGGTCGGCTTGAACTCGACGCCCCCCGTCCAGGTCGTCGCCTTCTCCGCATCCAGGTCCGGATTGCCGCCCTGCAGAAGCATCAGGTTCGTGCGCCCCGTCGGGGCCGCCGCGTTCGGCAGATTGACAACCACGACGACGGCGTTCTGCGACTGCAGGTCCTCGAAAATCGGCGCCCTGAAAGACGTGCCGTAGGTGCCGCGGAACAGAACGCCCGGCACGGCTTCCCACAGCAGTCCCAGCTTAGGATTCAGGGTCGAGCCGAAGTCGCTGTAGTGATCGTACCGAGCTGCGATCGTCGCCTCGAGCCGTTCAGCGCCGGTGAAACGATTGTTCGGCCCCACGAGGGGCACGATGGCCTCGCCGAATACCGAAGCGACGTCACGGGCGCCGCTGACGGTCGGCTGCGGTCTCGTGCCTGCGGTGAAGCGATTCCGATATTCTTCGCTTCGATACGTCGCGCCCAGGGCCACTCTTATCTCGCCGCCGGGCAGGGCGTAGACGGGGCCGTCCGCCGCCAGATCCACATATCGGGAATCCGACACGATGCTGAAGCTCGAAGCCGGGCTGACGACGCCGGCCGGCGTCGTCGAAAAGCCCGTGCGTTCGACATCGCTGTGACCGACAGCGCCGCTGAGGCGCACCTGCCAGGCTTCAGAGAAGTCGTAGGTGAGAGCGCCTGAAAAATCATACTGTTCTGTCGAGGGCGCGCCGATCTGATAGTCGCTGGCCGTCGCCCGCACGGACCTGACGTCGCGCTTGGCGTAGAGGCCGTTCAGCTCGAGCGAGAGGTTCGGCAAGATCGTCTGCGAGATCGCGCCATAGAGACTGTGTCGTTCCGTCTCCGGATAGAGGTCATAAGGCTGGAACGGCGCATTGCGGGAGAAGCGTCTCTCGGAGACGTCGAGATTGTCCTGCGACAGGAATTCGTAGCTCAGAAGAGCCTGGCCGCTCGACCAGTTCCAGCCGCCGGTCTGGACCGCCTGAAACTCTTCCAGCCCTCCCGAGGTCGCGCCGCCGTAGCGCAGCCGAGCCTCATAGCCCTCAAAGTCTTTGCGCAGCACGATGTTCACGACGCCGCCGATCGCATCGGACCCGTACAGAGCCGAGGCTCCATCCGTCAGCACCTCGATCCGTTCAACCGCGGAAACGGGGATCAGTGAAATGTCGACATACTGGAACTGGTTCGAGGCGGTGAGGCGCCGCCCGTTGAGAAGCGTCAGGGTGGTGCCGGTGCCCAGACCGCGCAGGTTCAGACCCGAGCCAGCCCCCCAGTTCGACCCTACATCGCGATCCACCCCTGAGTTGGCGTTATTTCCGGCATTGGCGCCGCCGCCGAAATTCTGCGGCAGCTTATCGAAGAACTGCTGCAGCGTCGCCGCGCCGGACTGAGCGATCATCTGATTATCGAACTGGATGACCGGAGATGCGCCATTGCCGACCCCACGAATATGCGATCCAACGACGACGATTTCGTCCAACCGAGTGACGCTTTCTTCGCCGGCGGCTTCAGGCCTGGCGGAACGAATGTTTGTCGCCCGTCTGAGCGTCACAGTCCGTGCATCGCTGGTGACCACTTCGAGGCCTGCGGCTTCGGCGAGGCGCGCGAGGACGTCGGCATCGTCAAACCGGCCAATGATTGCAGGCGCGTGGCGTCCATGCGCGGCGTCGAACGGGAACAACACCTGTTTGCCGGATTGCCGCCCGAACACCTGCAGGCTCGCGGCCGCGTCACCTGCGGGTATATTGTAGGCGCGCGTCTGCGCGACTGCAGACGTCGCCGTCGCCAAGCTGGCGACCGTGCCAAGCAGCAGATACCTGAAGTCCATCAACATTAGCTCCCCGGCCGCGCGCCACTCGAGCGAGCCTTAACCGTACTGACGAGCGAGACGGCGCTATCCGCTATACGCAGCTTCAAAAACTGAATACTCGCGTGAGCATTATCCCGATGGAAGTCTGCGCGATGCGCTTCCGTTGTCGGCATAGCGACAAGAGCGGTCATTGCAGCCCGTCCAGAAAGGCGACATTCAGTGACCGCGGTGAGTGTCTGCTCCTCGGCCTGGCGATAAGGTCGTGGATCGACCCGTTGCGGACTTTGGGCTTGTGAGCGACACCATGCTCATAGATCGAAATCTTGAACCCGGCACGAGGGTGCGCATGCCGATGGCAGCTGGGAGGACGGCGTCGTGGTCCATTGCTGGCTGAGCGACGAGATTAACGCCCACGATTGCTATGTTGCGTTCTTCGGTGAGGCGATCCCTGCAGGCCAACTAGCAGCGAAGCCTTACGTGTTGCGATACGCTTCCACTTCTCTGACCGTGCTTGAGGAATAGTCCACTATCCACCCCTAGTTGGCGTTCGGAAGGTCGGCTCGAATCGGCTCAACTGCTTCCCCGTTCCGAACCGAGCCGACCGCCATCAATTTCAGTCAAAGCCGCACCTCATAAGGGCGAATTTTTCCTGGTCGACGCCAGTTTCTTGGGTAACGGCAGGGTTGCCGGCATAGAAATCGCCAACGAAGAGAATCTGATCCATCCAGGGATGAATGTCGTCTCGCGTCTTAACGGAATGCCGGATCAGTATCCGGAGCGCCCCCACCTGGTTCATGTACCGGAGAAGGGTGGAATGCCGCGCGATCTGGAAGAGTTCTCTGGCATATGGATTGTGTCGGAGCCTTTGAAACAACTGTTTGAGCAGATGGATGCCGAGGCATTTGCATTTGTGGCATGCGACTTCAGCCTTGCTGACGGGAGCCACGGCCCTCAGTATTATCTAGGCAATGTGCTGCGCAGAATCGATGCCCTGGATGAAGCGGCCTCTCGCGTGAGGATCAAGCTCGATCACAATTATCAGACCGGCGAGGACGAGCAACTTTACAGCCTCGTCGGCGGAGCCAGCTTGGTGTTCAAACAAGACGTTGTGGGAGATGCCCATATCTTCCGCCAGGATCGCATGGGAGCGCCTCCCATCTGCGATCGCGCGATGTTTGATGCATTGAGTGCAGTGAACTTCTCCGGCGTGCGACTGCGCGATGTAGCCGATATCTAAGAATATCCCTTACAAACGGATTCCACCTATTCGCTGACAATCGGGACGGTGATTGCGGCGTCAGATCACAATCGACCCAAAGTATACCTATCGAAGCGGGGGCGTACCTTCCGGCAACGCTAGCCGAGGCTTCAGATCCTGGCCGAAGAGATGGATTTCAGGTTCCCCGCGATAGGTCGTCATCGCTATGGCCGCACCTGATTGGTGGGGCAGGAAAAGAGAGGCGCCGGCATCGGCGTTCGCTGTCACCTTGAAAACTTCACGTTCAAGCGCGTCGTCAAGGGTCAGCACCGCTTCGCCGCTCATATCGCTAGTCATGTATCCACCGCGCTCCTTGCCGTCTGGGCCGTAGATGATCAGCCCACCGCCAGGCGCGACGCGCGGCCCGCTCGTTGGATCAGGGACGCGCCCTGCCAAGACGGCTCGGACCACGCCATCATCGTCGACTACCGTGATCTTGCGCACAGTCAGTTCCAGCGCGGGTTGTTCCGCCGCCCCTATCAGAAGCATGGCGATAAGCAAAGCGACGACTCCCGTCAGCCCCCACACCATCATACGCAGGTGCTTTACTTCGGTGGCGACGGACTGGCTCATGGCATGCTCCCTATATTCCGACCACGATAATGGAGCGAGGACACCATGCCTTGTGACAAACACGTAAGGTCGCCGGTGAGGTGACATATATCGTCCGCTTCTGACCCGTTTCGGACGTTTGCGCGGCGGTGGAAGTTGATGTCCTTTCGTTCAGCGAGGCGTCCATGCTCCGATACCAATGCTGCTTCTGCGCTCAGAGCATCGAACGGCCAGACCGCGAGGGCGTTCGTCTTAGCCTTGTCGCTATGGGACGTGATCCCGCCGCTCGGGTTTTGTTCGCTCACATCACCTGTTTGGACACTCGCTTCACTCCAACCTTGGCACTGGAGACCGCTTTTGACGCCCGTGCCTTTGCGCCGGAGTGACTGTCCGCTTCCCGACGCGTACGGCCTCGCCCGCTCGAGTGATCGATTGTTCAATTCGCTTCATGATCCGGGTCCCGGCTTACGTCGCCGTCGCACCGGCCGACCCGCAGGGACGACAGCGGCGCTCGCCGGCCTGCGAGACGACTTTTCTCAGTCAGACGCCAATGATGCGCCCGCATGGGTCAGGCTTTCGCGAACCCGTTCCAGCGCCAGCTCCATCGGCTGCTCGATGCCCATCAGTGCGAAGCTGCCGTTCAGGTCATAGACGCAGTGCCCATGAACCACTGCGATCAGCGATCGCGCCAAGCGCGGTGCTTCAGCCTGCGCCCGAAGCGGCAGAACGGCGATCACCTCGTCCACGACGATCTGGGTCAGACCTCCGCGCCGCTCGTTTTGTTCATCCGACAGGACGACGTCCGGCGGCAGATGATGGTCGTAGATCGCCGTCCAGCTGTGAGGATGGGCGCGCGCAAAGCCGAAGTAGGCCTCGACCAGACACCGGATCCGATCCGGCCCGCTGCGCTTCAAGGTCTCCCGGACATCCTCGGCCCACAGCTGGAAGGTCCGCGTGTTGATGGCGATCAGCAACTGATCCAGGGTGCCGAACACGTTGTACAGTGTGCCGATCGAGTAGCCGATCCGCTTGGCCACCTCTCGCGCGGAGAAGCGTGCGAAGCCGACCTCGGCCATGTGCTTGTGGCCCTCGACCACAAACAGGTGCTCCAGCTCTTGCCGCGTGTGATCCGATCGTCTGCCCATCCATCGTCCATAACAGAAACCCGCGTCGGGAAGGCCGAAGAAACATCCGTTTCCATTTTTATTGATCGCCGCTCATTTTTTGATATGGTTTTGGATACAGGCGTCGTTTCTTCGAGAATTTCATGCGCATCCTCCCTGTTGCCGCCCTCGGTGTCCTGATCCTGGCGGGCTGCAGCCCGACGCGCGCCGAGAGCGCCCCGGGCGCGGCCGGTTCCGAAGGTTCCTCTGCCGCGCCACGCGTCACCTCTCAGGAAACGAGAGCGACCGCCACCGCTCCCGACGCCGTGTTCGAGCGGGATGAACCGGCCCCCGCGACCATGACCCTCGATCGCGAGGGGCGCGCCTGGCGCGTCGCTTTCCGGGCCGGGGGCCTCCCGAACGGCCCGGCGACGGCCGCCGACTGCGAACTTCAGGCGGTGGGGGCCCAGGACTCCGACGACGTCATCGCCGCGCGCGTGGTGCCGTTCGAAGGCGAACTGAACGCGATCACCGACGTCGACATCGGGGCCGCCTCCCCGTTCATCGAGGTTCGCGTCGGGCCGGAGGGCGTGTTCGTTCGTGATCGCGGCGCCGCAGTTCGCTTTTGCGCCATGGGATCGGATATCGACGGCTTCTATCGAAGGACCGCCTCGCCAGACTGAAAGGCAGCCCGCCAGCCAGTCTTCACGCCCTGGCGTTACACGACCCCAGCGCCCCGACAAGCTCCCAGGATATCTGATGCAATTTTTCCGCTTCAACGCGGCCCAGGCCTCGCCCCTGCTCGTCGCCGCGGCGCTCATGTCGCCGGTGTGGGGTCCCGCAACCCCGGCCTCCGCCCAAGGCGCCGATTGCCGCCGCGCCTCCGGTCTGGTCGAGACCGCCATATGTTCGACGCCGGCCCTTACGGCACTGGATGCGAAAATCGCCGAGCGCTACGGAACCGCGATCAGGAGCTATGACGCGGCAGGCGCCGAGGCGCTGCGTCGCGACCAGCGCGCCTTTGTCGTCGCCCGCAACGCGACCGGAGCCCGGCTGGCTGGCGCCGACCTGATCGAAGAACTGACCGATCAACTGACGCGGCGTGAATCGTTCCTGACCGATCTGGGCAACGACCCGCTGGTCAGCGTGGTCGGCCGCTGGCGCAATCTCAACGGCGAGATCGTCGTCAACCAGTGGGCGACCGGAGTCCTGACGTTCACGGCCACGGCCGCCGACCCGCGCGGGGATGGCTGGTCATGCGAGGCGGATGGCGGCGGCGACTGGATCGACGAAGACGAAGCCCGCTTTGACGACATCAGCGGCGCCGCCGCCTGGTCGCTGAACGTGAAGGCCCAGGGCGCGACGCTTGTCGTCAAGGAGACGATCGAGAATGGGGCCGACGCCGTCCCCTATTGCGGTTCAGGCGGTACGCTCTCGGGAACCTACTTCCAGGCGGTGCGTCTGCCGGACCCGTCGCGATGATCCGCGCGGTCTTTATGGGATGGTCCTCGGGCTGGCGAGAACGCCTGGGCTGATGAACTGTCGGCGCCCGGTCCAGGTCAGCAACTTGACGAGGGTCCCCCCAGGCTTGGCGAAGTCCTCGCACGCTGCGGGGCGGGGCGGCTCAGGCGCGGCGGCGACCAGCGCGCCCTGCCGCAATCCTTCATAGTAGAGGGCGAAATCCGCCTGCTGCTGTTCGGACAGAACGGACTGGCCGAACGCCATCTCCTCGCGGGCGTTGTCGATGATCAGGCGGCTGTCGTCCTCCGACAAACGCTCGCACAGGAGGCCGATCATGACCAACCGCTCGATGCGGACGGCCAGACCGGCCTGGGCCTTGACCAGGTCATACTGGAGCTTGGCGTACTCGGGGCTGGCCGCCATCCAACCCTTCAGGGCGGCCCTGGCGGCCTCTTCGTCGGCCCCGGCGGGTTGAGCTGCGGCGACGCCGGCGGCGCTCATGACCAGCGTCGCAACCAAGCCGTTCGCGAAACGACGAAACGCCATCAGATGTCTCTTTCAGTGCACACGCGCCTTCCCCGGCCTCAGCCCGGAATGGGGCCGATCGGCCAGTTGCTCAGCGATTCCATATCGCCTTCCTCCGAGGGACAGGGCGTATAGAGGGTGAAGGCCACATCGTCCTCGAAATACCAGTCGGCGCCCTTCTCATAACCGACGATGCCGGTGGAGTAGCAGACAGCCGCCTTGCTGCCGTCCGGAATCATCAGAATGGCCCAGTTGGTCGATCCGGCGCCCGCCGGATCATAGCCGTGAAGCAGCAGACGCCCGCGCGTTTCCGTCACCACGCCGACGACGTTGCCGTCGAAGACGATGGACTTCTGGATGTCGCGATCCACGCCCGAGGCGACGATGGCCGCGCGCACGTCCGGATGCTGGAAGAAGGTGACGCCCTGCACCGGCTGGGTCGGATGCTTGCCGACATAGGCCGACAGCGGCGGAGCCTCGCTGTTCCGGGCAGGCGCAGCGGCTGGCGCTGCGGACGCTTCGGGGGCGTCGGCTTCGGCCAGGGTCGGCTCTGCCCGCACGCCATCGTCGACCTGCGAACAGGCGGCCAGGGTCGTAGCCAAGGCGAGCGCGAGCAATGTTCTGACAGTCATGTGCTTTCCTTCGACGCTTAAGCGACGGCTTCCCCACAAGGCGGGATTATTGATCCGCGGCGCGCAACTCGATCGTCAGCGGCTCACCTTCGGTTCCACGCCCGAAGAGAGCGGCGGTGATCGTCTGTCCTTGCGACGCCGCAAACGGCGCGCTCTTCATCGAGCGCCCTCCGTCGAGTTCATCGTCGAACACGGTGAAGCGCGTGCACGTCGCCCGGCCCAGGCGATCGGCGAACGCCTGATCGATCTCGCCGCGCCAGCCCGGCAGGGTCGTCGGCGCGGACAGTTCGATCGTCTTACCGACGATCCGGCCGTCGCGCCGCCAGCTGTAGCTCACCCCATCCGACGCCACGGCCGTACAGCCCGTCCGACCGCAATGCAGCGTGCCCACGGGCGCTTGCTCGCGAAGCTGTCGCTGTTGCGCCTGCGACAGCGTCTGACCGATGGACAGATCGCCCTTGTCCAGCGACGTACAGACGGCGCCTTGAGCGAAGGCGCCCGTCGCCGCCAGGGAAACAGCTGCAGTCAGGCTCGTCATAAAAATACGCACGCAGACCTCCTTGATCTCTAGCGCCGCCGCGGCGACGTTGACGTCGTCTTAGCAGGTGGGAACGCGGCTCTGGCCGTCCATCCGATACTGGCCGTCAGCGCCGCGTTTGTAGGTTTCATTGAAACTCGCGGACCCGGTGTAGGACACCGTGAAGCTACGCCCCTTGTCCGCCGTCGCGATCACGCCCTCGACGCCCGGGTCTCCGCCTTCGATGCTGGCGTCCGAGAAGGAGATCGGGAAGCGTGCGATGTCCACAGGGCCCGACGGGGTCAGTGCGGTCAAGTGCACATAGCTGCACGCCCTGCCCTGCCAGACGCCGCCGGACTCCGTGTAAAGCACGGGGCTATCGGCGATCGCCCGCGTCCATCCCCATCGCGTGGCGGGATTGCCTATCCCCCCTCCTGCCGCGCCGACATCCAGCCATTCGCCCTCAAGTTTGAAGGGGTAGCGAGGCGCGCCGACGTCATGGGTGAGGTAGTGAACGGCGTTCAGACCGGTGCAGGCCTGCGCCGTGCATTCATTGGCGCCGGTGCTGACCAGAGCGACCCAGGCATCGGACAGGGGGATGAATGCGAGCGGGACGAAGCTGTAGGTATAGTCGCCGATTTCCCGAACCGCCTCGTTGCGTTCCGCGTCCGGAAACGCGACCACGAAAGCGGCGGGGGTTCCAGCGGGAACCGCGTCACGATCGACGTCCTTGATCTCGATCAGCGACTGGGCCGACACCGGCAGGGCGACAACCGACCATGCAAGCGCAGCCAACAGGGTGAGCGCTTTTGAGGTTTGCATGCGAGCTTCACTCCGGAGAACGCAGGGAGCGACCGCCACTGACGCGCCGGACGCTCAATAAATTAAACACCGTTCATAACCGAAGGCAAGCAAGATTGCGTCCCTTAAAACCTCTCTCAGGTTAGCAAGACAGCCAAGCTGCCCGTGGCAGGGCCTCACTTCCCCTCGAACCGCCAAGCCCGCGCATAAGGAAGAAGCTCGGCACCGGTCATCGACCGGGTTGCGCCAGTTGCGGACATTGGCCGCTAGCCCGAAAGTTAACCTCCGCGTACCGTGCAAACGACCGCCGCATTACCGACCTTGCTGACCCGCGGCTGCATTAGACTTCCGCCCTGAAATCTCAGATTACGATGCCGGGGGCCTGCCGCGTTCAGCGCGCAGGCAGGCCCCATTGCCTCACTTAGTCGTATAGCCGCCGTTGACGAGAATGGTCTGCCCGGTCATCCACCACCCGTCGCTGACCAGGAAGCGGATATAGGGGACGATGTCCTCGATGTCGGTCAGGCCGGTCTTCGAGAACCCTGACAAGGCTGCGGCCGTCTTGTGATACGCGACGGCGTCTTCCCCCTCGGCCGGATAGAAGAAGGGCGTGTCCATCGGCCCCGGCCCGATGGCGGTCACCGAGATGCCGCGCTCGCCGAACTCCTTGGACGCCGCGCGGGTGAAATGCTCGACCGGGGCTTTGGTCCCCGCATAGGCCGCATAGAAGGGCGTATAGGCGCCGAGCAGGGAGGTGACCAGCGTACAGATCTTGCCGTTGTCATTGAGGTGCTTGCCCGCCTCCTTCAAGAAGAAGAAGGCCGACTTGGCGTTGACGGCGCTCATCTCGTCGTACTCGGTCTCCGAAATCTCGACGATCGGCTTCTTCAGCACCTTGCCGACCGTATTGATGGCGATGTCCGGCCGGCCAAAGGCTGCGACGGCATCGGCGAAAAGCCGCTCCATCGCATCAGCGGTGGTGAGGTCCGCTTGCAGGGCGACGGCTTCTGCGCCGACGGCCTTGACGGCGGCGACAGTCGCGTCCGCCTCGGCTCTGGCCGCTTCGCTGTTGTAATGGATCGCCACCGCCTTGGCGCCTTGCTCTGCAAGGTCGCGGGCGATCAATCCGCCGAGATTCTTGGCGCCGCCGGCGATGATGACGGTTTTGCCCTTGATGCTGTGATCGGTCATGGCTCGGTTCCGTTGCTGTGCGCCCGTTCGGGCGGCTTCCAGGGACCGAGGCTATCGCGTTACACAGGCCGATAAAGCCGAACATTCTGGCATCAATTGTCAGAAATAGTATCCAATGGGAAAGCGCCGGACATGGACCGCATCGACCTGTTCCGCATCTTTGCGCGTGTGGTGGAATGCTCGAGCTTCACCCGCGCGGCCCATATGCTGGGCGTCCCCCGTTCTTCCGTCTCGGCCGCCGTTCAGGAGCTTGAAGGCCGTGTCGGCGCTCGCCTGCTTCATCGCACCACGCGCAAGGTGGCGCCGACGCAGGACGGCCTCGTCTTCTACGAACGCTGCCGATCCGTGATCGCCGACGTCGAGGATACGGAGAACCTTTTCCGACAGGATGCAGCCCAGCCGTCGGGCAGGCTTCGCATCGATGTGCCAGGCCGGATCGGACGCCTGATCATCGCGCCGGCTCTGCCCGACTTTCTCGCGCGCTTCCCCGGCATCGAGATCGACCTTGGCGCGACCGATCGTGCGGTGAACCTGGTCGAGGACAGCATCGACTGCGTGCTTCGCATCGGCTCTCTGAACAACTCGTCCCTGATCGCTCGGCAGATCGGCGAACTGCCGCTGATTAACGTGGCCAGTCCCGTCTACCTTGAACGTCATGGCGCGCCCCGGTCGCCATCCGACCTCACCAGGCATCGTGCCGTGAACTATGCGTCCCCTACGAGCGGGCGGATCGAAGACTGGGAGTGGGTTGAAGACGGCGTGGTTCGCCACCTGCCGATGCAGGGCGAGGTTACAATCAACAACGCCGAAACCTATATCGCCTGCTGCCTGGCCGGCCTGGGTCTGATCCAGGTCCCCGCCTATGATGTCCGGAGCCATATAGAGGCGGGCGAGCTCGTCGAGGTCATGGCCGAACATCGCGCCCAGGCCATGCCGGCCACCTTGCTCTATCCGCATCGGCAGCACCTTTCGCCCAGACTGCAGGTCTTCGCGGACTGGCTCGAGAAGCTGGTCCGAAGAGAGTTGCTCTAAGACCACAGCGCGTAATCGTCCCGAGGACGAACCTGCATTTTTGCGGCCGGCGGAATACCGACGCGATCGTCTTGCCGACGCCCAACCTGGGTCTGAAAGGCAGCTCGTCGCCCGTCTGCCCGCCCGGCTGCAAAACAACCGGGTGCGCGATTACCGCCCCCATACATGAGTTTACAATTCCAGCACACAGTTTGCGTGCGCCAGATCATGTAACCGTCTAGTCGTCTCGCAATTACACAAGATAACCTTAAGAAATAACAATTTCGGCTACGCGGCTCCGCAGCTCCCCTTCCGAGGCATCTATGTCGACCCAGCCGATCATTCGAGAAGCCCCCGTCGTAGAGACAGTCGAGGCCGCCAACATCGGTCGTCCCTACCGCCGCCTCTATCTGTCGGTTCCGACGAAGTTCGCGCTGGCCCTGTTGCTGGCGATCGCCTGGACCGCGCTCAGCGTCTGGCTGTCGCAACGCTGGCTCAATGATCTTGCGGCGATCACCACCTGGGCCTTCGCCCTGATCGCCATCGGCTTCATCGCCTATGTGCCCGGCTTCATGAACGCCTTCCTGTTGGGAACCCTGCTGTTCGATCGACGCCTGCCGCGAGTCCGGCCGGCCGCCTACCCATCCATCAGCATTCTGGTCGCCGCCTACAACGAGGCCGCCGCCATCCGCGACACCCTGATCAGCCTGGCGGCCCAGACCTATCCCGGCGACTACGAGATTCTGGTCCTCAACGACGGCTCCACCGACGCCACCGTCGCCCTGGCGCAGCAGGCCGTCCGCGAACTCGACTTCCCCGCCAACGCCTCGGTTCGCGTCCTCGACTACCCCGTGAACGCGGGCAAGGCCGCGGTTCTGAACCGGGGTCTGAAGGAAGCCAGGCACGACCTGATCATCACCATCGACGGGGATTCCTGGGTGCGTCATGACGGCCTGGCCCAGATCGTCGAGCGCCTGCTGACCGACCCGCCCAACACCCGCGCCATCGCCGGCGCCGTCATGGTCCGCAACTCGCGCCAGAACTTCCTGACCCGCGCCCAGGAGTGGGACTACTTCCACGGCATCGCCGCCGTGAAGCGGATGCAGTCAATGTATCACGGCACCCTGGTCGCCCAGGGCGCCTTCTCTCTCTATACGCGCGCCGCGCTGGAAGAGGTCGGCGGCTGGCCCGAATGCGTCGGCGAGGACATCGTCGTCTCCTGGGCCCTGCTCGAAAAAGGCCATCGCATCGGCTACGCCGAGGACGCCCTGGCTTTCACCAACGTCCCCACGAAATTCAAGCAGTTCGCCCTGCAGCGCAAACGCTGGTCGCGCGGCCTGATCGAGGCCTTCAAGGCCCACGGCTCCCTGCTGTTCAAGCCGCGCCTGACGACCATCTTCATCTGGTGGAACCTGTGTTTCCTGCCGTTGGACCTGGTCTACACCTTCATCTTCATCCCCGGGCTGGTGCTCGCCCTGTTCGGGATCTTCTGGATCGCGGGCCCCCTCACCCTGGCCGTTCTGCCTCTGGCCGCCCTTTGGAACATGTTCATCTTCCGCATCCAGCGTCAGATGTTCCAGCGCGAAGGGCTGAAGGTGCGCCGCAACTTCGGAGGCTTCCTCTTCTACGCTCTGGGATACAGTCTGGTGATGCAGCCGGTCTGCGTCTGGGGCTACTTCGCCGAACTGCTGGGCATGAGAAAGAAATGGGACACCAAATGAGCCGCCTGCCCGCCATCGCCGCCTGCCTCGTCCTCACCGCAGGCGCAGCCCACGCCCAGACCGTCGAAACCGCCCAGCAGACCGGCCGCGCCGAACACCCTGACGCCGCCGCGGCCGGCTTCCTTCCCGCGCACGCCGTGGGTCTGGACGTCTTCGCCTCGACCGACGCCGACGACACTGACGTCGTCAAGATCGGCGCCAATCTGGACTGGCGCTATCGCGGCCCTGACGATTACCTGGGTCTGCGCGTCGAAACGGCGCGCTTCAAGCCCCTAGGCGGGACCTCGACCGAGGATCAACGCCTCTATCTGCGCTTCGCCGACAAGACCGGCGACTGGTCCTGGAAGGGCCAGGTCGGGACGGACGGCGAGACCGTCCTTGGCTCCGCAAGCGTCCATAATGATGCCCGTTTCCGCCAGGAATACTTTGTCGAGCGGGAAATTCTGGAGACCCCGCGCGGTCTGGACGAAGGCCTCTACTACACCTTCGTCGGCGGCGCCTTCGACCTGCCGGTCGACGACCGGAACAACTTCACCGTCGTCGCAGGCCTGCAGGATTTCACGGGCGACAACGTCCGCACCCACCTGCGCCTCAACTACATCCATGTGGTCAAGCCGGAGTGGGGCCTGTCGGCCCAGGTTCGCACCCGTTATTTCCACAGCAGCGACCCGGGCGAGTACGACTACTTTTCGCCCGAGAACTACCTCGAGATCATGCCGGTTCTGCAGGTGCGCCGCTACTATGGCGGCTGGCGCTATGTCGTCGCGGTCGGCGTCGGCGGGCAGAAGGAAACGGGCGGCGATTGGCGCAGCGCCCGTTACTTCAACGCCCAGGTCGTCAGCCCGCCGCTCCGCCAATGGGCGATCAACGCGGGCTTCACCTACAGCAACACCCCCGTCGCCAGCGGCTATACCTATGATTACACCCAGGTGAACTTCGGGATTGTTCGGGCTTTCTGATTACCATTCAAGGTACGGCTTGCCCGGGACGCGACGCCGGAATACGTCAACGAGCGAGACTCCTTTCACGCCCTATTCTCGCAGACGTCAACGTAGGGTGATGGGAGCCTTGAGTTTCACGCCCGGTGCTAGCGACAACGGTCCGCAATCAAGCTGCACGCTGACCAACGAGCGACTGTTGCGCCCTGTCTCAATAGACGTGCAAGCTGAGCGCTTCTTCTGGGGGAATGGGGGAATGGGCGAATGCGCAAACACGTCAGCGATTTGTTCGGAATACTTCTGCTGATTGCATGCGCCATCGTCCTCTGGCGCGCCGTGATGATGCTGAGCTCTATTGCGCCCTTTCCATTTGCACATGGAGAACGATTGACCTTCGCGCTGATCGTAGCGGGGGGCGTCGTGGGATTCACCGCCGTCATGGCGCGCCTTCAATCACGGCGGGTCCCGTTTGCTCCGTTGAACAGGGTAGCCGTCGTCCAGACCTGCTTTGGCTTTGCGGCATATGCGGGCGTCGCTCTCGTGGCGGTCGGGGCGCTGCTAGCAACAGGTCTTGTCGACATCACCTTCACCAACTCGCCGGATGCGGCGCTCGGCGTCGCCTACCTGGTGCTCCTCGTTTTGCTCAGCGAAGCCCTTCCGGAAGAACTCCTATTCCGAGGCTGGTTGATGCAGGTGTTTGAAGCCCGCCGTTCGCCCTGGACGCCGGTTTTAGGTCAAACGGCGATCTTCACCCTCTTTGCCTGGGCCGTAGGCGCCGTGGCGTCGTTGAACGATGTCAGCTTCATCGCTTGTTTTGGTCTGGTGCTCGGAATCGTCCGCGCCGTCACGGGCACGGTCTGGGCGTCGGTCGGACTGCACCTGGCCTTCATAACGGCGCAACAGTCAGCATTGCCCCACTGGGCGATTTGGACAGGCGATCCTCATATGCTGATTCAGGCTGCGGGGCTCACGATTGTCCCCTTTTCAGTGATCATCGCCGTACTGTTCGGGCGGGTCAGCAGGAGATCGAGCCTGCCGTCCGAGGTCTGACGCGCCTCCCGACGGACAGGCAACCTTGCGCGGGCTCGGATGACGCAAGGGTCGCAAATGTGGTGCGAAGGATGTCGGATCGACTGGTCTCGCCGTTGGCGCGCAGGGTTTGCTCGTTGATGCATGCGCAGGCGACTGAGGCGGAAATCATGCCGGTTCTGCGTTGATCGAAGAGCCGCTTCGAATGGCTGTTCGAACGCTATATCGGCCGTGATATCGTCCGACCGTACAGAACACGCCGCTGTTCAACCTGCCGTCATTGTCTCCGCCAACCGCCATCCCGCGCCTTCGCCTCTGCCTCTCTATCCGCCGTGTCCCCGACGATCACAGCTTCCACGGCCGCCAGCACGGCCTCTGGGGTGTCTGAAGCGGCCGTGCGCACTTCGCCGACGACCGAGCCTAGCGGCGCCAGGACCTTAATCTGCCAGTTGTCCTGTTCGCGGCATGCCAGCCCAGCCATGCCCTCGCTTCGTGCCTGGAAGGTCCGGCACCACCGTCCCTCGCCGTCCCGGAAGGTCAGTCCGACCGCGCGTCCGGCGTCATCGGGGCCCTCGGCCGCCAACCGGTCGTCGAGCACCCTGACCAGCCTCGCCTCCTGCAGCGTCCCGTCGGCCGCTACGCGCAGACCGCCATCATCACCTTCGAGGCTTGGCCTCAGGAGCACCCCCACCACGAAAGCTGCGGTCGCCAGAGCGCCCCAGGCCGCGACACGACGCGGCGCAAAAACCTCGACGAGCCGTCGCGCCGCTCCCGCCAACGGCGACGGGCGGCGCTCAGGGGCGCCCGCAATGAGCCGGGCCAGATCCCGATCGTGCGGATCGACCGCCGCCGGAAACGCCTCTCGCGTCGCCTTGCGCAAACGCCGCAGGTCCGACATGCGAGCCATCAGATCCGTATCCGCCAGAGCCGCGGCCTCCAGACGAGCGGCCTCCTCCTGGGGCAACTCGCCGTCGCTCCAGCGCATCAGGGTTTCGTCGTCGGGGCGGATCATCCCGTCACTCCTTGGGCGGCGAGGGTCTGCATAAGGGATTGCCGCCCGCGCACCAGTCGACTGGTCAAGGTGCCGGCGGGCACGCCCAGCACCTGGGCCGCCTCGGCGTAGGACAAGCCCTCGATCAGGACCAGAGCCACGGCATGCTTCTGATCGTCGGGCAGCGCGTGAATGGCGTCGCGCACCGCCAGGGCGTCAGCGCGCAAGGCCTCATCGGCCTGGGCGACGTCGGGCGCTAGCGCCGTGCTTTCATCCTCGGGCGAAAGCACGCGGCCCCAGCGGCGGGCCGAACGGGCCTCATCGATGGCGATCCGTCTCATGATGGTGAAGGCCCAGCTGTCGAGCCGCGTCCCCGTTCGGAAGCTGCGCCGCGACGCCAACGCCCGTTCGACCGTTTGCTGGACGAGGTCCTGCGCGTCCGCATCACTGGGCCGCAGCACCCGAGCGAAGCGGCGAAGCCGCGGCAGAAGCTCGACCAGCCCCGTCTGAAAATCGTCCAAGCGTTTTCCTCGTCCATATGGGATGAAACGACCGGACCCAGGCGTTTCATCCATGGCATATCGATAGCGGAACGCTCGCGAAGGCAAGGGCGGATCGGAGAAACGCACATGGCGCGGCTGAAGCGAATGACGGCATGGGCGAGCCTGGCGATCCTGGTGATCGCCGCGCCCGCCTGGGCCCAGATCGGGCCGATCCAGACGCCTGCCCTGCCGGGTCTGCCGGCCGGGGTGGCCGACCGCTTGCCCGCCCTGGACGAAGTCGACCGCCTGACCCGACCGACCGTGCGCCGCGTGCTTGAGGCGCCGACGCGCCTCGGCGAACTGATCCGCCGGTCAGGCGGCGCGCTGGAACGGGATCCTTCGGGCTGGCCGGTCGTGACCGGCGAGGTTCTGGCCATGGACCTGTCCGACGCCGCTCGCGCGCAAGCCCAGGGGCTCGGCTTCATCTTCATCCGGGAGGAGCGAATGGAAGCCCTGGACCTGACGATCACGGTCCTGGCTCCGCCGCCAAGGATGTCTCTGGCCCGAGCCGCGGACCGCTTGCGGCAGATCGATCCGGCGGCAGAAATCGCCTTCAACCATATCTATGCTCCCGCCGGCGCGGTTGAACACGCGCCGGTAGGTGGCAGGTCGGCGTCAGCAGATCCAGCCTCCGAAGGGCGGGCGTCGGGCGTCCGGCTTGGCCTGATCGATACAGGGGTCGACGCGACCCATCCCGCCCTGGCCGGATCGAGGATCATCCAGCGTGGCTTCGCCGGACCGGCTCGGACAAGCGCGCATGGACTGGCGGTGGCGTCCCTGATGATCGGGCGGAGCGGCCCCTTCTCGGGCGGCGCGCCGGGCGCGGATCTGCTGGCGGCCGACATCTATGGCGGACAGGCGGCAGGCGGCTCTTCCACCGCTCTGGCTGGGGCCCTGGCCTGGATGGTCGAACAGCGCGCCGCAGTGGTCAACGTGAGCCTCGTCGGGCCGCGCAACGCCTTGGTCGAGCGCGCGGTCGCGCGAGCCCGCGCGCGGGGCGTCATCATCGTGGCGGCCGTGGGCAACGACGGTCCCGCCGCCCCCGCCCTTTATCCCGCCGCCTACGACGGCGTCGTCGGCGTGACGGCGGTGAACGGCCGCAACAGGGTCCTGCCTGAAGCGGGTCGCGGCGCCCCGGTCGACTTCGCGGCGCCCGGAGCCGACATGGCCGCGGCGGCGCAGGGCGGGGGCTGGACCACGGTGCGGGGTACGTCCTTCGCAGCCCCCATCGTCGCCGGCCTGCTGGCGCGCCGGGGCGTCGCCGCCCTGGAGCGTGAGGCGATCGATCTGGGCGCGCGCGGACCAGACCCCGTCTATGGCGCAGGATTGGTCGGCGTCGCTTCCCGTGTCGCGCCTCGCGACATGGGCGCGAGGGGCCGATTGGCTCGCTGACGTTTTTTCGCGCGCGCCAGGATGAATCGCCGGCGCCGGGTCGTTGGATCCTGTGAGGGCGACAAGCCCGCGACTTGCAGGAGACAGATGATGAAGAAGACCCCAATCACGGCGACCGCCCTAGCCCTGGCTCTGACCCTGGCCGGCGCGGCGAACGCCCAGATACTCGGAGGCTCCGGCGGCCTGACCGGCGGGCTGGGCGGAAATCTGGGCGGTCAGGTCGGTGGCCTCACCGGCGGGATCGGCGGCCGCGGCGCGCTGACCGGCGGCCTGACGGGCGCGGTAGACGGTTCGCGTCTGCGAGACCGCACGGCCGACACCCTGTCCCGCGCGGAACGCCGCGCCCAACGCGCCCAGGCGCGCGCGACCGCCGCTGCGAGGCGCGCGGAGGCTCGCGGTCAAGGCCTTACCGAAACGGCCC
>PJUE01000419.1_pt1 | contig 29138 bp, 23 predicted proteins | sample 1512171 | NCBI WGS metagenome assembly PJUE01 (sample SAMN08177674, study PRJNA422409) | Feces metagenome, whole genome shotgun sequencing project. | isolation source: Chicken feces (3) enriched on wood chips: alkali lignin treatment | host: Gallus gallus | place: USA: Madison | collected 2015-01-15
ACCTGACTCCAACGTGTTGAAAACAAAGAAGGTTCGCGCCCCGGACGGACCGGTATCGCTGCACCGCAATAGCGCCACTTTAGCGCATCCGGGTAATGTCACTGCAATGTCCCCCTCCCAGAGCAGGTAGAAGAATGCGCAACGGTACCCTCCTCTACGCCCAGTCTGGCGGCGTCACCGCGGTGATCAACGCCACCGCAGCGGCGGTCATCGAGCAGGCCCGGGCCAAGGGCATCAAGGTCCTGGCCGCCCGCAACGGCATCCTCGGCGCTCTGCGCGAGGAGCTGATCGATACCAGCAGGGAGAGTGCCGCCGCCATCCGCGCCCTGGCCCACACCCCGGGCGGCGCCTTCGGTTCGTGCCGGGTCAAGCTGAAATCGCTGGAGGCCGACCGTGCCCGATACGACCGCCTGCTGGAGGTGCTGCGCGCACACGATGTGCGCTGGTTCCTCTACAACGGCGGCAACGACTCGGCCGATACCGCGCTGAAGGTGTCGCTGCTGGCCAAGGCGTCCGGCTACGACCTGACCTGCATCGGCGTGCCCAAGACCATCGACAACGACCTGGCGGTGACCGACACCTGCCCGGGCTTCGGTTCGGCAGCCAAGTACACCGCCGTTTCCGTGCGCGAAGCAGCGCTGGACGTGGCGGCGATGGCCGAGACCTCCACCCGCGTCTTCATCTACGAGGCGATGGGCCGCCACGCCGGCTGGCTGGCCGCTGCCGCCGGCCTGGCCGGCAATGGCGAGGACGATGCCCCGCACATCATCCTGCTTCCCGAGCGCGCCTATGACGAAACCACCTTCCTGGCCAAGGTCAAGGCCGTGGTCGAGCGCGTCGGCTACTGCGTGGTGGTGGCCTCCGAAGGCATCGCCACCGCCGATGGCCGCTTCGTCGCCGATGCCGGTGGCGGCAAGGATTCCTTTGGCCATTCGCAGCTGGGCGGCGTGGCCGCGCACCTTGCCGGCCGGGTCAAGGACCAGCTGGGCCTGAAGGTGCACTGGGCCCTGCCTGACTACCTGCAGCGTTCGGCCCGGCACCTGGCCAGCAAAACCGACTGGGAACAGGCGCAGGCGGTGGGCAAGGCCGCCGTGCAGCTGGCGCTGAAGGGCCAGAACGGGGTGATGCCGGTGATCGTGCGCAGCAGCGATGCGCCCTACCGCTGGAAGATCGAGGCCGCGCCGCTGGCGAAGATCGCCAACCACGAAAAGAAGATGCCGGCCGGCTTCATCCGCCGCGACGGCTTCGGCATCACCGCCAAGGCACGTGCGTACCTGTCGCCGCTGATCAAGGGCGAAGCCCCCCTGCCCTACGGCACTGACGGCCTGCCGAAGTACGTGACCCTGAAGAACATCGCCGTGAAGCAGAAACTGCCCGCTTTCGAGGGCTGACGCGAAAAAGGGGACGGAGGGGATCAAGTCGCATTCCCCGTCGTCCCCTGTCTGGCCCGGCAGTGGCGCATTGCGACTTAATCCCCTCCGTCCCCTTTTTGGGCGGTGATTGCAGCGGCCTGCGAAGCGGCCCACAATCGGGGGCCGGCCCGGGGCAAGGGGCCGATGCGTGCCAACCCGTCTGTCGCCCGCTGCTGCGGGCGCGTAGTGCCACACCACAAGGACTGTATCCATGAAGCGCCAGACCTTCCTCGCCGTGCTGCTGTGCACGGCCGCCGCACCCGCGTTCGCCGCGACCTGCGAAGCCAATTTCCAGAAGAAGGGCAATCCCTTCACCGGCACCACCTTCACTTCGTCGGTCAGCCACCCGGACCTGAGCGTGGCCAGCGCGATCGGCCAGATGCGGGTCATCGCCAAGAACGCCAACATGGATGTGCTGAGCGAGGACATCGAAGGCGGCTCGATGCTGATCGAAGAACCGGAGAGCATGGCGCACAAGCCGATCCCGATGATCATCAGCGCCACGTCCGAAGGCGGCCAGGGCACCGTTGCCATGGTGGTGAAGGTCAACAAGGGCGCCATCGCCCCGGCTGACGGCATGCGTACCGAGATGTGCAAGCTGCTCAACCAGGTCAAGCCGGGCAAGGCCGGTGACCAGGCGGCCAAGGCCGCGCCGCAGGCATCGGCGGTGACCATTGCCGCCGACCGGTTCGGCTTCCAGCTGCGCAACCAGAACAAGGACAACCCCGCCGCAATCGAACCCCGCTACAAGGGCAAGACCTACGTCATTTCCGGTCGCATCGCCTCGGTGCTGAAGAGCGGCGGCACCTACAACACCACCTTCGACCTGCCCAGCGATGGCAGCATCGATTTCGAGCGCGTGGCCATCTCCTGCGCGTTCGCCGCCAACCAGACCGCCTACGCGCTGTCCCTGCGGCCGCGCGAGAAGGTAACCCTGACCGGTGTGGTCGAGAGCTACGACCAGATCGGCCGCGTGCTGTGGCTGAAGGACTGCCGCGGCAACTGACCGCTGCACCGGAGCCTGCCGACCCAGGCAGGCTCCAGTAGATCCACGCCATGCGTGGATGTGGCATCACGTGCCGACCAGCGGTCGGCACCTACCTGCATCAGTTGCAGGCCTTGCCTTCCACCTGCAGCTGCGCGGCGAACATCGTCACCTGCGGAATCCTGCCGGCGGCCGCCTGCTTCTTTGCGTCTTCCAGATAGATGCGCGACTGGCCCTGGCCATCCAGTGCCTGGGTGCTGTTGACCGGCAGGCGCCACACCCGCACCACCGCCTGCTGCGCCGGGCAGGCGGCATTGGGCACGCGGATCACGTCGTTGAGCTTCCAGCCCTTGTCGGCACTGGGCTGCGCCTTGGCGTAATCAACGAAGCGGGCGCGCGGCTGGCACTGCTCGCTGGTACGCACGGCGGAGAAGCGGTACGGCTCGGCGGCCTGGCCGGTGAACACGCCTTCCAGACGTGCACAGGCCTCGGGAATCTGCCGCAGCGTATGCACCGCGCCTGCTGCCTGTGGTGCGCCCACAGCGCGCTGCAGTTCGGGGGTTTCCGCGGCCAGCGCCGGCAGGGCCGGGACCAGGGCCGCAAGCATCAGCAGGGACAGGCGCATGGGGGAATCTCCGTCAGGACTGTGCGCAGGCTTGCAGAGCGTGGCTTAACGGGGTGCAAAGGGTCTGTGGCTCTCAAAGCATGCCCATGGACCGGCCGCGGGCTCCGCGCGCATGGCGATGCGTTCATCTGGAGGGCGCCCACGGGTCATGCGGCGCGGCTCGACTCTACAAGGGCCGGGACGCATACTGCGGCCACCAGGGAATGCTGAACACCGCCATACGTCGGACGACCGTTCCGGTCGGCACGGGTTGGTTACAGGCTGCAACCCGTCGTCCCCCTCGTGGTGCCGTTCATCGCCACTGGATGCTCACCATCCATTCTGCGGAGGGGTCTGATGCTGGAACGTCATGGGCTGTCACTGGCGCTGGGCTGCGCCATTCTCGCGATCCTCTACGGGATCATCTCGGCGCGCTGGATCCTGCGCCAACCCACCGGGAATGAACGCATGGCCGCGATCGCCACCGCGATCCAGGAAGGCGCGCGTGCCTATCTCAACCGCCAGTACCTGACCATCGGCGTGGCCGGGGTGGTGCTGTTCGTGCTGGTCGGCGTGTTCCTCAGCTGGTACACGGCCATTGGTTTCGCGGTGGGTGCGGTGCTGTCCGGCGCGGCCGGCTACATCGGCATGAACGTCTCGGTACGTGCCAACGTGCGCACCGCCGAAGCTGCGCGCAACGGCATCAGCGCGGCGATGGACGTGGCGTTCCGCGGTGGCGCGATCACCGGCATGCTGGTGGTAGGCCTGGGCCTGCTGGGCGTGGCCGGCTACTACACGCTGCTGCTGCGCATGGGCCTGCCGATGGAACAGGCGCTGCACGCGCTGGTCGGCCTGGCCTTCGGTTCCTCGCTGATCTCGATCTTCGCGCGTCTGGGCGGCGGCATCTTCACCAAGGGCGCCGACGTCGGCGCCGACCTGGTGGGCAAGGTGGAAGCTGGCATTCCCGAGGACGACCCGCGCAACCCGGCGGTGATCGCCGACAACGTCGGTGACAACGTGGGCGACTGTGCCGGCATGGCGGCCGATCTGTTCGAGACCTATGCGGTCACGGTCATCGCGACGATGCTGCTGGGCAGCCTGATGCTGAGCGAAGCCGGTGCCAATGCGGTGCTGTATCCGCTGGTGCTGGGCGGGGTGTCGATCATCGCGTCGATCATCGGTGCGTTGTTCGTGAAGGTGAAGCCAGGCGGCTCGATCATGGGTGCGCTGTACAAGGGCGTGATCGTCTCCGGCGTGCTGGCGGCCATCGCGTTCTACCCCATCACCACCGGGCTGATGAACGACAACGTGCACGGCCCGCTGGCGCTGTACGGCTGCGCGCTGATCGGCCTGGTGCTGACCGGCCTGATCGTGTGGATCACCGAGTACTACACCGGTACCCAGTACAAGCCGGTGCAGCACGTGGCGCAGGCCTCGACCACCGGCCACGGCACCAACATCATCGCCGGCCTGGGCATCTCGATGAAGTCCACCGCGCTGCCGGTGGTGGCGGTGTGTGCGGCAATCTGGGGTGCGTATGCGCTGGCCGGCCTGTACGGCATCGCCATCGCCGCCACCGCGATGCTGTCGATGGCCGGCATGATCGTGGCCCTGGATGCGTACGGCCCGATCACCGACAACGCCGGTGGCATCGCCGAGATGGCCGAGCTGCCGTCGGACATCCGCGACATCACCGACCCGCTGGATGCCGTGGGCAACACCACCAAGGCGGTGACCAAGGGCTATGCCATCGGCTCGGCTGCACTGGCTGCACTGGTGCTGTTCGCCGATTACACCCACAACCTTCAGGCGGCCAACCCCGGCCAGGAATTCCGCTTCGACCTCAGTGACCACACAGTGATCATCGGCCTGCTGATCGGCGGCCTGATTCCCTACCTGTTCGGCGCGATGGCGATGGAAGCGGTGGGCCGCGCGGCCGGTGCGGTGGTGGAGGAAGTGCGGCGCCAGTTCCGCGAGATCCCCGGCATCATGCAGGGCACCGGCAAGCCGCAGTACGACAAGGCCGTGGACATGCTGACCCGCTCGGCGATCCGCGAAATGATCGTGCCGTCACTGTTGCCCGTAGCGGTGCCGGTGGTGGTCGGCCTGCTGCTGGGGCCGCGCGCACTGGGCGGGCTGTTGATCGGTACGATCGTGACTGGCCTGTTCGTGGCCATTTCGATGACCACCGGCGGCGGTGCCTGGGACAACGCCAAGAAGTACATCGAAGATGGCCACTTCGGTGGCAAGGGCAGCGAGGCGCACAAGGCCGCGGTGACCGGCGACACCGTCGGCGACCCGTACAAGGACACCGCCGGCCCGGCGATCAATCCGCTGATCAAGATCATCAACATCGTGGCGCTGCTGCTGGTGCCGCTGCTGTAGGGGGTCGGATCCACGCCCCGTAGCGTCGAGCAAGCTCGACGCTACGGTCTGGGGTTCCGCAACCGCATGGCGACAATCACTACCACGGCAATTGCCCAGCACACGTAGATGGGCTTGTCCCACCCGTCATAGGTGCTGTGTGGGCTGGAGATGAAGGCCAGCGACGCCAGCCACGCACAGAGCACGCCGGGCAGGCGCGCGCCGCGCCAGATGCAGAACGCAGCAAACACCAGCAGCGGCCAGGCAAAGATGACGGCAGGCGTGAAGGCTGCAAACGATAGAAACGCCACGCCTGCAGCGAAGACCACGCTGCACCAGGCCAGTATCCGCAACGTCCGTGTTGTCATGGCAGCCTCCGGTCATCCATTGACGGTCATGCCGATGGTAGTCGATCCCGGCGGCGCAGGGATGCTTCCCCGCAGCAGATCCACGCCATGCGTGGATGCGGTCAGCGTCCGCGCAGGTAGAACGCCACCGGCACCATCACCTCCACCGGGTCGCCGGGCACCTCGGCCGGTGGCGCCGGCACGGGGCTGGCGCGCTGTACGGTCTCCAGGGTTTCCTGGTCCAGCAGGGCAAAGCCACTGCCTCGCTCGATGCGGGGGCCGGATACGCGCCCATCGCGGTACACGGCAAAACGCACGTAGACCACGCCCTGCTGGCGCAGCCGCTCGGACTGGCGCGGGTAGCGGCGGTGCTGCTGCAGGTGGCCCAGCAACAGGCCCTGCCAGGTGGCATCGGCACGGCTGCGCTCGCCAGCGGTGGTCTGCTGTGCCGCGTAGCGCGTGGCGGCTTCGGCGGGAACCTCCGGCGGTGCCGTGCTGCGCTCAACGGTTGCGTCCGCACTGTCCTGTACGGTGCTGGCCGGCACCTGCGGCTTTGGCGCCACCTCGCCCTTCGGCTGTGGCGGCACTTTCGGCGCGGGCGCGTGTTCGCGCACGGTCTCGCGCCGCTGCTGCTCCTGCTGCAGCGGGCCGGTCGGCAGTGCGCGCGGCGGTGCTGGTGGTGCCTGCACGGTCGGGGCCAGTTCCAGCATCAGCGCAGCGGGCGGCGCCGCCGCAGCCACCGGTGCAGCGCGCGCCTGCCACCACCACACCCCGCTGATCAACACGGCGTGCACCAGCAGCACGATCGCCAGGCTGGTCGCCCAGCGCCGCAGTGTGCTCATTGCGTTCCCTGCTCCAGGCCGACCAGGGCCACCTTCAGGTAGCCCGCCGCACGCAATGCATCCAGGGTCGCCATCAGTTCGCCATAGGGCACGCGCTGGTCGGCACGCAGGTAGATGCGCTGCTCGGCGTCACCGTGCGTCGCCGCCTGCAATGCGGCACCCAGCCCGTCGCGCGGCACCGGCTGTTCGCCCACGCGCAGCGACAGGTCGGCCTGCACGGTCACGTACACCGGCGCCTGCTCGCTGGGCGTGGCCTGTGCGCTGCTGGCCGGCAGCTGCACCGGTACCGACACGGTGGCCAGCGGTGCGGCCACCATGAAGATGATCAGCAGCACCAGCATCACGTCGATGAAGGGCGTGACATTGATCTCGTGCGCTTCTTCCGGCGTGTCGTCGCGGTCGGATGCGGTCCTGATCGCCATTCAATGCACCGCACGCAGGGCGCTGGCCGGTGCACGCGTGGCGGCACGGTCCAGATCACGCGACACCAGCTGCTGCACGGCCGCCGAGAGATCGCCGAGCAGGCCACGCAGGCCGGCCAGCACGCGGCTGAAATGGTTGTAGACCAGCACTGCCGGAATCGCCGCAACCAGGCCCAGCGCGGTGGCCAGCAGCGCCTCGGCGATGCCGGGTGCGACCACGGCCAGGTTGGTGGTGTTGCTGTGGGCGATGCCGATGAAGCTGTTCATGATGCCCCACACGGTGCCGAACAGGCCCACGAAGGGCGCCACCGCCCCGATGCTGGCGAGCACGCCGATGCCACGCCGCTGCACGCGTGCGGTTTCCAGTTCCAGCCGGTCCAGGCGCGAGGCGACGCGTTCCTTGATGCCGTCGCGGCTGTGCAGATCCTGCGACAGGCGCAGTTCGCTGCGGGCCGCGTGCAGCATCGCCGCCGCAGTGCCTTCAGCGAGGGCGGCATCCACATCGCCAGCGGGCAGGCTCGGTGTTTCCAGCAGCCGGGCGCGTGCCGCACGCAGCGCGCGTGCCTGGCGTGACAGCTCCCAGCCCTTGGCCAGCAGCACGGTCCAGGTGGCCAGCGAGGCAACGGCCAGCGCGATCATCACGGCTTTGACCACCACGTCGGCGGCCAGGTACATGCCCCACGGCGTCAGGGCGGGCGTGGCCAGGGGCACAAGTTCAGCAGGCAGCATCGTCGGGGGTTCCATCAGCGTCGGGAGTAGACCCACGGCGGCGGGCCGCGCGCGGTTCGGCATCGCCCACATCCACCAGCGGGGTGGGATCAAGCCGTGGCGCCGGCCGGCTCAGCACATAGCCGGCACTGGCCGCGAAGAACAGGCCTACGCCCAGCAGCAGGCGCCAGGAGGGCTGCGCGCCCAAGCAGAACAGGGCGAAACCCACGGCCATGCCGGCGCTGGCGAAGGCCTTGCCCTTGCGCGATACCGCACCCTGCTCCCGCCACAGGCGCAGCGAGCGGCCATAGCGCGGATGCGCCAGCAGACGCTGTTCGAACTTCGGCGAGCTGCGCGCGAAGCAGCCCACGGCCAGGATCAGGAAGATGGTGGTGGGCATCACCGGCAGCAGCGCGCCGATCACGCCCAGGCCGACCATCAGCCAGCCCAGCGCGAACCAGAGCCAGCGCATCAGCGGTGGCCGCTCATGCGCCGAATTCCACTTCGACGTGGCCGTGCACGCTGCGGAAGGCCGCATCGGCGGCATCGATCACCTGCTGTTCCTGCTCGGCCGACAGCGGCACCGCGTCCAGCGCCGCGGTGAACTCGCGCCAGTGACGGGCAGCACCATCGGGGTGCGCGGCCAGGTGGCGGGCACCGAAATCACGGTCCAGGCCCAGTGCGGCGGCCATCTTGTACAGCACGGTGCCGCCCAGGTTGGAGCCTTCGGCCACGTACAGCCAGCCCAGCGCGGCCGGCAGCGGCAGGTCCGCCTCCAGCGGGGCGATGTCCTGGCCCGGCAGGGTCTGTTCCAGGTCCTGCAGATCGCTGCGTACCTGCTGCAGGCGACGGCGTTCATGCAGGGCCGGCAGCAGTGCGTCCAGCGCGGGGCTGGCGTACAGCGCGTCGATGCTGCGGTGGAAGCGGTACTGCACGCGCAGGAAGCGGGCGAAGTTGACGCGGTCGGCGAAGATGTCGCCGGCCATGATGCGCTTGTCGAGGGCGCCATGGCTGTCACGGGTGGCGGCCTTCAGGCGCACGCTGCGGCTGTCGTCGGGGGAAGTTGTCGCGGTCATCGGGGAGTGCCAGGGGAAGCGTCGGTGATGAGACGTACCGCGAGGGGCTTCCCCCAAGGCGGCATGCGTCGATAATGCAGCTTACCTTTCCCCTGCCAGGCAGTTTCCGATGATCACCACCGAACCGAGCATGACCAACCTGTTCCTGCAGCTGGGCCTGGATGCCAGCGCCGAGGCCATCGCCGGGTTCATCGCCGGGCACCAGCTGGCGACCGGGGTGGAAGTGGCCGATGCAGCGTACTGGAACGATGCACAGCGGCAGTTCCTGGCCGAATCGCTGCAGGCCGATGCGGCCTGGAGCACGGTGGTGGACGAGCTGAATGAAGCGCTGCACGAGGAAGCGGTGAAGGCGGCGACCGGGCGGTAAGCGTTTGATTGGAAACGCCGGGCATGGCCCGGCGTTTCCAGTAGATCCACGCCATGCGTGGATGACCGGTCAGTACTTCCAGGTAAACGCCAGGCGCGCGGTGCGCCCCGGGGCCGGCATCACGCCCAGGGCCAACGGGTCCAGGTAGTAGCGATCGGTCAGGTTGTCGACGTTGGCTTCCACCGACAGCTGGTCGTTGAAGCTCCAGCTGGCGAACACGTCCACCAGGGTGGTCGGCCGGTACAGCTGCTGGATCGCCGACAGGCCGACGTTCCATTCCTTGTCCAGCTTGCTGATCGGCCCGGCGTTGTGGACCACGCGGGTGCCGAAGGTCAGCCGCTCGTCGAACAGACGCGAGCCGACGGTCAGGTTGACCATGTAGCGCGGCGGGTTCTGCGTGTTCGAGTACGAACCTTCGAAGCCACCATCGACGCAGTCAGGCGTGTTGGCCAGCTCCTCGATCCTGCGCTGCACGCCATAGGCACGACGCTCGGCGGCGATGTCCGGCGCGCAGGTCTTGGCCTTGAAGTAGTAGTGCGCCGACAGATCGGCGAACAGCTTGCCGCTGTCATAGCTGGACTGGAACTCCAGGCCCGACACCTTGAACTGGTCGACGTTGCGGATCAGGCCGGCCGACAGCGTGCGGTAGTCACGGGTGATCAGATCGTCGATGCGGGTATCGAAGTACGCAAGCTTCAGCGCCAGGCGGTCGCCGGCGGTGAACAGGTCGTGGCGGATGGTGCTGGCACCCAGTTCCCAGCTGCGCGCACGCTCGGGCTTGAGTTCGGAGACCGGCTTGGCGGCGGTGAACAGGCCCAGGGTGGTTTCAAACAGGCTCGGCAGCTTGGTGCCTTCGGCGTACTTCAGGTAGACCATGCTGTCTTCGCTGAAGCGGAAGGCGACGCTGGCGGTTGGCGAGAACGCGCTGTCGCGGCGACGGATCGGCGTGGACCAGGTCCAGCTGACCGGCACTTCCAGGTCTTCGGCATCATCGGCGTCGTAGAAGTTCCAGCCGGTGATATCGGCCACCGTGCCACGCTCGTAGGGCGAGGCCAGCAGCGAGGCCTGGGTGAAATCGCCATTGGCATCCGGGTACCAGTTCAGCAGCGCGATGCGCTTGGCCCGCCATGCCGGCAGGCTCGGATCCCCGTTGAGCAGTTCGGTGTAGCGGTACTGGCCCTGCACCTCGTACTGGTCCGGGGTGGCCAGGCGGTTGCGATCGTGCACGTCCACGCGGTTCCAGCGGCCACCGGCCTGCACTTCCCAATGTTCGTCCGGCGCCCACTTCAGCGACGCCACGGCGCTGTATTCCTTGCGCTCGGCATTGCGCAGGAAGCGGTTGTTGACCAGGTCGTCGTGCATGATCGGCGCGGAGCTGCCCGGGGCGATGTCCTCATCGCTGTAGGACAGGCCGTAATCCAGGGTGAAGCGGCCGGCATCGGTGTCGAAGACCGAGGTGTTGCTGGCATCCAGGCCGAAGCGCTTCTGCCGCAGCGGGTTGCGGTAGGCGTCCTTGTAGCCGGGGTTGCCGCTGAAGCTGGGCGCGTCGTACCACTCGGTGCGGCGGTCGTAGTACCAGGGGGTGATGCCGGTCAGGCTGTTGTACATCACGCTGTCGGTGTCGGTGTACCAGGCATTGACGCGCAGGTCGATCCTGTCGCTGTCCGGGTTGAAGCGGTAGCGCGCGCTGTAGCTGTCCATGTCGACGTGGCCCGGATCCCACTGCGGCACCCGGTCGCGGTCCACGCGGATGATCTGCGAGGCCATGATCTCGCCGGCGGTGCCTTCGTAGCGGCGGTAGCCCAGCTCCAGGGTCTGTGCATCGTCGATGCGCCAGGTGCCCTTCAGCAGTGCCGACTTCGAGCGCGAGGAGGTGTTGAACACCTCGGTATCGGGCGGGTTCAGCGGTGCCAGCGTGCGACGGGTCTGCGGAAAATCGTCGTAACCGTGCTTGCCCGAGAAGTAGTTGCCGTTGTCGCGGTACGCGTAAGCCGCAACCAGATCGAAGCTGTCCCAGTGCCTGGCGGCAGCGACGTTGAAGAACTGGCTGCCGGTGGCGCTGCGGTCGGTGCGCGGTGCGGCGTCATAGCCTGGCAGGTTGTTGGCGCTGCCGTTGGCGAGGCCGCCACGCACGCGCACGCCGACGTCGCGGCCCTCGCGCAGCACGTCATCGACGTTCAGCGTTTCCATTTCCACTACGCCGCCGATGCCACCAGACGCGTTGGCCTGCAGGCTGGGGCCCTTGGTGATGGTCAGCCGCGAGATCAGGTCCGGGTCCAGGTAGGTGCGCTGCGACTGGCCGGCGTAACCACGGTAGGTGTCCATGCTGGACTGGCCGCCGTCGATGATGACCGGCACGCGGCTCTGCCCCTGGATGCCGCGGATGTTGACGTCGAAGCCATTGCCCACGCGTGGGTCACCGGCAGTGACGCCCGCAACACCCTTGACGATGTCGCCGTTGGAGGTGCCGCGGAAGCGTTCCAGCTGGGTGCGGTTGATCGTGGTGCTCGAACCGACGCTGCGATAGGTGTCGAGCAGGCGTGCTTCGTCGCTGACCGCACCGCCTTCGATGTGCTCGCCGGACACGCTGAGCGTGTCGGTGACGATGACGCCGCTGCCAGCCTGGGCCGGCGCTGCTTCCAGGGTCACCGCATCGCTGCCGACGCGACGCGCGACCAGGCCGCTGCCCTGCAGCAGGCGCGACAGCGCATCACTGGACGACAGCGTGCCATTGACCGCCTGCGAGGTGACACCGTTGCCGAGCGTGGCCGGATAGGCCACCTGCACGCCGGACTGGCGCATGTAGGCGCGCAGCGCGGCATCCAGCGGCTGGGCGGGAATGTCGAAGCGCAGCAGCGCGGCAGGGGCGGCCGCGCTGGACTGGGCCAGGACGGTCGGGGCGGTGCTGGCCAGGCCGGCGGCCAGCAGGGCGATGCACAGACGGGACGGGCGCGGTGCGCGGCCCGGACGACGGAAGTCGGACATGGGAAACCTGTGAGGGGAACGGAGCCGCGGGCGCGGCGTCATCCGCGCAGGCGCGGACACAACGACGTACGTGGCGGCGGCGGGTACGTTCGTGGGGTAAGACGGATGGGGTGGACGGAACCCCAAGGTGAATTCATCCACGCGTGGCGTGGATCTACGGGTGGACGATGGCCACGCCGAGCGGCAGACGGGTGACCTGCAGGCCTGCGGTCGCAGCCAGCGCATCCAGTGCCTGTTCCGGCTGGTCGATGCGCAGCGCGGCGCTGACCGCCGGCAGGCGCGACAGATCCCCGCGCACGAAGGTCGGGCCACGGCGATAGCGTCCCACTTCCTGCACGGCCTCGGCCACGGCGGTTTCGTCCAGCAGCAGCTCGCCCTGGCGCCAGGCGCCGACGCGGTCGGCCGCCACGTCGGCCAGGCGGGTCACGCCGCTGTGCGCGCCGTAGCTCGCGCGCTGCCCCACCTGCAGGTAGGTCCAGCCGCCATCCACCGGATTGGCCACGCGCACACGGCCCTGCCCCACTTCGGTTTCCACCGTGTCGTCGAGGCGGGCCACGGTGAACGCGGTGGAGATGTCTTCGACCACGCCGTTGCCGGCGGCCACGCTGAAGCGTCGCTGCCCATCGGCCGTCACCTCGAACCAGGCACGGCCGCGCAGCAGTTCGATGCGGCGCGCGTGTGCATCGAAGTGCACGGCGATGGCGCTGTCGGCATCAAGCACCGCGCGACTGCCGTCGGGCAACTGCACGGCCTGCACCTGGTAGTTGCTGCGGTGGTCGGCCTGCAGGCGCAGCCAGGCATCCGGCCATGCCACCAGCAGCGCCACAACGGCGGCGGCCGCGGCCGCCCAGCGCAGCCGGCGCCGACGTGGGCGCCCCACTCCGGGCAACGGCGCCACTGCGGTGGCGGGGGCCAAGGGCGATGGCCCGAGGCTGCGCCACAGACGCCGTTCGTGTTCGAAGGCGCGGCGATGGACAGGCTCGGCCAGCCACTGCTCGAAGGCCTGCATGCGCGCATCGCTGTGCTCGCCCGAGGCCAGAAACACGATCCAGGCCCGGGCCTGTTCAGCCACGGGGTCATCTGCACGGGCGCTGGGGGGAGTGTGCGGGCTCATCGGCTGGCAGTCAGGCGCGGTCAGGCGCGGTGGAAAGGACGGCACCGCATCGCGGCGCAAGGATCAAGACGTTCGTGGCGCCGCGGGCCCCAAGGGCGATCGATCATCGCCCCTCGCGCGCCCATGCCAGCCGGGTGAGGGCGCTGCGCACGTGGTTTTCCACCGTGGTGACCGATACCCCGAGGCGGCGCGCGATCTCGACCTGGGTCAGGCCCTGCAGCCGGTTGAGGCGGAAGATGGTACGGGTCGGCTCCGGCAGATGGCCAGCCGCATCCAGTACGCGCTGCAACTCGTCCTGGGCCATCACCTGGTCTTCGGTGGACACCTCGTCCTCCTCCTGCCACAGGTAGTGTTCGGCCAGCAGACGGTTGCGGCGCGTCGATTCGCGGCCATGATCGGTGGCCAGGTTGATGGCCAGGCGGTACAGGTAGGCCCGCGGGTTGTCGATGCTCTGCTGGTTGTCGACGCCACGGGCCTTGAACCAGACCGCCTGGATCACATCCTCGGCACCACTGTCGCCGCCGAGGATGCGCTGCACCCGGCGCAGCAGCGCCGGCCGTTCGCGGATCAGCAGTTCGGTGAGGGTGGCGGCATTGGAAGGCATGCGCGGAGGACGGGACAGTCGGGGGCGGCGCGCATGCTACTCCGCAAATGCGAATCAGTCACGTTTGCGTATGGCAGGGCTCCTCACAGGCAGCCGGTCAGGCCGTCGTAGACACTGGTCGTGGTCCCTGGCAACGGGACATCGATGGCATCGCGCGGCGGGACCGATTCCAGCGCCTGCAGCAGGCTCTCCAACGGCGTGCCTGCGGCCACAGGCAGCGTGCAGGCGTAACTGCGCAGGTCGACCTCGATGCGGCCATCCCCCAGCACCGTCGTATTGCTGCCGACGAAAGTCCACGTGCAGCCGGCCACCCGGCCACTGGCCCGCTCCACCGCGCAGCGCAGGCGCATGGGCTGCAGGTTGTAGTACTCGCCTTCGCAGAATGTGTCGCCACAGACATCATCGAAGCTGGCCACGAGCGCACGTTCAATGCTGCCGAAGCGCTCCCAGCCGCTGGTCGGGTCTGGATGCAGGCGGGCATCGATGTAGCGGTCGCCGGCAAAGACGGGCGGGCTGACCAGGCAGGCCAGCAGGCCGACCCGCCGCAGTGCGGTGCGCATCATCCCTGCACCCCCGGCCCCTGCAGGCAGTCGGACAGGCCGGAAAACAGGCTGCGCCCGGCCACCGGCAGCGGCGCCTGCAGCCCGCCAGGGACGGCAAGCGCCGCGTGGAAGGACTCCACCGGCACCCCTGGCCGCAGATCCACCTCGCAGACCCAGCGGCCGTCAGCCACCTCGATCCCGCCGGTGCCGGCCTGCACGGCCAGTTCGCTGGCGGCCACCACCCAGGCACAGCGCTGCACGGTACCGGCCTGTGCGAGTACGGCACAGCGGAACTGCATCACCCGGTAGTTGCTGTAATCGCCCTCGCAGAGGGTATCGGCGCACACGGCGGAGAACTCTGCGGCCAGCGCGGCCTCCAGGTCGTAGGCACGGTCCCAGTTGGCCTCGCTGGAGGGGTAGTCGATCAGGTCGACGTGTGTGCCGGCCAGGGCTGGCGGGGTGACTGACAACAGGGCGGCAAGGCCGCAGCAGCGCATCCAGGTCATGCGGGCACTCCTCGGGAATGGACCACCAGCCTGCGCCTGGCCTGCGGCCTGCCCCATCGGTAAACCCCGCCCTGGCCCCTCGGGCCAGGGCCACTACGAAGGTCGGCGCTGCCCTACCCTGCACAGCGCCCGGCAAAGGCATAAAATGGTGAGCTATCCGTCTACACCCCCACCTGGAGCACACCATGGGTCTGGAACTCGTCTCGCCCGGCAAGAACCCGCCGGAAGAAATCAACGTCATCATCGAGATCCCGAAGGACTCGGAACCGGTGAAGTACGAAGTGGACAAGGAAACCGGCGCGATCTTCGTCGACCGCATCCTGTCGACCCCGATGCGCTACCCGTGCAACTACGGCTACGTGCCGAGCACCCTGTGTGGTGATGGCGACCCGGCCGACGTGCTGGTGGTGCTGCCGCTGCCGCTGGTCCCCGGTTCGGTCGTGCGCTGCCGTCCGGTCGGCGTGCTGAAGATGAGCGATGAGGCAGGCAGCGACGAGAAGATCCTGGCCGTGCCGGTCTCGAAGATCTTCAGCGGCTACGCCCACGTCGAAGACATCGCCCAGGTGTCCAGCCACTGGCTGGAGCGCATCGGCCACTTCTTCGAGCACTACAAGGACCTGGAAAAGGGCAAGTGGGTCAAGCTGGATGGTTGGGGCGGCGCGGCCGAGGCCAAGCAGATCCTGATCGAGGCGCATCAGCGCCACCTCGACAGCAAGGCCTGAGCCTGAACAGGATCGCTCCGGTGCAGGGCGCCGGAGCGATGCTGGTCACGTTTCAACACTGCGGGCCATCACTGTTGGCACCGTATTAGGTAAATTGCGTCACTTCACACGTCATCGACGCGCGCCGTCGAGACAGCCAGGGGAATGTGTCGTGCGTATTCTGCTTGTTGGGGATTCAGACAGCCTGCCGGCTGAGCTGAGCGAATTCATTGCCGATCTTGGGGAAGACTGGCAGCCGCTGACCGCCGTCGATGGCCATACCGCGATGTCCGCGGTGGCTGCGCAGGGCGTGGATGCGGTGATCGTCTGCCCGCAGCTGCCCGATCTGAACGCAACGACGTTGCTGGGCCAGATCCGCACGCTGCGACCGGAAACCATCCGTATCGCGCTGGTCGATGCCCAGCATGGCAACCGGCCGCCGCCGGCGCGCCTGATCGGCGTGGCCCACCGCTTCCTGCCGCTGCCGCTGGCGCCGGAAGTGCTGCTGGAAGCGCTGACCAGCCTGGAAGAGCTGCGCGAGGTGCTGGACAGCCCACGCCTGCGCGATGCCATCGGCCGCATCGAGAAGCTGCCCTCGCCGCCACACCTGTACCTGAGCCTGACCCAGGCGCTGGAACACGATGACGACACCGACAGTGGCGACGTGGCGAAGCTGGTCGCCGCCGACCCGGCGATCGCAGCCAAGGTGCTGCAGCTGTCCAACTCCGCGTTCTTCAGCCAGGGCCGCACCATCGCCGACCTGCGCACGGCGGTGACCCGCCTGGGCCTGGCCACGTTGCGCGACCTGGTATTGGCCAGCGAGGTGTTCTCGGCGCCGACGCTGTCCGGTGCCGAGCGCAATTCACTGCAGCAGCGTGCGCTGATGGCGTCGCGCCTGGCCGCCCGCCTGCTGCCCGAATCCAGCGCCGAGCTGGGTGCTACCGCGGCTCTGCTGGCCGATATCGGCCTGCTGCTGCCGGGCGTGCGCAACGAGCGCTGCGAGCCGGCGCAGGCCGACGACCCGCGCCCCGGCCACGCCGAGGCAGGCGCCTACCTGCTGGGCCTGTGGGGCCTGCCGATGCCGATCATCGAAGCGGTGGCGTTCCACCTGCAGCCACAGCGCGCCAACACCCGCAGCTTCTGGGTGACCGGTGCGGTGCACGTGGCACTGGCGCTGGTCAACGGCGAACCGGTGGACGAGGAGTACCTGCAGCGTGCCGGCGTGCTGAGCAAGCTGCCGCAGTGGCGCGAGCACGCCAACAACCTGATGGGGCTGGCGCCAACCGAAGCCTGAGCCACACGGCGCCGGCAGAACACGAGGGCAGGCCGCAGGGCCTGCCCTTTTTTCGTGCGCGACAGGGCCAGCGCACAAAGAAAGAGGGCGGACCTTGCGGTCCGCCCTCCTTTACTGCGTAGTGCGACGCTTCGATGGATCAGAAGCGCTGGGTGTACTTCATGTACAGGAAGCGACCCACATCGAAACCACCGTAGTAGGCGAACGCCGAGTTCGGGGCCGAGTACATCAGCGGACCCTTGTGATCGAACACGTTGTTGGCGCCCAGGGCGATGGTGGCGTCCCACGGAGCCTTGTAGCTGACCTGCAGGTCGTGGAAGGTGTTCGAACCGGTGTGACGCAGCGGATCGCTCTCGCCGTTCGAGTAGTGGTTCGGGGCATCACACCAGCCGTCGGCCAGGCTGATGCAGTTTTCCTTCATGCCGGAGTAGTAGCGGGCGGTGTAGTTGACACCGAAATCGCCGTACTGCCAGTTCACGCCCAGGTTCGAACGCACGCGGAACAGGCCGGCTTCGCCGACGCGACCGATGGTGATGGCATCACCGGCGCTGTTCTGGCCCGCTTCGTCGTACTTGGCGGTGTAGCTGGTCTGCCAGTCGATCGAGAACTGACCGATGGCCAATTCCGGCAGACGGTACTTGACGCCCAGGTCGTAACCTTCGGTTTCCATCTTGCCGAGGTTGGCGGTGCCGTATGTGATGGCGCTGATGTGGCCATCGCTGGCGCGCACGACGCTCTCGCAACGCGAGGCATTGCCCAGCACGTAGCAGTCACGCAGGATGCGGTCGACGCTGTCGGCGATGATCATGTCGCTGATCTGGTACTTGTACCAATCCAGCGACAGGTCCAGGCCCTGCACCCACTGCGGGCTCCACACGATACCAGCGGTGGTGCTCTTGGAGGTTTCCGGCTTCAGGTTCGGGTTGGCACCGGAGATGAACTGGTCACCCGACTGGCACGGCAGGGTCGAGCACGGGACGTTGCCCTGGCCCAGCTGCACGTAGTTGGCCGGCGCGCCAGCGGCGACGCAGGCGGCATTGCCGGCGACGCTGCCCGGAGCGGTGACACCGCACGGGTCGATGTACGACTCGAAGCTCGAGCTCAGGCCACCGTACAGATCGTTGATGGTCGGAGCGCGGAAGCCTTCAGCGCGGGTTGCACGGACCAGCAGGCCTTCGACCGGACGCCAGGTCAGGCCGAACTTGCTGTTGGTGGTGCCGCCGAAGTTGCTGTAATCCGAGTAACGGGTTGCAGCATTGAAGGTCAGTTCCTTGGCGAACGGCACGTCAGCCAGCAGCGGCACGTTCAGTTCGAGGTAGACCTCGTTCAGATCGTACTCACCGCGGGTCGGCTTCTGGCCCAGGCCGGTGGACTGGCCCGACTGCGCGAAGGCATCCGGCACGTAGCTGCCTTCTTCCTTGCGGTGTTCGACGCCCATGGCGAAGCCCAGGTCACCGGCCGGCAGGGTCACGATGGAACCGGCCAGGTTGGCGGTGAAGCTGGTGGTCTTGGTGACGCCACGGGTGGTGTAGGTCGGGAACAGGAAGTCCTGCAGGTCTTTGTCAGCCAGCGAACCCTGGCCGTCCACGCCGTACGGCAGCAGCGGGTTCCACGGGCGGCAGTCACCCAGCGCGATCGGATCGGCAGCGGTACCGCACTGTGCCACGCCGTTGGCGTTGATGAAGGACGGGCCGAGGGCCTGCTGGGCCGCGATCAGGCTCATGTCGCCGCGGTTGGTCTTGATCGACTCGTTGCGGTTCCACAGGGCGCCGACGTCCCAATCGAAGGTCTTGCCGGCAACGTCGAAGTAGCCACTGATGGTCGGCGCGAAGCGCAGGGTCTTCAGCTGGCTTTCGGTGGTACGCGGCACTTCCCACAGGCGGCGGCGGAAATCAGCGTCCTGGCCAACCGGATTGAAGGCGCTGTCAGCCGACAGCGGGGTGCCGAACGAGCCCGACTGGTACGGGTAGCCGGCGATCTGCTGGAACGTCTGACGCTCGTTGTAGAGCAGGTCGGTGTTCAGGCTGATCGAATCGGTGAAGTCGTAGGTGCCGTTGATGTAGACCGACTTGCGCTTGACGCCGGTCAGCAGGGTCATCTGCTCGTTGGAGTTCGAGTACTCATCACGGGTCATCGTGTGGTAATCGTTCGGGTTGGTCGGATCACCACCCGGGTTCAGCGTCTGCCAGACCGGGCTGTCTTCGCAGTCGTACAGGGTCGGGTTGCACCAGCTGCCGTTCTGGCTGATCGGGCTCCAGTTGGCCGAGGTCGAGTTCGGGCCCAGCGAGCCGTCACGGCTGTACCAGCGGTCCTTGGCCCACACCGGATCCTGCTTGGAGTACTCGGCCGACAGGGTCAGGCTGCCGCGCTCGCCGCGGGCACCCAGGGTCATCGAGTACTGCTCGCTGTCACCGTCGCCGTTGCCGTACTGGCCGACGTAGACGTTGGCTTCGCCACCGTCGAAGTTCTTGCGGGTGATCACGTTCACGACGCCGGCGATGGCATCCGAACCGTAGATCGAGGATGCGCCGTCCTTCAGGATCTCGATGCGCTCAACGGCCGACATCGGGATCTGGCTCAGGTCCTGCAGGCCCGAGGTGGTCGCGCCCAGGCGCTTGCCGTTCATCAGCACCAGGGTGCGCTCGGCGCCCAGGTTGCGGATGTCGACGTAGTAGCCACCGACGTTCTCACCCGAAGCCAGCGACTCCGAACGGGAGATGGCCGGGGAGCCTGCCGAGGTCAGGTTGTTCAGCACGTCAGCGACGCTCGAGAAGCCCTGCTTTTCCAGGGTCTCACGGGTCATCGTCAGGATCGGCTGCTGCGTCTCCATGTTGGCGCCGCGGATGCGCGAACCGGTGACCGAAATACGATCGAGGTCGGTGGTGCCGGAAGCAGCTTCCTGAGCGGAAGCGAACGCCGGCGTCAGCGCCAGCGCAATGCCGGCCGGCAGCAGGCCGAGCCGCACTGCGGGATTACGGAAGTTCATCAATCTCTCCAAGGTACGTGTTAGCAGCGTGTTAAAACACCCCAGCACGTTACGATTGCGTTGCAGCGCTGTATTTGCGCGACACACCCGGAGACTTTGCCGATTGTGGCGGAAGCTTCGCGCCGTTTTCACGAAAACGCGAAGCGGAGGTGCCATAGCGCGCGCGGAAGGCACGGGCGAAGCTGCAGCAGTTGTCGAAGCCGCTGGCCGCTGCCACTTCGCCCACCATCATGTCGGTGTCGCGCAGCAGATCGGCCGCGCGTTCCAGGCGCAGGCGCGCGGACAACGACTGCGGGCTTTCCTCGTACAGGCTCTGGAAGGTCTTGGACAGGTACCAGCTGGAGAAGTTGGTCAGTTCGGCCAGTTCGCCGATGCGCACCACGCGGTGGCTGTTGCCTTCCAGATACAGGCGCGCGCGCTGCATGCGGCCGAACACCTGGCGCTTGCGGCTGCGCGAGCGGCCCGGGCAACGCTGCACGTTGTCGGCCAGGCTGCGCTGCAGGCCCGCCAGGTGCAGCAGCAGGGGACGCAGTGCCGGCGCCGGTAGGCCATTGGCCAGCGCATCGCGCCACAGGCGCAGACCGACGCGGGCGTCGCCGCGGCTCATCCGCCCACGGCCCGCGTAGAGGCCACAGTCGGCCATCTCGGCCAGCACGCGCAGCGCTTCGGCATTCAGGCTCAGGCCCACGCACAGGCCATTGCGGCCGGCCTGCACAAGCGGGCGCGATTCCTTCTCGAACGCGATCCATTCACCCTGGCGCAGCCGGAACCGGCCTTCCTTCGCTTCCACCCATGACGTGCCACGCACCTGCATCCACACGGTGAAGGTGGTGCCGGAGGTCTGCAGGCTGCCGAGGCGGGCAACGCCCAGGCAGGTGGGAGCGACATCGTCGACGGCCTTGTCGAGGGACACGGTTTGGCCGCGATCGGCCAGGGAGAGTTGACGCATGGAGGCACCACGGATTTGCCAAGTACAGGCCTCCGTTTTGCCCAATCGGGTGGTTCCGTGTCAGGAAAGTCTGACGAGATCGCCACGAATTCGCGACGAGATCGCAACGAAAAAGTTACGAAGGTCCTTTTTCGTTGAACATCAGCAACTTGGTGAAGGCAGGGAACAGCGCTGGCGCTTGCTTTGGCAGGCGCATGACACCAATGTCGGCGCCATCGCTGACAGCCAGGGACAGATAAAGGTCATTGCCATCGGCGCTGGCGCTGAGACCATTGCCGGCGCTGAGCCGCTGCGCGTCCAGGCAGCGCTCCGGCTCCTCCTGGCCATCGCGCATGCGCACCAGGGTGGTCGCACAGGCATTGCTGGTGCCGAGATAGTCGATGCCGCCCTGCCCGGCCACGGTCCAGGTCCGGTAGCGCCAGCGACTGGGGCGATCCTGGCTGATCTGCTGCACGCTGGCTGCGTCCAGGGCCGCATCAATGGACCACAGGCCACTGGCAGCCAGACGGGTGTAGACGACCCGCCCGCTGCTGCGGTCAACGCGGGCCTGCGAGACACCGTCCAGGCTGGCCAGGCGCCGCCACGGCTGCTGGGTGCGGTCGAACAGGCTCAGGCGCGTGTGCTGGTCGGCATCCCGCTCGAGGATGAGCACGTGTTCGGGGGCCGAACCGTACAGCGCCTGCAACGGCTGCTCGACCGGTACCGGCAGCAGCTGCAGCCGTTCGTCACGCGGGGCGATCTCGTAGAGCACAGCCTTGCCGTGTTCATCGCGCCCCACCACCAGCACCTGCCGGCTGTCCTGCGACCAGTCCGGCGCCTGCCGCCCTTCCGGACGCAGACCTTCGATCGGCCGCAACGAATCGGGCCGCTGGATGTCGGCCCACCACAGCGCGAAGCTGCCCGAGCGGTCGGAACTGAAGACCAGCTGCCGGCCATCGGGGGCCAGCATCGGCTGGCCATCACGCCCGCTGGAGGCAAACAGGCGCTCGCTGCTGCCCGAGGACGGCATCTTGAAGACGCCGAACTGGGCGCGTCGATGAACGAAGGCAAGCATGTCACCGCGCCGCGAAACCGCTGGCCACTGTGCATCGTCCAGGCCGGCATCGCGCAGCGTGCGCCGCTCGACGTCCAGGTAGTAGAGACGGGCTTCGCTGTCCACGCGGCGACCAAAGACAATGCTGCGGCCATCGCCCAGCCACGCCCAGCCACGCAGTTCGGCCGCTTCGTTGGTCAGCTGTTCGGGCGTGCCGCCCGCTGCCGGCACCCGCCACAGATCGCCCAGCTGCGGGTTGCGCACGAACACCAGCCAGCGGCCGTCGGGGGAATAGCGCGGCGCGTAGTCGAAGTCGTTCTCGTCGACGGCGTAATCAAGCGCACGCCACTGCCCGGTATGCAGATCCAGCACGCGGATGCCGCGATGCGCGTAGCGGCCCACCATGCTGCCGAACACCAGGCCACGGCCATCCGGTGTCCAGTCGAAACTGAGCAGTTCGGTGCCATCGCAGCGGGTGGCCTGGCGCAGCGCGCCGCCGGTGGCGCTGGCAATCAGCACCTGGCAGCTGCCGCCTGCGCCAAACCGCGCGAACGCGATCTCGCGGCCATCGGGCGACCACGTAGGGAAGCGATCGTTGGCGCCTTCCGGTGGCGACAGCAGCTGCCGTGCCGGGGCATTGCCCGAGGTCTGCACCTTGATCGCACTGCCGCCTTTGCCGTCCTCGTTCGCGCCTTCGTACGCCACCTGCGAACCATCGGGCGAAAGTGTGGGATAGGTCTCAAAACCAGCGGTGGCAGTGATGAGGCGATACGGGCGCTCAGGGCTGCCGATGACGCGTGTACCGTCTTCGACAGCGGCATCCACCGGCGAGTTCGGCAGCGTCGGTCGACGCGCCAGCAGCACGGCCATCACCAGCAGCGCCAGCAGCATGGCAACACCCAGCGCCAGCAGCAGGCGGCGACGCCAGTAGCGCCAGCGACGACGTGCCGGCGACTGCACCTTGGCCAGCGCTGCGGCGTCAGGCTCGTCAACCGCCGGGTCGGCGACGGACACTGCATCCTCCGCCCCTTCCGGCGCCACATCGGCCAGTACCTGCACCGGCACAAGCAGACGGTAACCGGTCTTGGCGATGGTCTCGATGTAGGCCTGGCCGTTGTCTTGGTCGTTGCTGAACGCCTTGCGCAGCTGCGTCACGGCCTGGGTCAGCACATCATTGGTCGGCAGCGTGTCCGGCCAGACCTCGGCGAACAGTTCTTCACGGGTCACCACCCGCCCCGGCTGCCGCAGCAGCACGCGCAGCACGCCCAGCGCCTTCGGCGTGAGCCGGCGCGGACGACGCGCACCCGCCACCTCGACCTCACGCGAGGACAACGTCACGGTGCACTCGCCGATCCGGATCCGATCGGCTTCAGGCGGCTGGGTTTCGCTGGTGATCATCTGCTACTGAAGGGTTGGAACGAGCCACGGATGCAACTGCCGTTCGACACAGTTCGTCCGAAGCACAGCGAGAAGCCAGATTCCGCAAAAAGCATCGGCGCATACCGCAAAAAATACGAAGCCGGCGAATACTAGCCTATGCAGGTTACCTCGCCTATGCGTGGTGGACATCAGGCTCTCTCTCGCCGACGCATTCACATAAGCAGCAACATCATTCGCGCCCCTCTGGGCGCGAAATTTTTATCTGGGGTTCATTTTCAGATACGCCGGATCATGGTCAACCCGACCAGCCGCGAAACGACCAGGGCGACGTACATAACCCCGGAAAACTGCTCCAGCATGACCAATGCGCGTGCCTGTGGATGCAGTGGAACGACATCACTGAGACCCACCCCGGACAACAAGCTGAAGCTCAGATAAAGCAGCTCCATCCAGGTGCGCTGCGGGCCCTCTGCGCTGCCCTGGAAACTGCCCGGATACCACTGCTGGCAGACCGCAAATGCGAACGCGAATCCCCACGCAAGCAAGGTGAACGTGGCCCCAACGGCAAACAGCTCATCGCGCGTGACTTTATGGTCCTGCAGCATGTAGGCGATCAACGCGCCGGCCGTATAGAAGTACAGAAGACTTTCCAGCAGCTGCGCCGTGGTCCCCAGCGCCGGGCGGTCCAGCAGTGCAGCGGCGATGGAAAACACCACCGACGGGATCGCCAGCACCAGGGCCAGCCAGGTGCCCAGTGGGCTGCGCTGCACCACCCACAGTGCCAGGCCAAGCACGGCCATGCCGAACACACCCAGTGCAGCGCGCCCACCCGCGGTATCGTCCAGTGCGGGGTACAGCAGCACGGCGAGCAACTGTGCCCCCAGCAGCCAGGCCGAAGGATGGCGGCGGGCGATGGCCAGCCAACGGGTGGTGATGGCAACGGGCATGGCGTGCTTCCCCTGGGACGATGGGCGCGAGCATAGCCGGTGCTGCATGCAGGTGAGGTGGTGCCGGCCGCTGGCCGGCAACGCCATCCATGGCAGCGAGCCGGTCAAGGGCAGACGCTACCGCTGCCAGCCCGCCTCGGCGTAGTCGCGCACGTCCTGGGTGATCTTCATCGAACAGAAATGCGGGCCACACATTGAACAGAAGTGGGCCTGCTTGTGCGCGTCCTTCGGCAACGTCTCGTCGTGGAAGGCCTTGGCCTTTTCAGGATCCAGGCCGAGGTGGAACTGGTCTTCCCAGCGGAACTCGAAACGCGCCTTGCTCAGTGCGTTGTCGCGTACCTGCGCGCCCGGATGGCCCTTGGCCAGATCGGCCGCATGCGCGGCGATGCGATAGGCCATGATGCCGTCACGAACATCCTGGCGATTGGGCAGGCCCAGGTGCTCCTTCGGCGTCACGTAGCAGAGCATGGCCGTGCCGAACCAACCGATCATCGCCGCACCGATGGCGCTGGTGATGTGGTCATAGCCCGGCGCGATGTCGGTGATCAGCGGCCCCAGCGTGTAGAACGGCGCTTCACCGCATTCGCGCAGCTGCTTGTCCATGTTTTCCTTGATCAGCTGCATCGGCACATGGCCGGGGCCTTCGATCATGGTCTGCACATCGTGCTTCCAGGCGATCTTCGTCAATTCACCCAGAGTCTCCAGCTCACCGAACTGGGCAGCGTCATTGGCATCGGCAATACAGCCCGGGCGCAACCCATCCCCCAGCGAGAAGGTCACGTCGTAGGCCTTCATGATCTCGCAGATATCTTCGAAGTGCGTGTAGAGGAAATTCTCCTTCTTATGCGCCAGACACCACTTGGCCATGATCGAGCCGCCACGGCTGACGATGCCGGTCACGCGGCTGGCGGTGAGTGGCACGTAGCGCAGCAGCACACCGGCGTGGATGGTGAAGTAGTCCACGCCCTGCTCGGCCTGTTCGATGAGCGTGTCGCGGAAGATGTCCCAGGTCAGTGCTTCAGCGCGGCCGTCGACTTTTTCCAGCGCCTGGTAGAGCGGCACGGTGCCGATGGCCACCGGAGAGTTGCGGATGATCCACTCGCGGGTTTCGTGGATGTGCTTGCCGGTTGACAGGTCCATCACCGTGTCGCCGCCCCAGCGGATGGCCCACACCAGCTTTTCCACCTCCTCGGCGATGCCTGAGGACAACGCGCTGTTGCCGATGTTGGCGTTGATCTTGGTGAGGAAATTGCGGCCGATGATCATCGGCTCGCTTTCCGGGTGGTTGATGTTGTTGGGCAGTACCGCGCGTCCGCGTGCGATTTCATCGCGCACGAATTCCGGGGTGATGATCTTCGGAATGGCGGCACCGAAGGACTGCCCCGGATGCTGCTGCAGCAGCGCTGCATCGCCGATCGCGTCCAGCCGCTGGTTTTCGCGGATGGCGACGAACTCCATTTCCGGGGTGATGATGCCGCGCCGCGCGTAGTGCATCTGGGTGACATTGGCACCGGCACGCGCACGCCGCGGCAGACTGCGTGCGGGGAAGCGCACTGCATCGAGCTTCGCATCCTGCTCGCGTTCACGGCCGAACACGGAACCCAGGCCATCGAGCTGTTCGGTATCACCGCGCGCTTCCACCCAGATGCGGCGCAGCGCGGGCAGACCTGCGGAGAGATCGCTGTGCACGTCCGGATCGGTGTAGGGACCGGAGGTGTCGTAGACGGTGACCGGCGCGTTTTCCGCGCCACCGAACAGGGCCGGCGTACGGCTCAGTGCGATCTCGCGCATGGGCACGCGAAGGTCCGCACGCGAGCCCGGCACGTGGATCTTGCGCGAACCGGGAATCGGCCGGGTCACCGACTCGGAAAGTTGCTGGGCCTGTTGCTGCAGGGCGGAGGGCTGTGCGTTCATCGGGCATCGTCCAGTTGGGTCAGGGACGAAGCGGCGGCGCACTGCGCACCGCGCCCGGACGGTCCTTGGGCGGACTCCGGGCACGGCTGCACTGCAAAGCTTCCCTACGCCGGTATGAACCGGATCAGGTTCCAAGGGACTGTCTCAACCATGGCCATCGGGCCGCGGTACCCCCGCTTCTTGGCGGGCATTAGAGCACAGCGTGAGCGGTTCGGGGTCGGAGCCGGTTGCCACGCAACGGGCTCCGACCCCACCTTGTTAACGGAACGGTGACGCTCCGTTCAGTAACGTGATTGCTCGCCGCCCGCGTGGCCTTCGCTGCAAGCTCTGGCTCGCTCCCCTCAATCCCTTGATCGGAGAAGCTCCTTCATGGTGTTTCGCGTTTCCATCGCGCTGGTGCTCGCACTGGTGCTGCTCGCCGGTATCGCACCTGGCCCCTTCAACAGCGTCGTGCAGAGCATTCTCGGCGAACTCATCCGCGGCATCGGCTGGCTCTACCTGCTGGTCGTGTTCCTCGCACTGGTGTTCCTGATGTACCTGGCGTTCGGGCGCTTCGGCAACCTGCGCATCGGCGGCGAGGATGCCGAGCCTGAGTTCTCGCGTGCCAGCTGGATGTCGATGCTGTTCGCAGCGGGCATGGGCATTGGTCTGGTGTTCTGGGGCGCGGCCGAGCCCATCTCGCATTTCAGCAAGCCCCCTGAAGGGCTTGAGCCACAGAGCATGGACGCCGCGCGCGCCTCGATGCGCTATGCGTTCTTCCACTGGGGCCTGCATCCGTGGGCCATCTACGCGCTGATCGGGCTGTCGATGGCCTGGTTCCAGTTCAACCGCAATGGACGCGGTCTGGTCAGTGACATGCTGCAGCCGATCATCGGCCGCCATCATCGCGGCTGGATCGGCCAGGTCGTCAACATCGCGGCGGTCGTTGCCACCGCAATCGGTGTTGCCACCACCCTGGGCTTCGGCACGATCCAGATCGCGGCAGGCATCGAACGCGTGTTCGGCCTGCACGCGGGCGTGCCGTTGCAGCTGACCATCATCGTGGTGGCATTCGTGCTGTACATGGCCTCCACCCTCAGCGGCGTGGACAAGGGCATCAAGTGGCTGTCCAACTTCAACCTGGCGCTTGCGGCCCTGCTGCTGGCGCTGGTGCTGGTGCTGGGCCCTACCGGTGCGATCTTCAACACCTTCACCACCACGCTCGGCTCCTACCTCAACCAGCTGGTGACGATGAGCCTGCGCATGTCGCCCTTCTCATCCAGCACGTGGGTGGCCGACTGGACGATCTTCTACTGGGCCTGGTGGATTTCCTGGGCACCCTTCGTGGGCTCGTTCATCGCCCGCATCTCGCGCGGGCGCAGCGTTCGCGAATTCGTGGTGGGTGTGGTACTGGCGCCGACGCTGCTGGGTTTCTTCTGGTTCTCGGTGTTTGGCGGCACGGCCATCTGGTCGCAGATCTTCGGCCATGCCGATCTGGTGCAGGCATTGGGCAATGGCTACGAGACCGTGCTGTTCACCCTGTTCGACAGCCTGCCGTTGCCGTTGCTGCTGTCGTGCATCGCATTGGTGCTGCTGATGATCTTCTTCGTCACCTCGGCCGATTCAGCGGTGCTGGTGCTGGCCAGCATGTCCACCGACGAGGCAGGCGATCCGCCGTTGAAGCGCAAGCTGGCCTGGGGCGTGGGCATCGCCCTCATCGCCGGTGCGCTGCTGCTTGCCGGCGGCCTGGATGCGCTGCAGGGGATGATCACGATCGCGGCGCTGCCCTTCGCGCTGCTGATGGTGCTGGTGATGGTGTCGCTGTACCGGGTACTGGACCAGGAGTACACGCGGGAGCGGCGCCAGGCGCAGCGCCAGCGGCACATGATCGATGCGTGGATTGCACGCGAGATGGCGGCGCAGGAAGAGACACAGGCAGAGGCGGCGCGCGCGCAGGAGCGGGACTGAGGGTGTATTGCAGGGCTTGCAGCCCTGCACCTGCTCAATGCAACGGCAACGGCAACGGCAGAAGCGGCTCTGGGTTGCTGCTGGTTGGGCGGGGCGGTGTGGGTGGGCAGGACACGCCGTAGACCCGTCCATGGGGGCTCGATGGCGCCATCCATGGCGCCAACGGTCCTGCCCACCCACACCGCCCCACCCCCGACAGTTTCCCGATGACGGTTGGTTCTCCACGCCATGCGTGGCTGAGGTGTATCGGAAAACAAGAAGGGGTCGGAGCCGTTTTCCTGCGGAAAACGGCTCCGACCCCACCCAAAGCGCACGGCTGTTGCTTTGCTTTTGCTTTTGCTTTTGCCCTTGCTCTTCTTTTTTCTTTTCCTGCGGTGGCGGCCACGGAAACTGTCCGTGGCTGGGCGGGTGGGTTGGGCGGGGGTGTCAGCCGCATGGATGCGGCTGCCAAGCCTCCAGGGACGGATTCACGGCGTCCCCCGACCAACCCACCCGCCCGGCCCAATCACATGGTCCCGCGCCTACGCCCCCCCACCGCAGAGGGGGCTGCGCCCGTTGGCCGGGAAACTCAGTACCCCGCCGCCTGCCCATCCTTGCGACTCTCCGACGCGCCGTAATACACGCCCGTGTCCGGATCACGCATGATCGCCTGGTAGCCACCATACGGGCCGTCGGCGAACACGATGCGATGCCCCTTGCGCATCAGCGCACGCACGGTCTCGTACGGGAAGCCGGTTTCCAGGTTCACTTCACCGCCATCGCTCATCGCCGTCGCCTGGCCGGTCGGTTCGGTCGAGCCCTCGTGCTGGATGCGCGGCGCGTCACCGGCTTCCTGCAGGTTCATGCCGAAGTCCACCAGGTTCATCACGATCTGCGCATGGCCCTGCGGCTGCATCGCGCCGCCCATCACGCCGAAGCTGGCGTACGGCTTGCCGTCCTTGGTGATGAAGCCCGGGATGATGGTCTGGAACGGACGCTTGCCCGGTGCGTAGCCGTTGGGATGGTTCTTCTGCAGCACGAACATCTCGCCGCGGTCCTGCAGGATGAAACCCAGCCCCGGCGGCGCCATGCCACTGCCCATGCCGCGGTAGTTGGACTGGATCAACGAG
>PJUE01000424.1_pt1 | contig 28583 bp, 20 predicted proteins | sample 1512171 | NCBI WGS metagenome assembly PJUE01 (sample SAMN08177674, study PRJNA422409) | Feces metagenome, whole genome shotgun sequencing project. | isolation source: Chicken feces (3) enriched on wood chips: alkali lignin treatment | host: Gallus gallus | place: USA: Madison | collected 2015-01-15
GAGCTCCTGGTCGAGCTGAACAAGCGCGACGGCATGGGCGTGATCGTCACCCTGCACCAGGTCGACTACGCCATCCGCTACTGCAACCGCGTCATCGCCCTGCAGAAGGGCAAGGTGGTCTATGATGGTCCGTCGACGGGCCTGGACACCAAGCGCCTGATCGAAATCTACGGTCCCGAATACGAGGACGCGTTCTGGGAAGCCAAGGCATGACCCGCACCGCCATCACCCGCCGCCTGCTGGGCGCCGCCGCCATCGCCGTCACCCTGGGCCTCGTCGGCTGCGGCCAGGGCGAACAGACCAAGTCCGGCGCCGCCCCCAGCGAAATCACCTTCTCCATCCTGTCGGCGGAAGGCCAGGCCTCGGCCGGCCCGCTGTGGCAGCCGCTGCTGGACGACATGTCCAAGGCGATCGGCGTGCCGGTGAAGCCCTATTTCGGCTCGAACTACACCGTGCTGGTCGAGGCCATGCGCGGCAACCACACCCAGGTCGGCTGGTTCTCGGCCAAGCCCGAGGTCGAGGCCATCGACCGCGCCAACGCCGAGGTCATCGCCCGCACCGTCAACCGCGAGGGGCTGGACTCCTATCAGTCGACCCTGATCGTCAAGAAGGGCTCGGGCATCACGCTGGACAAGGTGCTGGCCTGCGGCAAGGTCTACAACTTCGGCATCGGCGACGCCCAGTCGACCTCGGGCACCCTGGCGCCCATGACCTTCCTGTTCAACGAGCGCGGCGTCGTCCCGGCCCAGTGCTTCAAGACGGTGCGTTCGGCCAACCACCAGGCCAACGCCTTCGGCGTGGCCACCGGCGTGATCGACGTGGCCACCTCCAACAGCGTCAACCTGGTCTTCATGCGCCGGGAGAACGCCCAGCTGGCCGACCAGATCGAGGAGATCTGGACCTCGCCGCCGGTGCCCGAGAGCGGCATCGTCGTGCGTCAGGATCTGGACCCGGCCCTGAAGGAGAAGATTCGCAGCTTCTTCCTGACCTATGGCCAGGGCGAGGGGCCGGAGGCCGAGCGTCAGCGCAAGGTGCTGGCGGGGCTGGAGTATTCCCGGTTCGCCCCGGCTGACGATTCCTATCTCAACCCGATCCGCGAGATGATCGCCGACCAGAAGCGCGGCGAAGCCGAAGCCAAGGGCGATAAGGCCGGCGTCGCCGCCGCCGAGGCGGAAATTCAGCGCCTGCGCAGCCTGCGCGAGGTCCAACCTTGACCGAGGCCCCCCTTCCGACCTCGGCGTCGCCGGTTCCGGCCGCGCCGCAGAAGTCCGCCGTCTCCTGGGCGATGGACGTCCTGGTCTGGGGCGGCGTGATCGCCGTCCTGCTGTACAGCGTCAACGCCGTCGATCTGGGCAACATCTCGCGCCTGTTCTCGGGCAACGACAGCATGAAGATGTTCGTTCACGACCTGCTGCGGCCGGACTTCTCCGACTGGAGGATGTTCGTCGCCAAGATGTGGGAGACGATCCAGATCGCCCTGTGGGGCACCTTCCTGGCCGTGCTGTTCGGCATTCCGCTGGGCCTGGCCGCCGCCCGCAACATGGCGCCCCAATGGGTCGTGACCCCGGTGCGCTGGATCATGAACCTGCTGCGCTCGGTGCCTGACCTGGTGATCGGTCTGCTGTTCGTCACCGCCGTGGGCCTGGGCCCGCTGGCCGGCGTCCTGGCCATCACCCTGAATACGGCCGGCGTTCTGGCCAAGCTGTTCTCCGAAGCGGTCGAGTCGATCGACAAGGGGCCGGTCGAGGGCGTGCGCGCCACCGGCGCCTCCAAGCTGCACGAGATCGTCTGGGGCGTGATTCCCCAGGTGGCCCCGCTGTGGACCTCCTTCGCCCTCTACCGTTTCGAATCGAACAGCCGCTCGGCCACCGTGCTGGGCCTGATCGGCGCGGGCGGCATCGGCCAGGTGCTGTTCGACAGCATGAACGCCTTCAACTTCAAGGCCGTGTCCGCCATCGTCATCATCGTGGTCATCGCCGTGACCCTGATCGACACCCTGTCGCAGATCATGCGCAAACGCCTGCTCTGACGACGCATCGAGTCAGGTTTGCCCTGACTGTCACAAAGGTCTGGCCGGACCGTCACATTCTCCTGCTTTAAGCGTCGCACACTGACGACTGGAGAAGGTCCGGCCATGATCCGTACACTGAAGTTCACGGCCTGCGCGGCCGCCCTGTTGGCCCTGGCGGCCTGCGGAAACAACGAGGGCGGCGCTCCCGGTTCGCAGAAGGCCCGGACGGGCATCTGGGCCGCCGGCTCCTCGACCGTCTTCCCCTTCGCCACCCGCGTGGCTGAGACCTTCGCCCGCAACGGCGGCGGCGGTTCGGCCCCCCGCGTCGAATCCTTGGGTACCGGCGGCGGCATCCAGGCCTTCTGCGCCGGCATCGGCCCCTCGACCCCGGATATCGCCAACGCCTCGCGCCCGATGAAGCAGAGCGAGTTCGACCGCTGCGTCGAGAACGGCGTCACCGACATCGTCGAGATCAAGATCGGCTATGACGGCATCGTCGTCGCCACCGCCCGCACGGGTCAGAGCTTCAACCTCGAGCTGAACGACCTCTACGAGGCCCTGGCCAAGGAAACGCCGGGCGCCGACGGCCAGTTGGGCGCCAACGCGGCCAAGACCTGGAACGACGTCAACAAGGCCCTGCCGGCGACCCGCATCCAGGTCTACGGCCCGCCGCCGACCTCGGGCACGCGCGACGCCTTCCTCGAACTGGGCATGGCGCCGGGCGCCAAGCTGATCCCGGCGGTCGCCGCCATCGAGGCGCAGGACAAGACCCGCTTCGAGACCGTGGCCCACACCCTGCGCGAAGACGGCGCCTGGATCGACTCGGGCGAGAACGACAACGCCATCGTCCAGACCCTGACCCGCACGCCGGGTTCGCTGGGCGTGTTCGGCTTCTCCTTCCTCGAGCAGAACATGGACACGGTGAAGGCCGAGACCATCGACGGCGTGGCTCCCTCGGTCGCCACCATCGCCGACGGCTCCTATCCCCTGGCCCGCAGCCTCTACATCTACGTCAAGAAAGCCCACATCGGCGTGACGCCGGGCCTCGAACAGTTCGTTCAGGAGTTCATGTCCGAAGGCGCCGCCGGCCGCGGCGGCTATCTGCAGGACCGCGGCCTGGTGCCGCTGGTCGCCGAGGAGCTGACGGCGGAACGCGCCAAGGCCTCGGCCATGACCTCGATGGCCCGTCCGAACTGAGGCGGCTGATGTCGAGAACACCCTTCTCCCCTTGTGGGAGAAGGTGGGCGCCGGAGGCGCTCGGATGAGGGTGTAAGCGCCGTGGTCGGATGATCGCGGCGCTTTCCTATTAAGGTTGTCGGGGAAGAAACCCCTCATCCGTCTCGCTACGCGAGCCACCTTCTCCCACAAGGGGAGGGAGAAGGAAGATCAGGCCGCCGCGCGGCGTCTCAGCCGCGCCACCCGGCGCAGGCGGCGCCAGAAGCGGCCGCGCGCGGGCTCGGGATAGGGCTGCAGGTTCTCGATGAACTGCTCGGCTGAGGCCCGCCAGCTGAACTTCTCCGCATAGGCGCGGACGTCCTTGCGGTCGAGCTCCAGGCATTTCAGGCAGGCGGTCTTCAGGTCCTCGTCGATAAAGCCCGCGCCGGAACCGGGGATGATGTCGATCGGGCCGTGGGCCGGATAGGCGGCGACCGGGGTGCCCGTGCCCATGGCCTCCAGGATCACCAGGCCGAAGGTGTCGGTCCAGCTGGGGAAGACGAAGACGTCGGCGTCGGCGAAGCAGCGCGCCAGGTCCTCGCCGAAGCGGGCGCCCAGGAATTTCGCCTCGGGGTATTTCTCTTCCAGCTCGGCGCGGGCCGGGCCGTCGCCGACGATGATCTTGGTGCCCGGCAGGTCCAGCTCGAGGAAGGTCTCGATGTTCTTCTCGACCGCCACCCGGCCGACATTGAGGAAGAAGGGGCGGGGCCAGTTCTCGCCGCCCATCTCCTTGTAGATCGGCTCGAGGTCGGGGCGGAACAGCTCGGTGTCCACCCCGCGTGTCCAGGGCGAGACGTTCTTGAAGCCATGCTCGACCAGCTCGTCGCGCAGGGTCGGCGTGGCCACCATCAGCCGCCCCGACGGCTTGTGGAACCACTTCATATAGGCGTAGCCGACCTGCACCGGGATCGGGAAACGAGCCGAGACGTATTCCGGAAATTTGGTGTGATAGCTGGTGGTGAACGGCAGCTTCCACTCCACGCAGATGCGCCGCGTGGCGATGCCCAGCGGGCCTTCGGTGGCGATGTGGACGGCTTCGGGCTCGAAGGCGCGCAGGCGCTCGCGAATCTCTTCCTCGGCGCCCAGGGCCAGCCGGATCTCGGGATAGGTGGGGCAGGGGATGGTCTTGAACTGGCTGGGTTCGATGACCTCCACCTCATGGCCCATGGCGCGGCATTCGGCCACGGTGCGGGTCAGGGTGCGGACGACGCCGTTGACCTGAGGCTCCCAGGCGTCGGTGACCAGAACAATGCGCATGAAGTCGATAGGGCCTTGAGCCGTTTCGCAAGGGAGGGAAGTTTCTAGACTCTTCGTACGACGAAGGCGAGACGCTGCGGGGTGGTCGTGTTGCATCCATTGCCGGGAGACGCGCAGATGTGATCTGCACTTGCTTGCGCGCAAGGACCTAGATTAACCACTCAGGTGGCCGCTGAATGATTGTCGTATTTGGTTTGGCTATCCTGCCGACCGGCTCCCGCGCGACTGCGAAAGATTGTCATGAGAAAATTCCGGCTATGGCCGTCGCGAAACCGAAAATTGTCCATGTCGTGCGCTTCTCGGGAATATTTCTACCTTGGGGAAGGTTTGGCCCTCACTCGCCTGAAAAGCGGGCATTTCATTTATGTCGATCCACTGGAAGAAAGCGTCTGCTCACATCTGATCGCCCACGGCGAATGGGAGCCTTGGGCCCGAGATGTTGTTCTGGGATTGATCGGACCGGGGGATCACGTGCTCGAGATCGGGGGGCACGTCGGCTATTATACCCTGGGCATGGCGCACAAGGTGGGGCCGTCTGGCTCCGTAACCACCTTTGAAGCCAACCCTCGATTGGCGGACCTCGCTCGTCGTTCTGTGCGATTCAACGGATATGCGCCTTGGGTCGATGTGCGTCAGCAAGCCGTCAGCGACGCCGTAGGCCGACTCCGCTTCACCGTGTCGCGTCAATTTGGCGGCGGTGGTCATCTCTATGTGCGGGATGGGGCGCTTGGCGCTGATTCCGCTGTGATAGAGGTCGAGGCTATACGTATCGACGATCTTGCTCTGCCGGACATTAAACTTGTCCGCATTGACGCCGAGGGCTCCGAGCCGCTGATCCTGCGAGGCGCTGAGAAGCTCCTCCGCAAGGAAGGCATCATTCTGTGTATGGAATGGGATTTGATTCAGATGCGCTCGCGCGCCAAGCCGGTGGAACTCGTTGACTGGCTGACGGGTCTTGGTTTTCGCTTTTGGCGCATCACGACATTGGGCGCATTGGAAATCATTAATCCGCCGGATCTCTTGTCGCTGGGCTCGTGCGATTTGGTGGTGTGCCGGCAGGAGCCTATGACCTTCAGTCCCAGCGCGGCGTCGTCTAGCTGAGGTTTATCGGAATCGTCGTGGTTTGGCGGTTCCGGCGACAGAAAATTGTTACATATAACATGCGATGCGATGAACATTCGGTGGATATGGCCCTATAGGCGGTAAATCACAGGATGGATTTCATGACGCCGACCGATCTTCGCCATTGGGATGAGCTGGACCGGAACAAGTACCGGGACGAACGTGAGGTGGTGGCCGAACTGCTGGCCGCTGAACCCCTGACGCCTGACGGTCGTGCGGCGGTCCTGAACGACGCCATCGGCCTGGTCGAAAGCGCCCGCAAGAGTCAGAAGCGCCAGGGCGTGGTCGAAAGCTTCCTGCAGGAATTCAGCCTGGGCACCCGCGAAGGTCTGGCCCTGATGTGCCTGGCCGAGGCCCTGCTGCGCACGCCCGACGCCGACACCCGCGACCGCCTGATCGCCGAGAAGATCGGTTCGGCCGACTGGGCCAGCCATATGGGCCAGTCCGACAGCCTGTTCGTCAACGCCTCGACCTGGGGCCTGATGCTGACCGGCAAGCTGGTCGACGTCGACGACGAGGCGCGCAGCGACCTGCCGAATTTCCTCAAGCGTCTGGTCGGGCGTCTGGGCGAGCCGGTCATCCGCCAGGCCGTCGCCACCGCCGTGAAGATCATGGGCGAGCAGTTCGTCGTCGGCCGCACCATCGACGCGGCCCTGAAGCGCTCGGATCGCGAAAACTGGCTGTGCAGCTTCGACATGCTGGGCGAGGGCGCCCGCACCGCCGCCGACGCCGAACGCTATGAAAAGATCTACGCCGACGCCATCGAGGCTGTGGGCAAGACCGCCAAGGGCGAAGGCCCCGAGCGCGGCCATGGCGTCTCGGTCAAGCTGTCGGCCCTGTCGCCGCGCTATCAGGCGGTGCAGGAGGACCGGGTGTGGGAAGAGCTGTATCCCCGCATCCTGCGTCTGGCGCTGATCGCCGCCAAATACGACATCAACTACACCATCGACGCCGAAGAGGCCGACCGTCTGGCCCTGTCGCTGAAGCTGCTGGAGCGGCTGGCGCGCGAACCGGCGCTGGGCGACTGGCAGGGCCTCGGCCTTGCCGTTCAGGCCTATCAGAAGCGCACGACCGAAACAGTGGCCAAGCTGGCCGAACTGGCCAAGTCCTCGGGCCGCCGCCTGATGGTGCGTCTGGTCAAGGGCGCCTATTGGGACACCGAGATCAAGCTGGCCCAGGTCAACGGCCGCACCGACTATCCGGTCTTCACGACCAAGCCCGCGACCGACCTGAACTATCTGGTCTGCGCCAAGGCGCTGATCGAGGCCTCGCCCTACATCTTCTCGCAGTTCGCCACCCACAACGCCCACACCCTGGCCGCCGTGCACCGCATGGCCGCCGATCGCGGCGTGACCATCGAGTTCCAGCGCCTGCACGGCATGGGCGAGGCCCTGTATGACGGCGCCAAGGTCGAGTGGGGCGATGTCGTCGTGCGCGCCTACGCCCCCGTCGGCGGCCACGAAGAACTGCTGCCCTATCTGGTGCGCCGCCTGCTCGAGAACGGCGCCAACTCCTCCTTCGTCCACGCCCTGCTGGACGAGCGCGTGCCTGCGGCCGACGTGGCCGCCGATCCCATCACCTCGGTCGAGGCCCAGCCCGACCGCCATCCGAAGATCCCTGTGCCCATGAACATCTACGGTGACCGCCAGAACTCCCTCGGCCGCGACTATTCGCAGGCGACCGACCGTGAGCGCCATGCGGCGGCTCTGGAGCGCGTCGACAGCGAGAAGCTGACCGCCGGCCCGATCATCGGCGGCAAGCTGCGGGCCGGCGTGAACGCCCAGGACGTCACCAACCCCTACGACCGCACCCGCATCCTGGGTCATGTGTCGGAAGCCTCGGTCGAGGACGTCGACGCCGCCGTCAACGCCGCCGCCAACGCTCAGGTCGCCTGGGATCGTCTGGGCGGCGCAGGCCGCGGCCCGGTGCTGCGCGCCATGGCCGACGCCCTGGAAGCCGATCTGGATCGTCTGGTCGCTCTGCTGTCGCGTGAAGCGGGCAAGACGCTGAACGACGGCGTGGCCGAGGTGCGCGAGGCCGCCGACTTCTGCCGCTACTACGCCCTGCTGGCCGAGCGCGACTTCGGCGGCCGCCAGACCCTGAAGGGTCCGACCGGCGAGACCAATGAACTGGTCCTGCACGGCCGCGGCGTCTTCGCCTGCATCAGCCCGTGGAACTTCCCGCTGGCCATCTTCACCGGCCAGATCGCCGCTGCGCTGGCCGCCGGCAACGCCGTGGTGGCCAAGCCCGCCGAGCAGACGCCGCTGATCGCCGCCGAAGCCGTGCGCCTCTATTACAAGGCCGGTCTGAACCCCGACCTGCTGGCCCTGGTCCCCGGTCGCGGAGAGACGGTCGGCGTGGCCCTGACCAATCATCCGGGCGTCGACGGCGTGGCCTTCACCGGCGGCACTGACACCGCCTCGGCGATCAACCGCGGCCTGGCCGCGCGTCCGGGCGCCATCATCCCCTTCATCGCCGAGACGGGCGGCCTGAACGGCATGTTCGTCGACACCACGGCGCTGAAGGAGCAGATCATCGACGACGTCATCCTGTCGGCCTTCGGCTCGGCCGGTCAGCGCTGCTCGGCCCTGCGCGTCCTCTATGCGCCCAAGGATTCGGCCGACGCCCTGATCGAAGGCCTGAAGGGCGCCCTGGCCGCCCAGGTGCTGGGCGACCCGACCGACGCCAAGACCGACATCGGCCCGGTCATCGACGCCGAAAGCCGGGCCAACCTGGAAGCCCACGTCGAGCGCCTGTCGAAGGAAGCCAAGATCATCGCCCGCGCCGAACTGCCGGCGGGCGCCGACAAGGGCGAACTGTTCGCGCCGGTCATCGCCGAAATCCCGACCCCGGACTTCCTCGAGCGCGAAGTCTTCGGCCCGATCCTGCACGTCTATCGCTACGAGCCGAAGGACCTGGAAAAGGTCGCCGGCAAGCTGGCCGCGCGCGGCTTCGGCCTGACGCTGGGCGTCCACAGCCGCATCGACGCCTTCGCCAAGGAGGTGATGGAGCTGGTCCCGGCGGGCAACGTCTACGTCAACCGTTCGATCATCGGCGCGGTGGTCGGCGTCCAGCCCTTCGGCGGCGAAGGCCTCAGCGGCACCGGCCCCAAGGCCGGCGGCCCCAACAGCCTGATCCGCTACGCCGCCGAAAAGGCCATCAGCATCAACATCGCCGCCCAGGGCGGCGATCCGGCGCTGTTGAACCTCTAAGGTTCAAACTCGTCCGAGGGGCCTTGGCGTCCCGCTCGGGCGCGGATATGTTCGCATCGTCGGCGCGCGAGGAATGCGCTGGCGATGCGGCCATTCGCTTGGCGTAGAAGATGACGTTGCACCAAGCATGAGCCGTTCTTTTGTCGTCCGGCAGTCCCAGATCATTGGCGCGTTGATGATGCGCGAGATGGCGACGCGCTATGGACGCCGCGGCCTAGGTTTTCTTTGGGTAGTCGGCGAGCCGCTGATATTCTGTTTCGGCGTGATCATCATGTGGTTGTTGATCCGTCAGCATAACCAGCACGGTGTGGGCGTAGCCCCCTTCGTTATGACCGGTTACATGTGCCTTCTTCTTCTTCGACATTGCATTAGCTTTAGCATAAGTGCTGTCGGGTCGAATCTGGGCCTTCTTTATCATAGAGCCTTGGGCTCTCTGCATTTTCATATTGCCCGATGCATACTTGAGTTTGCAGGGTCTACGGCTGCATTCCTTGTGGTCTATGTTGTCTTGTTTGCGTTGCGTCAGGTTGGCCTGCCACATGACTGGCTTCTGCTTTATGCAGGATGGATGCTGATGTGGCTGATGGCTGTTGGGACGGGCCTTATACTGTCGGGTTTGGCTGCACGTTTCGAGATTATGGAGCGCATCGTTCCTGTCTTGACCTATGCTATGATCCCGCTTTCGGGCGTATTCTTTATGGTTGATTGGCTTCCACCGGCGGTGCGAGAGCGTTATCTTCTTGTTCCGTTTCCGAACGCCGTGGAGATGATTCGATCCGGAGTTTTCGGTGAATTCGTCATTACGCATTACAATCTGTCCTATGCGGTTGGATCCGCTATTGCGATGGTCCTTCTAGGAATCTTGCTGGTAAAAAGTGCCGAGGGATTCATTGAGGTCGACTGATAGTCTTTTGGAGAGCGGCTTCTATGTCGGGTGAGTTACGATATCTTGGGCCAGCTCAGGAAGGCGCCGAAATCCGGAAGGATTGGCGGGGGCGAGTGCGTAGGCGGCTGCCATTTCTGTTACTGGTGGCGCTGCCGACCATCGTTAGCATCGTGTATTGGGGAGTGTTGGCGACGCCGCGCTATGTGTCAGAATCGCACTTCATGGTGCGCAAGATCAACGAAGCGCGCCCCAACAACTTAGGTTTGGTTCTGCAGGGGGTCGGGGTGAGTACCGGCGGGTCGGACTCGTTTGCAGTTCAGGAATATGTGGTCTCCCGCGATGCAACTGAAATCTTGGACCGGCAGTTTGATCTCGAAAAGGTTTTGTCCGCGCATGGCGCGGATTTCTTTTCTCGCTATCCCCGACCGTTTCAACCGGCATCGAGCGAAGGGCGCTTTGACGCTCTGAAACGGTTCGTTGTCGTTGGTTATAACGCCACGAGCGGTATCACCACCCTACGTGTACAGGCGTTTTCGGCCCGTGAAGCGCAGGCGATGAACCGGGCTTTGCTGGACAGCGGCGAGGAGTTGGTGAACCGTTTGAATGAACGGGCGGCGCTGGATGCGATCAAGGAGGCGGAGGCCGCAGTGGAGCAAGCGACCACTCGCCGCGCCCAAGTCCAGCAGCAGATGGCTGCTTTTCGCGACCGCGAAGGATTCTTGGATCCTCAACTGGCCGCAGGAGAATCCACCCAAGTGATTTCGGGGTTGTTGAGCGTCCTTGCCCAACTGAAGGCCGAACTCGCTCAGATTCAGCAGTCGGCGCCCCAAAGTCCCCAAGTCCCGATTCTTCGGGGCCGCATATCTTCCTATGAGAATCAGGTCGAGCAGGAGCGGGCCAAGTTGACGGGGCGGTCGGGGGCGTTGGCATCCAAGATCGCTACCTATGAAAGTCTAGCTATGCAGGGTGAGGTTGCCGAGAAAGCTCTGCTCCAAGCGTCAGCCGCCTTGCTTACGGCCGAGCAGGATGCGCGCCGACAGAAGTTGTATCTGGATCGCATCGTCGAGCCCAATCTGGCTGATCGCCCGACGCAGCCGCGGCGGCTGCGGGCGATCATGATCGTGTTTCTGAGCAGTCTGGCTCTGTATCTGTTGGGACACCTGCTTTGGGCCGGCCTGCGGGAGCATCGCCAAGAGTGAAGGCCGAACCTGAAGATCCGGACGACATGGGGCTGAAGGTCATCGGACTGTCCAAGTCCTATCGTCACGCGAACCGTTCCTTATTTACCAACCTGAGCTTTGATCTAGAGCGCAGTGGGCGTTTGGCTATTCTCGGCCGCAACGGTCAGGGCAAGTCGACGCTCATCAAAATGCTTGGGGGGGTGCTCCCCGTAAGCGGAGGTCTCATAGATTGGCGGATGAAGCCCTCTTGGCCGATCGGTTTCGCTGGCGGTTTTCAAGGCAGTTTGACCGGGTTGGACAATATACGGTTCCTCGCCCGTCTGTATGGCAAGGATTATGAAGACCTTTTGGTTCGAGTGGACGACTTCGCCGAATTGGGCCGTGCGCTCAAGGAACCGTGCCGTCATTATTCATCGGGAATGCGCGCTCGATTAGCCTTTGGTTTGTCTCTGGCGATCGATTTTGATTGCTACTTGGTCGACGAGTTGGTGGCGGTCGGCGACGCGCGCTTCCAGAAGAAGTGCAACGAGGAACTGTTCACCAAGCGTGCCGACCGAGCTTTTATGATAGCCTCGCACAACACTCATCTGATCAAGAATTATTGCGATCGCGCCCTGCTAATCGAAAGCGGTCAAGCACGCATCTTCGATGACATCGAGGAGGCGGTTGATATTTATGCCTGGCTGGGAGCCGCAGCATGATCGGGCCAGATAAGACTTGCGTGCCGCAGTCACGAATCTGGACCCCGGAAATGTTCCGTTTGGACATGCGCGAGGCGGAGCGGCGGGAGCGGATACAGCGTATGGATGTTGCAGGGCGCGCGCGCGCCCTAGTCTGGGGGCCATATGAAAAGATGGCGCCGGGCGTGTGGCGTGCAACGGCCACATTCTTAGTGGATCGCTGGGCCTGCCGGCACTCCTACCGTTTGGAGTGGGGGGAGAGCGCCACCTACGCCGTTTATGAATTCGTTCCCGGCCGAGAAGGCTTGTTCGAAGTGTCTGCAGAGTATGAATGGCCTGCCGAGGCCGCAGCGGAATTGCGGATCATCCTGACGGAAAGTTCGCTGGGCGGACTGTTCGAGTTTCATGGCGCCTGCGTTCAGCAACTTGCAGCTCGGATGGGCGCAACTTAGGTTTTGCCGTTCCTTGCCCCTGTGCGTGGTGGATGGGTCTCTAGGCTCGACGCTGCAAGGAGCCTTGCGGCGTCGAGCCTAACTGCCGATCACGCGGAAACGAGAGGGTGCCGATGGATTCGGAGGCGCGGCTTGGGAGGCTTGGCCTTCAGCCAAGCGAGTCGTTCGACTTTATGAGGCTTGCCGAAGCGCGCGAGCGTCCCCGTACTGTGCTTTCGTGTGTAGCGATAGATCGGTTCGTGAATGAAATCGACTTCATCGGACCAGCATTGATCCAGTAGGGGGTACATCAGTCCGACGTCGGTGCACGTCTCCAGCCAGCGCCCGTTCTGGTCAAATAGATCCTCATCTTGGATAGCGTCGTAAAGTTTTCGACGGAAGGTTCGAAGATGAGTTGCATTGAATAGATCAACATCGCGGATGGTCTGTCCGTCCAGTTCTTGGGCAGAGTAAAACCCCTGAGGGTTCCGCTTTCCGTCTTGATCGTGCCAGTTGCCGATTGTCATGAGGCAGTGCGGATTTTGCAGGTAGCTTTGGGCGACCACTTTGAGGGCATGGCGCTCGAGAGCATCGTCCATGTCAACTAGCACGACGATTGCTTCGGGGTCCTGAATGTCGCGAATGCCGACATGGCGGGCATGTGCGGGACCGGCGTTTTCCGCAATACGGACAATGCGAGCGTCAGGCAGGATACTGGCGTTAGCCAAAGCCTCGAAGGTGCCATCGGTGGACCCATCATCGATTAGGGTCGCCTCGTAGGTGAAAGGTCCAGGCAGTTGACCGGCGATAGAGCGCAAACAAGCATCAACGTACTCGCGACAGTTCCAACCGTTAACTACGATATGGAAGTGCAGGGGCTCCTCCGGAGCGACGCTGCTCGGTGCATACGGCGTGGGACGACAATCCACGGGCTTTCTTGTCGGGATCAAGGCGCGGGTCTGTTCTTGAGGAAGCTCTCGCAGTTCGATGCCTGCGGCTACCAAGGTATCGGCGTCATACCCACGGGCCAGATGCGCCTCCATTCTGCGGCGAATGAGCCCCTTTTCCAAAACGGGAGCCACGTGCTGATTATAGACGTCGAAATACCCCTGCGGCTGGGTCACGGCTTCTCGCCAGAGGCTCTGATCGAATTTCGAATGCTCCCTGACCCAGTTGTCGGTGCGAGGCACCGCGTAGAGCGGCACGGCCTGGGCAGCCGCAGCCGACGCGAACCACAGGTCGCAGACGCCCTTTGAGGCAAATTGCTCCAGCGTCGGCTTGAAGGTCGAACTGTGCCAGGCCGTGGTGCCGGTACCCAAAAGATCGACGAAGTGACCCGGAGCTTTCCGTCCGAAATGAAACACCGTTCTTTCAGAGAGCTGGGAGAACTCGCCGGGAGGGAAAATCACGCCGTGAAGGCCGACGACCGACGAGCGATCCAACATCTCGATTTGGTGGATCATGCGGGCCACGTAGTCTGGCGGATAAATTAGATCGTCGTCCAAGGTGAAGACGTAGGCGTCGTCTGTCGTCGGCAGATCGTAGAACTTGCCATTGTCCCGCAGGTCGCCCGCAGCGTCCTGACTCCTGATGACGCGGACCTTTGGATGTCGCGCGAAGGCAGGAATGTCCTCATACTCATTGAGATAAAGGATCAATTCGTCGAGTTGCGGTAGGATGCTCGCCATCGACGCATCCAGGCTTTCAAGCCGTGGCGGAAAGCTCGCCATCGCCCCAATTCGCCGCTGCGCGAGGGAGGGCGAGGCGTTCTGAGCCTTGGCGCCCAGGGAGAAGGGACGATCAAGTTGGGGGAAGTCCATCTTCATCCGGTGTTTGGCTTCCGGATGTTTCGGCTTTGCGCTCTTCTGCCAAGCCGTGAAATTCGTCTCATAGCGGGCGCGGTCGGGAGACAAAGCGCCCTTCAGTTCCCCGTTCTTGATTTCATAGGCTGCGCTGCCTCCGGCTGAAGTAGTAAGCGAGTTAGATAGCGTCCTCAGAAAGTATATCTCATCGGAAATTTTGATCACGGAATCCAGTCCGTATGCTCGTTGAATCCGGAGGCGGAACTCGCTATCACCTCCATATTTAACTGTATCGTAAAACCCAATTTCTTCTATTATATTTCGACGCCACAGAAGGCTGTTCTCGCCATGCTTTAAATGGCTAAGCGGTGATGCAAAGTTATCGGTCCATCTGCGCAACTGTCCGAGACATGCGATGGCTTCAGGGTGTTTTTTGAGCGCAATAATCTGCTTGCTTAAGCGGTCTGGAGCGATAATGTCGTCGCTATCAACTATCGTTATATAATCGCCGCGCGCTTCTGTAACCCCGATGTTACGGGTGTAATAGCAACCGAAATTGCGCAGCAGAGATATTACGCGCATGTTCTTCGTTGTCGCTGCTATTCTCCGGGCGATGGCGACCGATCCATCCGTTGATCCATCGTCAACGACTATGAGTTCGACATTGACCTCTCGCTGAGAAAGAACTGAGTTAATGGCGCGAGAGATCCATGCCTCATTGTTGTAGCTCGGCATGATAACGGTGATCAGGTCATCGTTCAATTTCGACGAGTTGTTCGGAATGGTACCCATCGAATACTGTAAATCAAGCAGTGCTGGGGTTGGCGTCATCGCGACGGTTGAACCAGGCGTCGGCGATCGCGGCGCGGGATCGCGTCCCAACAATTTGCCGTAGCGTTCGTAGTGATCCTTGGGTGATAGGCCGCTGAGTGCGACATCGGGATAGGCGTCAGCGTAAAGGACGGCGTCAAAATCTTTGTTTGTCATCAATGCTTCGGCGTTTCGATAAGCTACGATAATGAGGGCTGGAACCGATCAGCTCAGATTCCGCCTTTGTTACTTTTCCTGTAACTGCAGTGTTTTTTGCTGTAGGTATAGGTTAGGACGACCGTATGGTTATTTTTCGATTTTCTTGACTAGCTTTCCAAGGTTGCGAACAGGGGCCGTTATTCTCCATGATCTGGTGCTTCGTATCTTCTGATAGTGACCAATCACTCGAGTCAGTCGTGTTTGAAGGTCTAGGATATGTTGATCTCTTGCTTCCACTTCGTCTTTCAAGCGATTACATTCAGCCCGAGCGCGCGCTTCGGTAGCTCTGGAGGTGGTAAGCAGTTGCTCACGCTCTTCGAGCTTGCGAGTGAGCAGGGCTAGCTCCTGAAAGCGCGTATCCACCTGTTGACGGACGGCCTCGCGTGCATCCCTTTCTTCGGCCAGCGAGGTCTTTAGATTCTTCGTTTCTGTTGTGATCTCTTTCGTGCGACGCTCTAATGCCTCCAGCTCTGCCCTGGCCGCCACGACCGCTTGTTCAGCGCCTGCGAGGGTGCGGTCGCGTTCAGCAAGCGCCAGCTTCAGGGGCTCCAGCTCTGCCCTGGCCGCCTCGGCCGTCTGTTCAGCGCCTGCGAGGGTGCGGTCGCGTTCGGCGGCCGCCGTCTTCAGACTCTCAAGCTCTGCCTTGGCGGCTTCGGACGCTTGTTCAGCGGCTGCGAGGCTGCGCTCTCGTTCGGCGGTCGCCCTCTTCAGACTCTCAAGCTCTGCGTTGGCGGCTTCGGACGCCTGTTCGGCGGCTGCGAGGCTGCGGTCGCGTTCAGCAACCTCCAGTTGCAGGCTCTCCGCCTTCGCTCTCGCGTCGGCTAGGGCGCGGTCCCGCTCGGAGAGTTCGGCGACCTTACCTGTCAGGTCGTTCTGCATATCGAAGAGCATGGCTTGCAGGGAAGCGGTGCGATTGGAGCGATCGTCATAGGCGTGGTTAATCTTCTCGAGCCGCTCGGCCAGTAGGGCCTGCTCGTTCTCGATCGCGGTTTTTCGCCCCTCTGCCTGAACAAGCGCGTCTTGCGTCCGGATTAGTTCGTCCCGGACTTCGCGATGAGCCCATTCCTTGTAGTGTAGTTGCCCAAGGCGCGAGAAGACGTACTGAATCTCGGTATAGCCGGCTTCGCCAAACCGCAACTCCGTCAATTTCACCAACAGATCGGATTGATGTTTGCCGTATAGCAGCAGGATAAACCCTTGATCGCGAGCGAAATCGATCGACGGCCGGTCCGGCCTAGCTTGTTTCAGCATCAACTCCAGCATGGCTGAAAGGGGTTCGTCGCCCTTTCCTCCCTGGATCAGCACCACCGCCTGCTCAGACAGTTGCCCCATCCAGTCGCCTACCCAAGTCTTGAGAGCGTCAGGCTCGAGATTCAGACAATTCAGGTTAATGTGTAGTAGGTCGATGTCGCCAACACGGAGTTCAACCGGATTCAGCGTGCTGGCCAGATATATCTTGGAAAAGTCGCTGTAATTCTCTTCGTTGTAGATCTCTATCAGTTCGCCGGCCGCCGGATCCTCCGTTACGCCGAAGCCGTAGCAGCGGGCGTTGTGATCCTGCCTTTCCATGGCTTGGCAGGCGGCGAAATAGCTAGTGCCGTCACCGAGGCCTAGGCTGACGTAGGATGAGGGACGACAGGCGTCGATCAGCCAGAAGAGGAGCGGTAGGCCACGGACCGCTTCGCCCCTCGCATAGCGCACAGGACGACAGAGTGCGCGCATCAGGCTGGGCGAGACAATATGGGCCGCTGGTGACGCCCGCCTGGCGGAAGGCGCGAGGGTGAAGTCGCTAACCATGGTTATTACTCTAGAGGCTATGTCTGAATGGCTGTGATCGCGGAGGGGCCATTAGCTGGGAGTAATCTGGTGATTGCCCTGCGAAGGTGGCCCGTGTCGATAGTTGAAGCAAAAAAGCGAGCGTGGCTCCCTCATACTGCCGTGGCTCTAATCGAAATTCGGCCATTCTCCCAATCGTTCGGATCGGCTTCACGAGCCTCTCAATGGCTGAGTAGGCAGGTCGGTTCACGTAGTCGTCGAAAAGGACGGTCACGGGTTTCTGCACGCGCAGGCAGGCATATGCAAAACAAGCGGGGCGGAAACGACCGTCAATCAGAATTAAATCAGGATGACGGAAGAAGGATTCATCCCAAATGCGGGTGGGGTAGGCGTGATAATTTTGCCATGCGCGATCATCTATGGGGCGTCCCCAGGCGCCTGTCGGGCCGATGTCGATCGGATATATGATCGCCGACGAAGGAAGTTCGGATCGGTCGAGGGCTTGTTGCAAGCGGATCGCCCAGTCCCGATCGCTTTCAACGCTGAATACCAGCTTGCCCGGCATCCGAGCCGCTAGGACGGTTGAGCCTCCAGAGCCATACTCCAGTATCACCTGAGCCGCTTTGTAGGACGCGGTCACGTGCGCAGCTTCCTCGGCCGGGAAGCTGAGCTTAAAATCGCTCGCAGACGGCATGGCGGCGTCTGGATGTTTCGCAGTTTCCGTCAATGGTCCCTCCCCTCCATCGTCCCAAGATGTTAGCGCCTTCCGTGGTCGCAATCGGATGTCGGATGCGACGCTGACTTGACGCGGGTTAGGTCACTAAGGTTAGGGCGTCTAGGTCCTAGACGTAAGCGTCGCCGCAGTGTCATCGATGCGGGGCTTTATGGTCGTCGATGTGCGAGTCGACGCCCTTTGGCCGTCACAACGTATAGCGGGTCGATCATTATTTCCCCGGGAAGCCGGCGGCAAGCTCTAGTACGTCTAGACCGCTGGCCGAATTACGAGTTCGCGAAGCCGGCGGGCTGATGGCCACTGGCGCATAATGGGAATTGCTCTCGCTCTAAGCGCTTTGCATGCTAGAATAAACAGGCTCTTTCTGTTCAATGGATATGTCAAGAACGATGACCAAAAATAAGGTCGCGCTGATATTTGGGGTTACCGGTCAGGATGGGGCCTATTTATCGGATTTGCTATTAAGCAAGGGGTATATTGTTCACGGCGTGAAGCGACGATCGTCGTCATTTAACACTGGAAGAATAGATCACATCTATCAGGATCCTCATGAGAAGGATCAGAATTTTATCCTACACTATGGAGATATGACGGATTCTACGAATATTATTCGCATTGTTCAGCAAGTTCATCCGGATGAGATTTACAACCTTGCGGCGCAAAGTCATGTCCAAGTGTCGTTTGAAACGCCGGAATACACCGCTAACGTCGACGCCATCGGCACTTTACGCGTCCTAGAGGCGATCCGCATTCTAGGATTAGAAAAGAAGACGCGTTTCTATCAGGCTTCGACTTCCGAACTGTACGGGAAGGTTCAGCAGGTGCCGCAGTCGGAGACGACTCCCTTCTATCCGCGAAGCCCCTATGCGGCGGCCAAGCTGTACGCCTACTGGACCGTGGTGAATTATCGCGAGGCCTATGGCCTTCACGCTTCCAATGGCATCCTCTTCAATCACGAAAGCCCTTTGCGGGGGGAAACGTTCGTCACCCGAAAGATTACGCGGGCCGCGGCGGCTATCAAGCTCGGTTATCAGGACAAGTTGTTCCTCGGCAATATCGACGCCAAGCGAGACTGGGGTCATGCGCGCGAATATGTATACGGCATGTGGTTAATGTTGCAGCAGGACGAGCCAGACGACTACGTCTTGGCTACGGGGGAGACGACCCTGATCCGCGATTTCGTCACCGAGACTTTCAGCCAGATCGGGGTGACGCTGCGCTGGGAGGGCGAGGGTGTCGACGAAAAGGGAATATGCGCCGAGACCGACCGCATCTATGTGGAGATCGATTCCCGTTATTTCCGGCCGACTGAGGTCAACCTGCTGGTCGGAGACTCGTCCAAGGCCAAGGAAAAGCTCGGCTGGGTTCACAACATTACATGGCGGCAGCTATGCGCTGAAATGGTCGCAGCAGATTTGAGGACGGTGGCAAAGGAGCAGCGCGCCAATGCCGAGTGAGGTCGTTTTTTCCTTGGTGGGCAAGCGCGTCTGGGTGGCTGGGCATCGCGGGATGGTCGGCTCTGCGATCGTGCGTCGGCTGCGGGACGAAGGCTGCGAAATTCTGACCGCGCCCCGTGATGAGGTTGATCTGAGGGACTCGGTTCAGGTGGATGCTTTTGTCGGGCAGGTGCGCCCTGATGCCGTATTCATGGCGGCTGCCAAGGTTGGCGGCATCCTGGCTAACGATTCCTATCCCGCCGATTTTCTCTACGACAACCTGATGATCGCCGCGAACGTGACTGAGGCTGCGTCTAGGTACCGGGTTGGCAAGATGCTGTTCCTAGGATCCAGCTGCATCTACCCGAGGATGGCGCCCCAGCCGCTTTTAGAAAGCGCTCTGCTGACCGGCCCGCTGGAACCGACCAATGAATGGTATGCTATCGCCAAGATTGCCGGCATTAAGCTGGCTCAAGCCTATCGCCGTCAGCACGGCTGCGACTTCATTAGCGCCATGCCGACCAATATCTATGGGATCGGAGACAATTTCGATCTGGACACCAGTCACGTTCTGCCGGCTTTGATCCGGAAGGCGCATCAGGCTAGGATGGCGAAGGCCGATCACATCCTTCTATGGGGCACGGGGACGCCTCGGCGAGAATTCCTGCACGCCGATGACTGCGCCGATGCCTGCGTCTTCTTAATGAAGCACTATTCGGGCGATGAGCACGTCAATGTGGGGGCGGGCGAAGATATCTCCATTATCGATTTAGCTCGGATGATCTGTGATGTGGTCGGCTTCGAAGGCAAGATTCTCCTAGATCTTTCCAAACCGGATGGTGCGCCGCGCAAGTTGATGAGCGGTGAAAAGCTCCGCACCATGGGTTGGGCTCCCTCGAGGAAGCTGCGGAACGGCATCGAGAGCGTTTATCAAGCTGTGAAGGCCGATTTGTAACCCCAGGGTTCCAAACTGCCGAGGTGAATTCTCTGGCCTGTCGGAGTTGAGTGCATTCATGAGCAAGGCAATGCCGCTGGTGTCCATCGTCACGGTCGTGAAGAATCGCGCCGTGCCGTTGGCTCAGACGATTGAGAGCGTCCGCGCTCAGACCTATGGCGGGATTGAGCACATCATCGTCGATGGCGACAGCACGGACGAAACGCTGGACATCATCCGGCACTATGCTGCTGGCCTGGCGTCGTGGACCTCCGAGCCGGACGAAGGTATTTATGATGCCATCAACAAGGGTATCCGTCGCGCAACTGGTGAGTATATTCTCATTCTTCATGCGGGCGACACCTACGAGCCCCATTTTGTAGATCGACTAGTTCGAGCGAAGCCCAGTTCGGATGAAATCGTGTACTCTAGCTATATGCATGGTGCTCGTAACGTACAGTCGTCTGTCATGACTGACGGAGTGTTCCTTCACCATTTGGGTATCAATCATTCTGCCTTCCTCGTTTCTCGAGCGATTTATGAGCGAGTTGGGCTTTACGATGCGGCTTGGCGAATCGTTTCTGATGCCATCTGGATGCGCCGAGCGCACATGATGGGTGTGGCGTTCCGCCTGATCGAAGGAAGAGGACTTCATTTTGCTGAAGGCGGCCTGTCGTCCGCCCAGTCAGAGGGGGATCGCGGCCTAATCATCCAAGAATGGGTGAAATCTTACCGCATGTTCTTCCCCTTCTTGCCGGAGGATGTGGCGCGGGCGCTGTATCTTTATCGATTCGAGGAAGAGTACGGGAGTAGCATCCTCCGCTACGTCAGAACTGTCTTGGTTGATCTTTCGTCGCCTGAATTTCATGAGACGGGGGCCGTCTTCCACTCAGCGCTGAAGGAAATGCTGGAGCATGTCTGGGGGCAGCGGCGAATTGACGCCGAGGACCCGGCCTTTCAAGCCCGCTGGGATATGTGCCGCGCGTTGGGCATTGAACCCTGCAAGACCAATATCGAGGTGGCGGGCGTTGATGTGGCAGGTCTCATCACCCTAGTGGAGGGGGTAAAGCGCGCAGCTGCTGGGCGGAAGGTGCTGCTGCATTATCTGGAGGTCTTCTCGCGACCGTCCGAGACCTTCATCCCGGATCTTATCAACCGTTGGAACGCTTATGATGACCGCGTACATGTGGTTCTATGCGACAAGCGGCTACTGCCGGTCGATCGCCCGACCGGCCTGATCTTCACTCTCGATCCAGAGCAGACGCCTCGGCAGCTTTACCGGGCTCTTGTGGAGGACTTGATCGACGGTGTGGATTTCGAGGGTTTCATCTTCCATTTCGCCATCAATGGTTGGCGTCTGCTGAGTCGATTGGGCGTGCAGCATCAACAAGCCCCGGCCCTCTATATGTGCCATGGCGTCGACGTGTTCGATCTGGCCAAGGATACGGACTACAGCCGCTATCTGCTCGGCGTGGCGGCGCGCTCTCCCGCTAGTCGGTTTACGGCAGTGTCTGATTACTTGCGCAACGCCCTGGTGGATGCGGGGGTCCCTTTCCATAAGGTCTGCTTGGTCCACAACGTGGTCCACGAGCGCTTCTTCCAGCACCGCAAGCCGGGGCGGGAGAAGATGGCGGTCAGGCGAGACGGAGCGCCCGTGCGTATCGTCAATATCGGCCGTCTGATGAAGTTGAAGGGGCAGGAACACCTCTTAGGCGCTCTCGCCCTGATGAAGCGACGCGGCTTCGAGGCCCATGTGACCTTCGTATATGGGCGGGAGGACCAGGAGCTTGAGTATCTGAAGACTGTAATCACCCGCGCGGGCCTGTCAGGCAGGGTGGCCTTTCGCTCCTTCGTGAATTTCGAAAAGGAGCCCGACTTCCTCAACGATTTTGATCTTCTAGTGTCGGCTTCGACCTACACTAGCGGGGAGGAGACCCGGTCGGAGGCCTTCGGCATGACGATCCTTGAAGGGATCGCTGCCGGCCTGCCGGTGGTTGTCACCGATGCGGGGGGGCAATTGGAGGTCGCCGGAGAGCCCAATGATTACGTCCGTGTCGCCGCCCATGCTGACCCTGAAGCTCTCGCTCAGGCGATTGAGGAGGTCATCGAGGGCGGCGGCTTGAATGGTGACAATCTTGAGGTGGCTAAGGCTCGGCTGGAGCATTTTTCTGAATCTCGCCAGATGGCCTTGCTGGAGGCGGCGCTAGCTAAGACTCGAAATGTCGCCGTGCGGCCGCTGCTGCTGTCCACCACCCTGACTGAGGGCGCGGGCGGCGCCGCACGTGGCGTCCACTTGGCCCTTCTCGCGGCGGGCGTGCCATCGAGAATGCGGTTCCGTAATCTGTTTAAAGAATGGAAGACAGTCCCGGGTGCCGCTCCGCTAAGCAACGCTGCGTCCCAGCTGGATGACAACGTGCATCCACGAGATGCATTCCTACGTCAAGAGCATACTATTTTCTCGATTGACACTGACGGAGTGCCACAGGCCGAATTGGAGGAAATGGTTGCGGACGTTGATGTCATCAATCTCCATTGGTACGCGCGCTTCCTATCCAATGAAAACATTGCTTGGTTGACCAACTGCGGCAAGCCGGTGGTCTTCACTATCCGAGATATGCACCCACTGACGGGCGGCTGTCACTTCTTCCACGGCTGCGATAACTGGCGTCAGACTTGCCTGCCGTGCCCGCAGTTTCGACCCGCGAGCGTGAGTTTGCCGCACGCTCAATTCACCTACAAGCGCAACAATTGGAACCTCGACAACGTCTCGGTGGTGGTCTTAAGTGATCATACCCGCGCCATTGTCGAGCAGTCACCGCTGTTTGCTGGGTGCCGAGTAGAAAAGATTCCAAATCCGATCGACACGAACGTCTTCTATCCGATCAAGCAGGTCGAAGCGCGCCAGATATTAAAGCTGCCAGCCGACAAGCTGATCGTAGCTTACTTGCCATCGTCAAATTCCACCATCAAGGGTGCAGCTGAGTTCGAGCAGATGCTTAGGCGGCTGGCACGTGAAGTGCCGCCCAGTGATATTGTGGTCATTTGCGCAGGGCGTCGCCAGATTGTGGTCGACGCGCCATTCGAGATTCGCCAACTGGGACGGATCGCTGACCAGACAAGCCTGGCGACTTTCTTCAGCGCTGCCGATGTGACCGTTATTCCGTCATTGGAGGAAACATTCTCCAATACTGCGCTTGAGTCGATCGCCTGCGGCACCCCTATTGCGGGCTTCCGTACAGGCGCCATCAGCGAGTTCGCTCAAGATGGGCGGGGGCGTTCGGTCCCTGTCGGCGACGTGGCGGCCTTGGCTCTGGCGGTGCGCGATGTTCTGGCCGAAGCTCAACATTGTCCGCGCGCGGAGAACCATGCCTACGCCGTGCGCCATCATGCCCCGGAGCGGATCGGCTCAGCCTATGCGCGTTTCTTTCAGGAGGTGCTGACGCGAGCCGCCACGGTGAAACCCATCAGGGACTCCGCAGTGCCCAACGCTATGGCGCAGTATCTGGCAGCGAGGCTGGAGGCGGCGCATGCGCAATTGGCTGGCACGCCCCTACTGGATCAACCGGGCATAGCCTCAGCCGGGATCGCTGCCTCGTATCCCCTCGGCTCTTGGATGAGCGAGAATGATCGTGACCGGATCGCTGTGACAGGCGCTGCCGTTTTAGACATGATCCCGCTAAGCAGACGCGCTGGTCCCGTAGTTGATTCTGGGGGCGGGTTGCGGCTTGAGGTGCATGATGAGGCACGGCATCGTCTCTTTGGGCCGAATATTTGCCTCGGGCAGGGCCGTTACAGGTTGGATCTGGAGCTCAGCGTATCCTGGCGGCATCGTTTTGATCGCGCCCTCCGCGGGAGCCGTGCGGTCATCGAACTCGTATGGAACGTTGATGATATTATCGAGGTCGAAATTTTTAAGCTCAAGCGTGTTGGGCCGGGGCGCTTCCGGTGGCGTCCTAAATTTGAAATAGGGCCAGAACTCGCGGCAGCCGCTCGTGAAGGTTTGGAGGTGCGGGTCTGGACTGACGGTCGCCAGCCTTGGCTTGTAAACAAGATGATCTTGAGACAGTCAGGTTGAGTTTTGCGGCGAGTTGGGTTTTGGAAGTGATTGGTCATTAGGTTTAATGACCGTCTACCAGAACAGCTGACCGTCTACTAGATCTGCGCTGTTGGCGATCTGTCAGAGTGGCCGCATCCTGTCAGATCATAATTTTCTTGAAGTAGTCAGAATGCAAGCGTGGGCAATTGAGCGGGTCCGAAGGTGGATGAAGTTGACGAGATCGAAGGGCGCTTGGAGGATGAATACGTTGCAATCTGCGGCTAACCTCAGGTGGGATTTGGGGGTGACCAAAAGGGGTTTGGCTAGCGACGGGCGAGGCTTTCTCGGGTGATATCGGTTCTAGTTTACGGTCGGAATGACGATTATGGAGCCAAGCTTCAGCGCCGGGCGGCGCTAAGTCTTAATTCGATTGCGGAAGCTTTGACGCAGCCCGATGATGAGATAATTTTTGTCGATTATAATACATCAGATGAGTTAATTACTTTCCCGGAAGCAATTGACGATACGCTCAGCGAGGCGGCTAAGCAGCGTCTACGTGTGATCCGGGTTCGCCCTGCGTTTCATGAAGGACGAGTAGAAGCAGAATCGCCTTCTGTTATCGAGTCAATTGCCCGCAACATTGGTCTTCGCCGTACCAATCCGGAGAATAGGTGGGTGTTATCCACCAATCCGGATGTTCTGCTCATCTCAGCTGGTCAAGAACTCGTGGAGGCGCTCCTGCAGGCTGGTGATGGCTATTATGGAGCTCCTCGGCACGAGCTTCCGCGCTTTATGTGGGAGCAATTGAGTCGAACCGATGCGGTCAAGGCGGCGGTTCAAGTGAGAATGTGGTGTAAGTGCCTGCCCCTGCGGGAGCCGGTGCTGCATCATGATCGAGCTGTCGGCTTCGATGCTCCTGGGGATTTCCAGTTGGCGCCACGCGCCGACTTCTTCGCTATCGGCGGCTTCGATGAGCGTATGCAGCGGGCTTGGCACGTGGATTCTAACCTAGCGGTCAGGATGGCCGCGCGCCTTGGCGTACCTGGTCGCCTCCCTGGGGGGCCGGTGGTCTTCCACTGTGAACACACCTCCGGCACTCAGGCCAAGCATGCGGCACAGCGCGAGGAAGATAGTTGGGAACGTTTCGTCGAGCATGCTGCTGTCGATCCTTGGGCTGATCCCCTCTGGGGGGCGCCTGAGGAAGATTTCGAAATCATCGACTTGAACGCTCGTTCGGGACGAGACTTGGCAGTACTCATTTCTGATCGAGCGACCGAGGCGGACAGGCGCGAGGTGGGCGAGGTCGTCTATGGCCCAGCGAGCTATGGAAAGCTCCCTCGGCATCGCTTGCGTGCGGCGCTGTTTCTAATGGATCGGCTGCTGAACCTGGACCGTGGTGTGAAACTGGGTTGGATCGGAACAGATGCGGATAATCGCGCCTTCGTCTCGCAGATGCTGGTTGAAGCCGGGTTCCAACCTTTCACGGCCTTAGCGGAAACGGCTGAAACGCTCATTATCGATGTGCCATTACAGTCAGACCAAGCTTTCTGGACCAACCTGGGTGTCTGGCTGGAGGGGGAAGCCGCCCGCATCGCTCAAGGTCTGGCGCCGCGGCTAGTCTTGGGACTTAACTCTGTCCATTGTGACTTCGAGTCATTCCTGCGTCGGTATTTTGATGTGACGTTGGTCCCCGTGACGACGCGCTTGCGACCGGCTCGCTTGGCTATTGAGCGGCTGGCTCCCCCTGAAGCGCTACTGGAGATGCTGACGCTAGGACCCGCAGGTCAACGGCGGGATGGCGTGCTCGATATATTGAAAGGGGAAGAAGGCTATGTTTTTTATGGCCCTTATCTCAAACTAATACCTGGATCTTATCGTCTACATGTAAGCATTAAGCTTGATGGCCCCCTTTTTATAAGCCGACGCCGAGGCCGTCGGGCTTTAATTTTAGAAGTTTGCGCCGGGGATCAGGTGTTTTCTAGAGAGTTCATTTCATCTGGGCGAGGTGAGAGGTGCGTAGACATGGATTTCTATCTTCCGCCCCAGTGTCTTTCTCCTGACGTTTCTTCGCTGGAGGTGAGGTTGTGGAGTCGGGGGCTCCTCAATGGCACGGTGCGTGAGTTGAAACTTTGTCGTGTTGATGCCTGATGCGTTCGTTCCATCCTAGCTGCCGACTTTAGCGTAAAGCTCTTCCAGTCGTTCCTGATAGGCCTGTGGCGTGAATTTTGCGGCCTGAGAAAGGCCGAGACGCTCCATATTCTCCCGCATGGCGTCGTCATGGTCCAGGTCCCGGATGGCCTGGGTTATGGCCGGGACATCATAGGGATCGACGATGAGGGCGGCGTCGCCGGCGACTTCCGGGAGGGCGCCGCCAGTAGAGGCCAGCGTTGCAGTGGATAGGGCCATAGATTCTAGTACCGGTAGGCCGAAGCCTTCATAAAGCGAGGGAAACAGGGTGGCTTTCGCTCCGCGGATAAGGCTGAGCAGCAGGGGGAAGGGCATATGGTCATATTGTCGGATCCGGTCAGCGTTAGACCCCCCGTCACGCTTGATTTGCGATAGAAGAGCGGTCTCACCATCAACGAGCCACCCTTCTTTGCCGACTAGAACAAGAGGGGTTTTAACGCCTGACGAGAGATAAGCCTCGACGATGCGGCCTAGATTTTTCTTGGGTTCGATGGCGCCGAAATGGAGAAAATAACCTTTCCATTTTAGATTGAATATACCTTCTAACTCTAGACGCACTTCCTCGTCGGTACGTGACTTGAGGCGTTCAGGAATGGAGATAGCTTGGTAGGTGTTGGTTATCTTGGACGCGGGAACCTGCAGAATACGTTCGAGATCCTGTCGCGTGGTCTCCGACACGACCGCAATGTGGTCGGCGCGCCGTAAGACATCCTGACACAGAGCCATAAACACGCGTTTGTCGTCTAGTGTGGTGTGCGGTAAGCGTAGTGGAATCAGATCGTGGAAAGTATAGATATTAGGTACATCCCGGGCGTGTAGCGGCAACGGGCAAGTCCAATGCATGATATCCGGCCTAGGTGCATCCGCAGAGTGGTCGAAACTCACAGGCGTCGTTGCGCCGTGAGCGCGAAAAGAGCGGTTGGCGAGTGCAAACAAAGAGGGCGCGGCCCAAAATAAGTCGGCATCGGGACGACCGCCCCCCCGACTCGACCAGATGACCTCCCCTGATGGTTGGATCGGGTGGGCTAGGCGCCCGAAGCGGGTTGTAAAAGTGTCCATCATGCGGACAATTTTTTCTTTACGGCTCAATCGACCGATGGCGCGCTCGGCATCTGCCAGCGCTACTTCATTGAGTACGTTGCTGCGGCTACGTTTTACGTCAGGGCCGTACAGGACCTGAGTGCCCATGCCCACGGCGCGGGCGTTAGTAAGGAGATTGCGACCGTACGTGGCTATGCCGGTCCCTTGGGAAAGAGCGAGGTTGAAGCCGTCGATGCAGATGGAGGGCATATCGTTCCGAGTTAAGTAAGGAGGCTGATGCGTGAAATCGCCGGGGACGCAAATGATTGCTAGAAAGAGAGGGGCCAACCGCCCGCGCGGCTGAGGGCGCTGGGGTCGGGTTTGCCGATCTGGCCGCCGATCCAGCGCGCGGCTGCGATCAGGGCGTCCAAGTCATAGCCCGTCGAATAACCCGCTCGCTCCAGCATATAGACCAGATTCTCCGTCGCGATATTGCCCGTCGCGCCCGGCGCAAAGGGGCAGCCGCCGATGCCGCCGACCGAGGCGTCCAGCACGTCGACGCCCGCCTCGACGCCCGCGTAGGCGTTGGCCAGGCCGGTGTTGCGGGTGTCGTGGAAATGCAGGCGCAGGGTCGCGTCAGGCGCGGCCTGGCGCGCGGCCTCGACCTTCTTTGTCACGCTCCACGGATCGCCGACGCCGATGGTGTCGGCCAGGGCGATCTCCTCGACGCCAAGCGCCGCGATGCGGGCGACCAGGTCGCTGATCTGCTGCACCGAGACCTCGCCGTCGAAGGGGCAGCCCCAGACGCAGGACAGGGTGGCCGACAGCCTGGGCGTCGCGCCGGGCGCGCCGTCTGCATTGGCGCGGCCGGCGATGATGTCGGACAGCATCTGCACCTGCTGGTCGACGCTGAGGCCCTGGTTCTTCAGGCCGAAGCCGTCGGTGGCTGACATGGCGACGTTGACCTCGTCCACCGCCGTGCCCAGCGCGCGGTCATAGCCCTTGCCGTTCAGGACCAGGCCGATGCGGCTGCGGCCCTCAGTGCGGGGCAGGGCGGCCATGACCTCTTCGGCGCCCGCCATCTGGGGCACGTATTTGGGGTGGACGAAGCTGACGGCCTCGATGCGTCTGGCTCCCGCCGCCTCGAGCCGCTGGACGAAGTCGGCGCGGACGGCCGGCTCCAGCACCGTCTTCTCGTTCTGCAGGCCGTCGCGCGGGCCGACTTCGACGATCTGGATGAAGCGGCTCATCGGGCGATGCTCCTTTGGCCGGGACCGGCCGGGGCGTAGACGGTCAGGCGCACGTCGTCGCCCGAGGAGTAGTTGTGGCCGCTGACCACCCCGACGGCCCGCCCGGCGGCGCCCAGGTCGGCCAGGGCGCGGCGGAAGGCTTCGTCGTCCCGGGCTTCGACGATGGCCGGGCGGCCTTCGGCCAGGGCGCGGGCGGCGCCGGCGCCGTCGGTCAGCTGGGTGTCCTTGCCGGTCAGGAAGACGAAGCTGGGTTCATGGAAGGTGGTGATGGCCACCGGCCCCGGATAGCGGCCCTGGGCCGGGTTCAACTCGGCCGAGTCCAGCGTCTGCACCAGACGCGGCGCGATCGACAGGGGACGCAACTGCCGGATGGTCCCGGCCAGGC
>PJUE01000427.1_pt1 | contig 28386 bp, 25 predicted proteins | sample 1512171 | NCBI WGS metagenome assembly PJUE01 (sample SAMN08177674, study PRJNA422409) | Feces metagenome, whole genome shotgun sequencing project. | isolation source: Chicken feces (3) enriched on wood chips: alkali lignin treatment | host: Gallus gallus | place: USA: Madison | collected 2015-01-15
AGCTGGTGTTCGTGCTGCTGATGGTGCCGTGCTACCTCTACATCCTGTTCTATTCGGTGGTCGGCCATCGCGCCGGCCTGCCGCAGGACCAGGGCTGATCGGCGATGATGGACGGCAGCCAACCCCAGGAAAAGCCGATGCGCAGAGCGACCATCAAGGACGTTGCCGAAAAGGCCAAGGTCTCGCTGAAGACGGTGTCGCGGGTCATCAACAACGAACCGTCGGTGATGCAGGCCACTCGTGCGCGGGTGCTGCGTGCCATCGCTGAACTCGATTACGAACCTGATCCGTCGGCGCGCAACCTGCGCAGCGGCACCACGTTCGTGATCGGGCTGGTATATGACAACCCCAACCCGTACCACATCATCGGCGTGCAGAACGGTGTGCTGGCCGCGTGCCGCGAAACCGGCTTCGGCCTGCAGATCCACCCGTGTGACTCCAGCTCGCCGATGCTGGCCGATGAACTGGCCGACTGGGTGCAGCGCTCGCGCCTGGCCGGGTTGGTGCTGACCGCGCCGATGTCCGAGCGCCGCGACCTGATCCAGACCCTGACCGCACGCGGCATCAAGCTGGTGCGGATCATTGCCGCCACCGAGGATCCGGCCGACGGTGCCTGCGTGTTCGTCGATGACCGCGAGGCGGCCTATGAAGTCACCGAACATCTCATCCAGCTGGGTCACCAGCGCATCGGCTTCCTCTGGGGCGGTTCCTCGCACCGTTCCTCGGGCGAGCGCTATGCCGGCTACGAGGCAGCGCTGAAGGACTACGGCATGACCGTGGACAAGCACCTGGTGGTGCAGGGCGACTACACCTTCGACGATGGCTTCCGCGGTGCGCGCCGCCTGCTGGCGCTGCGCGAACCGCCCACGGCCATCTTCGGTTCCAACGATGAAATCGCCGCCGGCGTGCTGGCGGCCGCGAAGTCGGGCGGCATGAACGTGCCCTACGACCTGTCCATCGCCGGTTTCGAGGACAGCCCGTTCTCGCGCCAGTCCTGGCCGCCGCTGACCACCGCCAAGCAGGCCACCGAGGACATCGCCCGCCATGCCGCGCGGCTGCTGATCGCGCAGCTGCGCAGCGATGCCTACGACGATGCGCCGGCCGCGCTGCAGAACCAGGGCTTCGTGCCGCAGCTGGTGGTGCGTGGTTCCACCGCACCGATGCGCCCGGCCGGCGCTCGCCCCCTTCCTTCCGATCCCGCCTGAGTCCTGCCATGTCGCTGTCCGACCCCACTGCCACCCTGATGTTCGCCGAGGCTGCCGAAGCGGCCGACGTGGTTGCCCGCCAGTTCGCACGCAACCACGCCGTCATGGAAACACTGGCTGCCAGCCTGCGCGCGGCCCCGCCGCCGTTCGTGGTGACCTGTGCGCGTGGCAGTTCCGACCATGCTGCCACCTACGGCAAGTACCTGCTGGAAACCCAGCTGGGCCTGGTGGTGGCCTCGGCATCGCCGTCGGTGGGTTCGGTCTACGCCGCACCGCTGCAGCTGCGCGGTGCACTGTTCATCGTCATCTCGCAGTCGGGCAAGAGCCCGGACCTGCTGCGCAATGCCGAGGCCGCCAAGGCCGCTGGCGCGCGCGTGGTGGCGCTGGTGAACGTGGAAGATTCACCGCTGGCGCAGCTGGCCGATACGGTCATCCCGCTGCACGCCGGTGCCGAGAAGAGCGTGGCGGCGACCAAGAGCTACCTGGCCTCGCTGGCCGCGCTGCTGCAGCTGGCCGCCTACTGGAAGCAGGACAGCAGCCTGCGCAACGCACTGGACCTGTTGCCCGACGCGCTGCGCGCGGCCTGGCAGTGCGACTGGACTGCGGTCAGTGACGGTTTGGCCGACGCCACCAACCTGTTCGTGCTCGCCCGTGGCCTCGGTCTGGGCGCGGCGCAGGAAGCGGCATTGAAGTTCAAGGAAACCTGCAGCCTGCACGCCGAGGCCTACAGCTCGGCCGAGGTCAAGCACGGGCCGATGGCGCTGGTCGGTCGTGGCTTCCCGGTGCTGGCCTTTGCCCAGCCCGATGAAACCGGCGCCGGCACCCGCGCGGTGGTGGACGAATTCAGTGCGCGTGGCGCGCAGGTGTGGCTGGCCGGTGCCGGTGGCAACCTGCCCGTGGCGGTTGCCCCGCACCCGCTGTGCGCACCGCTGCTGACCGTGCAGAGCTTCTACCGGGCCATCAACGCGCTGGCGATCCGCCGCGGCTTCAACCCGGACCTGCCGCCGCACCTGAACAAGGTCACGGAGACGGTCTGATGGCCACGGTCCTGCGCAATGCGAGCATTCTTGCCGGCGATGACTTCCGCGACGATCTGGCGGTGGTGATCGAAGACGGCCGCATCATCGCGCTGCTGCCCGATGCCGCGCCGCAGCTGGGCCAGGCCGACGAACAGGTGGACCTGGGCGGCGGCTGGCTGCTGCCGGGCTTCATCGATGTGCAGGTCAACGGCGGTGGCGGTGCGCTGTTCAACAACACGCCGGATGTCGCCTCGCTGCGTACCATCGCGCAGGCCCACCGGCGCTTCGGCACCACCGCGATGCTGCCGACCCTGATCAGCGACGACGTGGAGGTGATGCGCGAGGCCATCGCTGCGATGCGCGAGGCGATCGCGCAGAACGTGCCCGGCGTCATCGGCATCCACCTGGAAGGGCCGTACATCGCCCCGGCGCGCAAGGGTACGCACGATGCCAGCAAGTTCCGGGTGCCCGATGCCGGGGAGATCGCGCTGGCGGCTTCGCTGGACAACGGCGTGACCCTGCTGACCCTGGCCCCGGAACGGGTGCCGCTGGACACCATCCGCGCGCTGGTCGAGCGCGGCGTGATCGTGGCGGCCGGGCATACCGCAGGCACCTATGAAGAGATCCGAGGTGGCCTGGATGCCGGCGTGCGCGGCTTCACCCATCTGTACAACGCGATGTCGCCGCTGCAGGGCCGCGAGCCCGGCGCCGTCGGTGCTGCGCTGGAGGACCGCGACAGCTGGATCGGCATCATCGTCGATGGCGTGCATGTACACCCGGCCAGCCTGCGCGTGGCGCTGGCAGCCAAGCCGCGCGGTCGCCTGCTGCTGGTGACCGACGCGATGCCGCCGGTCGGCGCGGATGACCCCAGCTACGTGCTGTACGGTGAAACCATCACCGCCGTTGACGGCGTGGTGCGCAATGCCGCCGGTGCACTGGCCGGCTCGGCGCTGGACATGGCCACGGCGGTGCGTAACACCGTACAGCTGCTCGGCCAGCCGCTGGCCGAGGCGGCGCGCATGGCATCCACCTATCCGGCGCAGTTCCTCAACGTGGATGACCGCCTGGGCTACATCGCCGAGGGCTACCAGGCCGATCTGGTGCTGCTGGACGATGCCCTGCAGGTGCGCGGCACCTGGATTGCCGGACAGTACGAGGCTGCCTGATGAACACGTTGCCGCCACGCCGGCTGGGCTCGATCGATGCCCTGCGCGGGCTCACCGTGGCGGCCATGCTGCTGGTCAACAACCCGGGTGACTGGAGTGCGGTGTTCGCACCGCTGCGGCATTCCGAATGGCATGGCTGCACCCCCACCGATCTGGTGTTTCCGTTCTTCCTGTTCCTGGTGGGCGTGTCGATGGCCTTCAGCGTAGCGCCGCGCGCACACGATGCAGCCGCGCGCCCGGCGCTGGCCAAGGGCGTGCTGGAACGCGCGCTGCGCATTGCCCTTGCTGGCGTGCTGCTGCACCTGCTGGTGTGGTGGGCGCTGCATACGCATCATTTCCGTATCTGGGGCGTGCTGCAGCGCATTGCGCTGTGTGCGGCGGTGGTGGGGGTGGTGGCGGTGTACGCACGACCGCGCATCCAGGCCGCACTGCTGGTTGCGCTGCTGGCGGCGTATACGGTGTTGCTGCTGGGTATCGGCGATCTGGCGCCGTGGACCAATCCGGCCAGCCGCCTGGATACCGCTCTGTTCGCGCCTTACGTCTACCAATGGCAGGCCGATACCGGCCTGGGCCACGACCCGGAAGGGCTGTTGAGCAGCCTCGGTGCACTGGCCAGCACGCTGCTCGGCCTGCTGGCCGGGGGCCTGCTGCGCAATGGGCGCGCGGCTGCCCTGGTCGGGCTGGGTGCGGCGAGCGCTGGGTTGGGCCTGCTGCTGGCCACGGTGCTGCCGCTCAACAAGCAGCTGTGGACGCCGAGCTACGTGCTGTGGACCGGCGGCCTGGCTGCGGTGGCGCTATGGCTGGGCCACGTGCTGATCGATCGCCGGGGTTGGCCCGCACTGGGCCGCCGTTTCGGTGTGAATGCCATCACGGCCTATCTGGGTGCGTCGGTGATGTCGGTGGTGCTGCTGGCCAGCGGTGCCTGGGGCTGGGTGTGGCAGCAGCTGGCCGCGGCCCTGCCGGGCGCGCTGGAACTGGCCTCGATGCTGCAGGCGCTGGCCTTCGTGGCGCTGTGGTGGGGCGTGGCGTGGTGGCTGGACCGGCGTCGCATCTACCTGAAGATCTGAGTCGGACAGGGCTATCCACGCATGGCGTGGATCTACTGTAGATCCACGCCATGCGTGGATGCCCGCGCCCATCGCCCGCCCCGGTAGATCCACGCCATGCGTGGATGCGCCATCCGGTCGACTGTCGAATATCTGAATGCTTTCATGCAGATGCAGGTCGCGTGAGGCCAACTCGATTTCACACTCGAAGCGTGACCCCTCCTGCATAACTTCACCTGTCCAACTCGTTCATGGCGCCCCAGCGGCGTCAGCAGTGTCCATATCCGCAGTTCCTGCATCCCCCGACCCAGGAGTGCCATATGTCCGTTGCCGTACTGCGTCCGCGCCGTTTGACCCGCTGCCTGCTGCAGGCTCTGGCCATCCCCGCCGCCCTGGCCACCACCGCCTCCATCGCCTGGGCAGGCTGTGACACCGTCACCCCCGTCGCCGGTCAGACGGTCAGCTGCAGTGCGGCTGCCCCCAACCCACAGACCGTACCGGTCAGCGCAAACGGCGAGGCGGGCATCACCGTCAACGTCGCCAGTGGTGCGCAGCTGCAACAGAGTGGGGGCGGCAGCGCCATCGCCCTGATCGGCGCAGGCGGTCACCAGCTGGGCAACCTGGGGGCCATCAGCTCGGTGGGCGGCATCGCCGTGCAGCTGGGCGCTGGCAGCCGCGTGGACAACCTCGGCAGCATCAGTACCGGCAACGCTACCGCGCTGCAGTTTGTCGGTGCCGGTGACAGCGTGCTGGTCAACCGCGGCACCATCAGCGGCCGCACCGGCGTGCAGTTCGGTGCCGGCAATGATCGCCTTGAAATGCTCGATGGCAGCATCAGTGGTGGCGTGCTGCAGGGCGATGGCAATGACGTGCTGCTGATCAGTGGTGGCACGCTCGACAGCCTCGACCAGGGCAATGGCGATGACCAGCTGACGGTCAGCGGTGGCACCATCACCGGGGTGGTCGTGCAGGGCAGTGGCCGCGATGATTTCGTCATGACCGGCGGCACCATCGGCGCGCTGCAGCAGGGCGACAACATCGACACCTTCCGCATGAGCGGCGGCCGCATCATCGGCGCCTTCGAGGATGGCGACCAGGCGTGGATGACCGGCGGTCGCATCGGCCGGGTCAACATGAAGCTGGACAAGAACCTTTGGGACCAGTCCGGCGGTACGGTCGACGGCAATGTGGTGACCGGCTTCGATACCGACACCATCATCATTTCCGGCACGGCTTACATCGGCGGCAACATCAGCGTCAGTGGCGGCAATGACAGCGTGACCATCACCGATGGCACCGTGCGCGGGCAGGTGCTGTTGAGCACCGGCAACGACACCTTCAACTGGAATGGTGGTGGCATCATCTACGGCGCCATCGATGGCGGCCCCGACGATGACGTTGCCACGCTGAGCAACCTCAACCAGGCCAACCTGGGCGCGGTGCCGCTGTTCGATGGTGGCAGCGGCAATGACCGGCTCGCCTTCAACAACGTCAAGACCACCGGCGTAGCGCGCTTCCAGAACTGGGAGACGGTCACCCTGTCCAGCAGTACCGAACTGACCTTCGATGGCGACCTCGTGCTGGGTGACAGTGGCACCGGCACCGGCACGCTCACCCTGGATGACACCAGCACGCTCTACGCCGGCAACGGCGCGCATGCGCTGCGACCGTTCGCGGCCGGGGCGCTGGTGGATGTGTTCAATGCCGGTCGCATCGACCTGACGGGCACCGGCGCGGGCGATGTATTCACCGTCCGCGGCAACTACCAGGGCAACGGTGGCGGCCTGTACCTGCGCACGGTACTGGGCGGTGACGGTTCCAGCAGTGATCGCCTGGTGATCGATGGCGGTACGGCGACCGGCACCACCGGCATCGGCATCCTCAATGCAGGCGGCGGGGGGGCGGCCACGCTGGCCGATGGCATCCTGGTGGTGCAGGCCTTGAATGGCGGCACGACCGCGCCGGGAGCGTTCTCGTTGTTCGCACCGGTCTCGGCCGGTGCGTATGAGTACTTCCTGTTCAAGGGGGGTGTCAGTGCCGGCACCGGTGAAAACTGGTACCTGCGCTCGACCCTCGTGGCGGGCCCGACGCCGGCGCCGAACGGCAGCGGCGCCGCCACGCCGCCACCGCCGACGCCCGACGTGGCGCCGCCGCCGCCGATCACACCCGCGCCGCCACCGCCGCCGGAGGATCCGGTGGATCCCGACCTGACCGCCGGCGAGACCGCACCGCCGCCACCGCCCCCCGAGCCCACGCCGGTGGCGCCGCCCAGCGATGCGGCGGTCCCCGATGTACCGGTGGCCGGCAGCAGTCTGCCCGGTGCAGGCTCGACCCCGCCCAGCCCCGGTGCGCGCCCGGCACAGGGCGACGTGGTGCCGTTGTACCGGCTGGAAACCGCCGCCTACGCAGTGGTGCCGCCGCTGCTGCGCGAGACCTCGCTGGCCAGCCTTGGGACTTTCCACGAGCGCCAGGGCGAACAGCGCCTGCTCTACAGCAACGGTGCCTTGCGCACGGCCTGGGGGCGGCTGGTGGGGCAGAGCAGCGAGATCCATTGGAAGGGTGATGCACAGCCCGGGTTCGATGGCGATGTGATGGGCGTGCAGGCCGGCCTGGATGTGTGGGCCACCGCCGCTGACAACCACCGCAACCAGCTGGGCGTGTTCGTTGGCCGTACCCGTGCGCAGGGCAGGACCACCGGCCTCGCACTCGGCTGGGAGAACGTGCAGGTGGGTCAGAGCCGGCTGGATGACAAGCACGTGGGCCTGTACTGGACCCTGACCGGCAGCGAGGGCGGTTACCTCGACGCGGTGGCTATGCAGAGCCGCTACGACGGCCGTGTGCGTTCCTCGCGCGGGCTGGGCATCGACGTGAAAGGCGATGGCACCACGCTGTCGCTGGAAGCAGGCAAGCCGCTGCTGCAGTTCGGTCAATCGTCGTGGTGGCTGGAACCGCAGGTGCAGGTGATCTGGCAGCGCAGTTCGCTGGATGACCAGCGCGACCTGGTGTCTGCGGTGCGCTTCGACAGTGACAACGCCTGGACCGGCCGTATCGGCCTGCGTCTGGCCGGCGATTACCAGCTGGCCGACAACGGCTGGCAGCCCTACTTCAAGGTGAATTACTGGCACGGCCGCGCGGGTGAGGATCGCATCCAGTTCGACAGCGATACGATCCTCAATGCGCAGCGCTCGCGTGCGCTGGAGGTCGGTGTCGGTGTGGTCGCACGCTTCAACCGCACCATCAGCGCGTATGCCGTGGCCGACTACACGCGCGAGCTGGGCGGTGACAGCAACGAGAAGCGCCGCATCATCGAAGGCAACATCGGCCTGCGTGCGGACTGGTAGCGCCGGGCCGTGCCTGGCGAGGTGGCGGGTGTGCAATTCCGGTCGGTACCGATCCAAGCCGGGACGTGCGCCTTCCATCACTTCATCATGATTTCATGTACTCATAGACCAATACGTCTTTCTCGAACAGGACATGTACATACGCATCGCACGGTGAACCGTTTTCGAGCAGATCACAGTCAACCGCAAGGTCTCCGTCACCGCAGTCGTAAACCGCTATCGACGGACCTTGAAGAGCACAGTTGATCCTGGGTGGGACGGAAATAATGGTGGCGTGGTCAAAGTAGAAAGCGACCCGCTCGTACACTTCGGCGGTGACGACGTCGCTGAGATGGAAATGAGTTTGAAGCGTCTCACTGTCACGCTGGGACAGTGCTCGTACAAATTTTTCGAGCTGTGAGTATTGAGCGTCATTCAAAGGTGCATTCACATTGTTGTCCATGTCAGTCTCCATCCGATCTTCGACGCGACGGATCCACCGGTGACACCAGCGCGTCGGCGTGATCGGCCAACACAATCACCGCGTGCAGCAATCCCTCCTCCACCTGCGGTGGACACTGAGCTTCAGCATCATCCAGTTCCCGCGCGGCCTGCGCCGCCAGCAGCACGCGCCCGCACGCCGACACCGCCGCCATGCAGCGCGTGGCTTCAGCCATTCCCCGCATACGTGCGTCACTGAGCTTTCGATTCTGGCAAGGCTGCCCATCGGCGCCATGACCATGCGCGAGGCCGTACAGCCGCGCGAAGAAGGCCGACGGCGGGGCAGTTTCTTCAGCCACGCTCAATGCATCTTCCAGTGCTTTCGCCGTGGCATCGGGCAGGGCCAGGCTGGACAGCGCATCGCCCAGCAGTGACTGCGGGCAGGGATAGGTGGGGTAGGGCGTATTCATGGCGACAACCTCACAAGGCAAGGCCACCTGCGGGGTGCAAGGTGGCAGGCGGTGCGGGTTGGCGTGCCGGTCAAAATCGAAGCGAAAAAACCCGACGGACCACGAGGATCCCCACGCACCGCCCGCCATGGGCAAGCTGGTGCATTGTCGCGATTGCCGCTGAGGCGGCAACTCGATCACTTCAATGTTTGATTCAGGACGCCAATCCCGGCCAGCGCGGAGCACGCCAGCAAAGCTACCCTCGCGCTTTCATCCCGGCGGCGACATGAGCAAAGTTGTAAATCGTGGCCTCGCGGAAAGGCTGATCCCGACACACAGCGCCAGACGGAGGGGCGTATGCTGCACCTGTCACCACGACGAAGGAACGTCGAATGCTTGTTGATCTGCGCATGCGGTCCGCTGCACTGGGCGCACTGTTCTGCACCATGGCATTGGCCGCACCCGCTGCAGCCATCGAGCTGCCCACGGCGCAGGCGCGCGCCGAGCTGCTGGACACGCTGGAACGTGAGGCGCTGTACCGCGACCGGGTGGACTGGCCAGAGATGCGTGCGCGCTTGAGTGCCGCACAGGGCAACCCGGAAAAGATCCGCGACGTGCTGAAGGAAGCCATCGGCCGCAGCTCTGGAGGGCACGGTGCCTGGCTCAGCGTGGAGCGGATGCGTTCGGAGGCCACGCGTTCCGGTCGCGCCACTGCACCTGCGGCGATCACGGCATCAGATGCAACGGCGGCCGCGCAGAGTCCTGCCCTGGATCCGCGCATCGGCCAGGTGGAAATCGGCGGCTTCTCTGTCGTTCCTGGCCCGGCTGTAGTACAGCAGATGCAGGAACGCGCAGCACGCTGGCAGGCGATCATCCGCGACCAGGACACTGGCAAGCGCTGCGGTTGGATCGTGGACCTGCGCGGCAACACCGGTGGCAACATGTGGCCCATGCTGCTCGGCATGGCGCCGCTGCTGAGGATCACGAAGGAGGGTGAGGAAACGGTGGGCTCCTTCGCCACCGCCAAGGATCCATCGCCCTGGCGGTCGACCCCTTCCGGCATGCGCCTTGGCACGCGCGTGATCGTTGATCTCGGCACGCCGGGTTATCGTCTGAAGCATCCGGGCGTACCGGTGGCGGTCCTGACCGGGCCGCGTACTGCCAGCGCTGGCGAGGCGACGGTATTGGCCCTGCGCGGCCGGCCACAGACACGCAGTTTCGGTGAGCCGACTGCGGGCGTGTCCACCGCCAATGTGGTGCGCCCGCTGGTCGACGGCAGTGCACTGGTGCTGACCACCAGCGTGATGCGGGACCGCAATGGCCGCGGTGATGGGCTGAAGATAACGCCGGACCAGCACACCCGCAGCGATGCAGCCACCGTTGCGGCCGCGCAGGCGTGGTTGCTGGCCCAGCCTGCCTGCGCTGGGCGGTGATGCCGTGGGTCGCTATGCTGCGGCACTGAACACTGACAAGGATGCGTCAATGAACTCTCGTCTTCCCGCGCGCGCGATCCTGGCCGCAGCATTGCTGGTGGCCTGTGGCAGTCCGGCACTGGCAGCGCCAGTCGAGGCCGTGGAACTTCCGTCTGCCGAAGCGCTTGAACAGATGCTGCATCTGCTGGCGACCGAGTCGCTGTACCGCGATCGTGTCGACTGGCGTGATGTGCGCGCGCGGCTGGCCGCCGCAGGTGATGACCGTGCACAGCAGCGCCGCGTGCTGGATGAGGCGGCCACGCGCAGCAGCGATGGACATGGTCGATGGATATCGCCCAGCCAGCAGCGCGAACTGTCCGGCCGCGCGCAGCGTCTGAATGCCGGGCAGGGCGCTGCGTTGGCAGAATCCCCGAACGTCGATGCCCGCATCGGCGTGCTGAAGGTCGGCCCCTTCGTGGAGGATCTGCAGCGCAGCGAACAGGAGCGCTATGACGCGCGCAAGGCCTACGCGCTGGCGTTGCAGCAGCGCCTCGTCGAACTGGACGACGGTACACGCTGTGCCTGGGTGGTCGACGTAAGCAGCAATGGCGGCGGCAACATGTGGCCCATGCTGCTCGGGCTGTTGCCGTTGTTGCAGGGGACTCCTGATGCGCAGGGGGCACTGATCGGTGCCTTCCGCAGTGCCGATGGCCTGCAGTGGTGGCGACAAGGGGAAGGTGAGGTGAGGCAGGACGGCGCGCAGGGGCTGCGCTCCCGGCAGGCCGCCTATCGCCTGCGAGCGGGTAACGCACCGGTCGCGGTGCTGATGGGGGCGCGCACCGCGAGTTCGGGTGAAGCCGTTGCGCTGGCATTTCGCGGGCAGGCGGGGAGCCGCAGTTTCGGCCAACCCAGCGCAGGTTTCTCAACCGGGAATCGGCCGGTGAAACTGGTGGATGGCACCACCCTGCTGTTGACCCACAACGTCATGGCCGACCGCAACGGGCAGGGCGACGGTGCCAGGTTGCAGCCGGACCAGACCACCCCCAGCGGACCGGACACCCTGACCGCCGCGCAGGCCTGGCTGCTGGCCCAACCTGCCTGTCAAAGGGGCTGACCGATGATGCTGATCGGCCAGCAGGAGCGTGTCGTCGTGGTCGGCCCGACCGAGCCCCACCACTGCCTGCGCTGCCAGACCGAGACCGACTTCGCCCCGCAGCTGCGCTACCGCATGGCGCGCATCGACCTGCTGTTCGGCTTCGTCTACCAGCGCCGCTACGAGCTGGCCTGCACCGGCTGCGCGCATGGCTGGGTGCTGGATACCGAGACCATGGACCAGCAGCTGGGCGGGGTACCGATCCCGTTCCGGCACCGCTTCGGCCTGCCGGTGATGCTGCTGGTCGTGGCCGGGCTGGCGGTGGCCGGGTGGATGTGGCGATCAGGTGGTGGGGCTGTCTGATGGCGATCGATTTGCATATGTCCCAAATTGGGACTAGGATCTCGCCTTGAAGATACTCGCGCTTTCCACGCTCAGGTGTTACTGGGAGAAGTACCCAGAATGCGAGCAGTCTCTGAAGGCCTGGCATGACGAAGTGAGGCGCGCCGTCTGGGCGAGCCCGCATGACATCCGTGACCGCTTCGCCAGCGCCAGTTTCGTGGGCAATACACGTGTGGTTTTCAACATCAAGGGTAACAACCATCGTCTGGTGGTTGACGTCTCCTATCAGCGCCAGATGGTCTACATCAAATTCATTGGCCGTCATGCCGACTACGATCGTATAGACGTCGCGACGGTGGAGGGAAAATGAACATTCGCCCCATCCGTACCGAAAACGACTATGAAATGGCGCTGCGCGAGCTTGAGGCCTATTTCGAGAACGAGCCTGCGATCGGCACTGAAGAAGGGGATCGTTTCGAGATCCTTGCCACGCTTGTCGAGGCTTACGAAGCGAAGCACTTCCCCATCGAACTGCCGGATCCGATTGAAGCGATCCGCTTCCGCATGGAACAGGGTGGCTTGACGGTGAAGGACCTGGTGCCTTCCATCGGGCAGCTCAATCGCGTCTATGAGGTGTTGAACCGCAAGCGTGGGCTGACCCTAGAAATGATCCGCAATCTCCACCGCAACTTGGGCATCCCTGCCGAGAGCCTGATCGGTCGATGACCGTTCTCCGGGCAGCGGCTCCAGCACGTGGAGCGCACCCGCAGCCTGCTAAAGTGACACCCTGCAATCACGTACCGGAACCGACCATGGACCACGACACGCCGTTCGAACCCCTCAACGACCTGGAGGTCCGCCTGCTGCAGGCACAGGACGGTACGCTGACTGCCTCGCAGTTCCTTGATGGCCTGCTGACCGCGCCGGTGTTCGTGCTGCTGGACAAGGCCATTGGCGAGGACGGCGCCTGGGACGAGAGCATTTCGCCGCTGGTGCTGACCAGCGAGGGCGGCGAGCCGATGTTCGCGGTGTTCACCGCGCCCGAGCGTGCCGGTCTCTGGCACGAGCAGCTGCCGCAGTTCGCCCATGCCATGCCGATTGCCGTGCACGCGCTGCTGGCGGGCATTGGTGAAGGCGTGGGCCTGGTGCTGAACCCGGGCCTGGACGTGGGCATGGAGATGATCCCCGACGCCGTGGCCCAGCTGAAGGACCGCGCGGCGGCGATTACCCGCGGCATGGCGCACTGATTCCAGGGTTTTCTGGTTGCCGGCCAGCGGCCGGCACTTCCGGCGGTTATCACCGCGCGGCGGCAATCGCCTTCACCCGCGCCCTGGCCAGCGCCTCGCCAACGGCCGGGCCCTTCAGGTGGGTCAGGTCCAGATCGCGCGCCTGTACCGACAGCGCCGCCTGGTGCAGGCGCTTGAGCGTTTCGCCCTGCGGGTAGTCGCCTTCTTCAAAGCCCAGCCGGCCGCGCTTGTCGGCTTCGCAGCACAGGGCGATGCGGGCCACGCGTTCGGGGCGGCGCAGCGCGTCGCAGCGGCCCAGCAGGTCCAGCACGGTGGCATCTCGCAGCTCGTCGATGCGGTGCACGTTCAAATGCTCGCGGCAGACCGCTTCGGCCAGCTGCTGGTGCTCGGTGGGAATCTTCAGGCGCGCACACAGCTCACTGAGCGGCTTCAGGCCACGCTGCTCGTGCATGATGTGGCGCGGCCATTCTTCCGGCGGCGTCAGGCCCTTGCCGAGGTCGTGGGTCAGCGCGGCGAAGCCAACCAGGTCGTCGCCCGGTGCCAGCCGCGCAGCCATGTCGCTGACCATCTCCTGGTGGATGCCGGTATCCACTTCCGGGTGGAACTCGGCGCGCTGCGGCACACCGTACAGCGCTTCCAGTTCCGGCAGGATCGGGCCCAGCGCGTGCGCCTCATGCAGCGTGCGCAGGAAGGCTGAAGGCCGTTCGCAGACCAGCGCCTTGCGCAGCTCCTGCCACACGCGTTCGGGCACCAGCGCGTCCAGCTCGCCACTGGCGGCGACCTCACGCATCAGCGCCATGGTTTCTTCTGCGACGGTAAAGCCCAGCGGCGCGAAGCGCGCCATGAAGCGCGCCGCGCGCAGCACGCGCAGCGGGTCTTCAACGAAGGCGGGACCGACATGGCGCAGCACGCGCTGCTGGATGTCGCGCGCGCCGCCGTAGGGATCGACCAGGGTGCCATCGGCCTCATCGCAGGCGATGGCATTGATGGTGAAATCGCGGCGCTGCAGGTCTTCTTCCAGGGTGACCGCTGGATCGGCATCGACCACGAAGCCGCGGTAGCCGCGGCCGGACTTGCGTTCGGTGCGCGCCAGCGCGTATTCCTCACCGGTCTTGGGGTGCAGGAACACCGGGAAATCGCGGCCCACGGCAGTGTAGCCCTGCGCTTCCATATGCGCGGGGGTGGCACCGACCACAACCCAGTCACGGTCGCCGGCGGGACGCTGCAGCAGGCGGTCGCGCACGGCGCCGCCGACAAGATAGATCTTCATGCGGAGCATGATCGCACGGGCGTGTGCCGCCGCGCTGCGTGCTCGCCGGGCATGGCCCGGCGCTACCGGATGGGACGGCACGCCCCCGCGTCGATCAATCCCCGCCCTGGTCGGCGTCGGCCGCGCAGGTGAACGCCTTGCGCTTGTCCACCAGGCGGCCCATCAGGCGGTCACTCAGCGGCAGCGCATCGCCGTTGAGCCGCCAGTCGTAGATCACGCTGAAGGCCAGCACGCGGGCGACATACTCGCGGGTTTCCTTGTAGCTGATCGTCTCGATCCACAGGTCCGGGTCGAAGCCCGGGCGCTGGGCCTGCCAGCGTGCAGTCGGCGTCGGACCGGCGTTGTAGGCGGCGATGGTCACGTAGGGCAGGCCGTCGTACTTGTTCATCAGCTGGCGCAGGTAGGCCGTGCCGATGGCGATGTTGGTATCCGGGTCGTACAGGCTGTCGGCGCCGCCGTAGGCGGTCAGGCCGATGTTCCTAGCCACGCCCGCGCCGGTGGCCGGCAGTACCTGCATCAGGCCCATCGCATTGGCAGGCGAGCGCGCGCGCGGGGTGAAGGTGCTCTCGGCGCGGATCTCCGCGGCCACCCAGGCCGGGTCGATGGCGTTGCGCGAGGCTTCGCGGCGGATGGTGCTGTCGTGGTGCAGCGGGAAGCGCAGGTCGTACAGGCGCTGTTCCTGCGGCTGCTTGCCGAGCGCGAACACGGCGCGGTCGAACCAGCCGTTGTCCTGCGCCACGCGCACCGCCAGGCGGCGCTGGGTGTCATCGAAACGCGACAGCGCGCTGTTCCATTCGGCTACGGCCCAGCCGTTGCGGTCGATCTGGTACAGCGCCATGGCACGCTGGATGGCCGGGTCGCGGGCGACGGCGGCCTGCGCCTGCGCGCTGTCGTTGGGCTTCCACGGGCACAGCGTGTAGTTCTGCTGCAGCTTGTCGGCGGCCAGGAAGCCGTGGAAGGTCGGTGCGCGCGCGGCCGTGCGGAACAGCGGCTGGGCCTGCTGCGCCTGTCCGGTCTTTTCCAGCATGCGCCCTTCGAAATACGCCCAGCGCGAATCGTTGCGCTGCTTGCTGCCCATCTTGCGGATGGCGGTCAGCGCGGCCGCCCAGTCGCCGCGCGACATCGCTTCGCGCACGCGCCATTCGTGCAGGCGCTCGTCGTAGGCCGATTCGGGCACGGCGTTGAGCCGGCGCGCGGAATCGGGCAGGTAGGAGGCCACCGTCCACAGTGCGATCTGGTAACGCACCTGGCCCTGCTGTTCGGCGCTCAGGCCGAGTGCCTGCGCGTACTGCGGCAGCTGCTGTTCGGTGGCGCCGGGGTCTGCCTTGGCCAGCTTTTCCAGACCATCGGTGGCGATGCGCCGGCTGCGCTCGTTGCGCGGCCAGTTCAGCGCGCTGGCGTTGGGCGTGTCGACGAAGGCGGCATACGTGTTGGCCAGAGCCAGGTCGGCGGCGGGCAGACCGCGCGCGGCGCTGCGCATCACCGCTGGCTGCTGCGCATCGGCGGCCGCGTCGACGCGTTCCCAGCGCAGGGCATCGCTCATCCCACCCTGCGCCTGCAGCACGGCAAACACCGCATCGCAGGCATCGGGCAGCGATTTGCCGTTCTTCCGCCACAGGTCCTGTGCTTCGCTGATCCACTGCGGGTCGACCTTGCCGGTGGCCTGGCGGGCGGTCAGCTGGGCGCAGCGCAGGCCAAGGTTGTCGGTCGGTGCCCAGTTGGCCAGCAGGGTGGCCCAGTCCTTGCGGCGGGCCACCGAGGGCAGCCAGACGCTGCGGAAACTGTTGGCCACGGCCTGGCCGTCATAGCGCTTGAGGAAGGCCTGGGCCTGGCCGGTATCGACCGTGTCGATGTTGCGGCGCAGCTGGGCGAACTCGACCCAGCCATAGGCGGGGTGGCCGCTGAGCGCAGCGGTCTGGCGAGGATCGAGCTGGCCGCGTTCGGCTGCATCGATGGCGGCCCTGAGCTGGCCGCTCTGGGCGTCAAGTGACTGGGCGCTGGCGCAGCCGATCAGCAGCGATGCGGACAGCGGGAGCAGGGACAGGGCGGTCGAAGAGCGTCGGGTCATGGGCCCAGCATAGCGGGGCGTGCCTGAATTCAGTTTCGCATTGCGTGCACGCACCGTGGGGGCAACGGCAGCTGAATGCCGCGCCTGCGAGCACTGCCACTGGCCGGTGTGGGCGACGTACTGTCGGCTTGGGCGAACGGCCCGGGTGCAAGGAGTGGCACATGGCGTTCAGTAGCGCAGGAAAGAGCGGCCCTTTGGCGGAGATCAATGTCACGCCGCTGGTGGATGTGATGCTGGTGTTGTTGATCATCTTCATCGTCACCGCGCCGATGCTGTCGCGGCCCATCGCGGTGCAGCTGCCGCAGGCGACCGACCGGGTGGTCGACCGCCCCGACCCACCGCCACCGATCGAGCTGCGGCTGGATGCGTCCAACCAGCTGAGCTGGAATGGCCAGGCGATGGCCATCGGTGATCTGCAGGCCCGCCTGCGTACCGAAGCCGGCCAGCACGCCGGCAACCTGCCGGAGCTGCGTATCGCCACCGACCCGTCTGCCGAGTACGAAGGCATGGCGAAGATCCTGGCGGCCGCCGAGGCCACGGGAATGGAGCGGATCGCGTTCGTGCGATGACAGCAATGGGCGTCGTTGAGGGAGCGCTGCTCCCTCAGCGGCGGTCAGGGACGCGCGCCATCGCGAGGGTCGTCGGGCATCTGCTGATACAGCAGGTCCGTGTCAGGCAGCGTTGATTCCACCACCCGCAGAAATGCAGCCTGGATTTGAGCCGGAACCGGTGTTGCGTCGGCCCGCCAACGTCCTTGGGCGTCATCATATTCAACGTTGAAAGCGGTGAGCTGCACGTTCTCGAAGTCCACGATGACCGTCAGGCCCGGCCCTGACCGGATCGCTGCAGCGCTGGGGGATGCGCAGGAGTTGCATTCGATCACGCCACCGGCACGCACGCTGCCGGTGATGAACAGTGCCAGTACCGCGAAGAAGATTGCATGGACTGCGACCTGGAACGTCGCACTCTGCACCGTCGTATCCGCTATGGATACCGGCGTTTCATTCGTCAGATCCGCGTGAAAGGGTGTCGCCGGTCACGTCAATATTTTTACCGCTTGTTTACAAAGGAGACGCTGCCGCCATGCAGGGGGGAGCGCGGCAGCCCCTGTCCCGACATTCCTTTGGAGAGAGAGCGAATGAATCACCTGCATTACCGCCCCTTGGCGGTTGCCGTCGCGCTGTGCGTGACGGCCCTGACACCGCTGGCGGCATCGGCGCAGACGGCCACCAACCTGGACGCCGTGGAAGTGACCGGCACGCGCATCAAGCGCGCTGAGGTGGAAGGCCAGGTGCCGATCCAGACCCTCACCCGCAGCGAGATCGAACGCACCGGCTTGAACTCCATCGGTGAAGTGCTGCAGCAGCTCACCGGTTCCGGTTCGGCCTTGAATGCCAAGTTCAACTCATCCGGCAACTTCGGTTTCCCGCCCGATGGCAGTGGTGTCGGTGCAGGTTCGGCGCAGGTCGATCTGCGCCATCTGGGTGCCAAGCGCGTGCTGGTGCTGGTCGATGGCATCCGTTGGGTCAATGAATCGTCGGCCTCCGGCGTGGGTGCGGCCACCGACCTCAACACCATTCCGCTGGCGATTGTTGAGCGCATCGAAGTGCTGGAAGACGGCGCGTCGTCGCTGTACGGTTCCGATGCCATTGCCGGCGTGGTCAACATCATCACCCGCCGCGATTTCGATGGCGGCCAGGTCACCTTGAACTACGGCGAATACAGCAAGGGCGATGGCACGCAGAAGGGTGTGGACCTGGCCTGGGGCACGCGCGGTGATCGCTACAGCCTGTTCGTGGGCGGCAGCTGGACCAAGCAGGATCCGGTGTATGCGCGTGATCGCGCGCAGTCGCGATTGCCTGTGCCCGGCACCGGTCTGGCGCTGGGCAGCTCGGCCACGCCGGACGGCCGCTTCATCTTTACCGACCCCAATACGGGCATCACTCACGACCTTACGCCCAACGCGGGCACACGCCCGACCTATGACGGGGGCGACGGCTGTGTCCGTACCGATGGCTACCACTGCTTCGGCACCGCCGACCGTTTCAACTTCGCCGAATACAACATGGTGCTGACGCCGTCCGAGCGCAAAGGCATCTTCGGCCAGTTCCGCTTCGACATCAGTGACAACGTGCAGTGGTATGTGAAGGCACTGGGCAACCGCCGCGAGTCGACCAACCAGGCTGCGCCGGAACCGCTGTTCTTCGGTCCCGAGGCGGGTACCGGCAACCCGCTGGCGGACAACATCGTCATCTCCGCATTGAACCCGTACAACCCGTTCGGCTTCACCCTGGACTCGTCGGACAACCTGATCATGATCGGCCGTCGCCCGGTGGAAGGCGGCGCGCGCGTGTTCGAGCAGAAGGTGGATACGCAGTACGTGGCCACAGGCCTGGAGGGCAGCTTCCAGGCGGCCGACCGCCAGTGGTACTGGGACGTCAACGGCATGTACAGCAAGAACAAGGCCACCCAGACCAACTACGGCAGCTACAACATCTACAACGTCAATCTGGCACTGGGTGATCCTGCGCTCTGTGCCGCCACGCCAGGCTGCGTGCCGCTGGACATCTTCGGCGGCACCGGATCGATCACCCCGGAAATGCTGCAGTGGATCCAGCCGGTGGTACGCGACCGCAGCCAGAACGAACTGACCCTGTTCACCGCCAACCTCTCCAGCGAGCTGTTCAACCTGCCGGCCGGTGCGGTGTCCTTCGCCACGGGTCTGGAACACCGCAGGTATGAGGGCTGGTACCAGCCGGATCCGCTGACGGTGATCGGCCACTACAACGGCGTGCCGTCGCAGCCCACGTCCGGTTCCTATGATGTCAACGAAGCCTATCTGGAATTGAACGTGCCCCTGTTCGCCGCGCCTTCCTATGGCGGCAAGCTGGACCTGAGCCTGGCGGGCCGCTATTCGGATTACTCGACCTTTGGTGGCGAGTTCACCCCCAAGTACGGCCTGCGCTGGCAGGTGACCAACGACTTCGTGCTGCGCACCACCTATGCCGAAGGCTTCCGCGCACCTTCAATCGGTGAGCTGTACGGATCGGCTGCACGTGCCGACCTGCAGATCTTCGACCCGTGCTCGATCGGCCTGGGCGGCACCGCGCCGCGTGGCAGCGCGGCCAACTGTGCAGCGCTGGGCGTGCCGACCGGCTTCCAGCAGGCCAATTCGCAGATCTCGGTGACCACCGGCGGCAACCGCGCGCTGGATCCGGAACGTTCGCGCAGCTTCAGCGCCGGCTTCGTGTGGAGCCCGTGGTTCGGCAGCAACACGTCCTGGTCAGAGCGCTTCGACGTGGACGTGACGTTCTACCGCCATACCATCGATGGCGCCATCCAGGCCATCAACGCACAGACCCAGCTGGACCTGTGTGTGGATACGCTGGACCCGCTGTACTGCGATGGCATCACCCGTGCCAGCACCGGTGGCATCAACGGCTTCAACAACCGGCTGACCAACCTGGGGTCGATCAAGACCGATGGCTGGGACGTGGACCTGCACTGGACGCTGCCGCAGAGTGCAGCGGGCCAGTTCAAGATTGGTTGGCAGAACACCTTCGTGGGCCGCTACGAAGCCACCGGCGCGGCCGGGCAGAAGCAGCCGCAGGGGCCGGGCATCGAAGTGGCCGACAGCGCCATTCCCGAGTGGACCAGCAATCTGTCACTGGGCTGGACGCTGGACAACTGGAGCGCCAACTGGACGGTGCGCCATATTTCCGAGCTGACCGAAGACTGCGGTGATGCAGTGGCCTTCACGGTGTGCAGCAACCAGGCGGCCGGCACCAATACGCTGGCAGCCACCACCTTCCACGATGTGCAGGTGGGTTACAGGATCGACTGGATGAAGGGATTGCAGCTGACTGCTGGCCTGAACAACGTCTTCGACAAGGATCCGCCGATCTGCCTGTCGTGCTCGTTGAACGGTTACGACGCCTCTACCTACGACATCCCGCGTGGCCGCTACTGGTACATGCGCGCGGACCTGCGGTTCTGATGGGAGGGCGCCGCGCCGGGATCATCCCGGCGCGGCGCCTGCTGTGCTGGGGCCGGGCGGGGTGCTTGCTGTGCTTTGGTAGAGTCGAGCTTGCTCGACTGCCTTTCGCGGTTCAGTCGAGCAAGCTCGACTCTACCAGTGCAGGGTAGTCGAGCATGGCTCGGCGCCACATCCATGACGGCGCCGGGTTGCCCCGGCGCCGCGTCTGCATCAGAACGACCAGGTGAAGGTGATCGAGCCGTTGCGGCCGTCGCCGAACGCACCGTAGCCGTTGATCTGCGAGTAGTACTTCTTGTCCAGCAGATTGTTGAGGTTGGCCTGCACGCTGAACTCCGGCGAGATGCGGTAGCGCACGAAGGCGCTGACCAGCGCGTAGCCGTCCTGCTCGATGCGGCCGTAGGCCGGCACCGCGTAGTAGATGCGGTTCTGCCAGTTGGCGCCACCGCCCACGGTCAGTTCCTGCAGCGACTGCGGGGTGTAGCTGGTGAACAGCTTCAACGTGGTCTGCGGCAGATTGGTGTTGATGTCCGCATCGTTGATGTCCTTGGCCACGTAACGCGATGCACCGAAGGTGGCATTCCAGCCCGGTGCCAGTTCGCCGTTCAGCTCGAACTCGAAGCCGCGGCTGACAGTGCCGCGTGCGGCCACGTAGGCGGTTTCGCCACCGGTGCCGCCAATGACCGGCTCACCCGTGGACTGGCCGACGTTGTCCTGCTCGATGCGGAACACAGCCACCGAGGCATTCAGGCGGTTGTCGAACCAGGCACCCTTCACGCCCACCTCATAGCTCTTGCCGTCGACCGGATCGAGGTAGCTGCCGTTGCGGTCCTTCAGCATCTGCGGCTGGAAGATTTCGGTGTAGCTGGCGTAGGTCGAGTAGGTGTCGTTGATGTCGAATACCAGGCCGGCATACGGGGTGGTCACCTTGTGCGAACGATCAGCGCCTTCGCCTTCGCTCTTCCAGTCGGTGTAGCGCGCGCCCACGATCAGCTTCAGCGGATCAGCCAGCGACAGGCGTGCAGCCGCGTAGGCCGCCTTCTGGGTGATGGTGCCTTCGCTGGCCAGCGCCAGTGCATTCCAGTTCGGCTCGCTGATGTTGCCGTTCCAGTTCAGGTAGCTGGAGAAGGGATCCCAGGTCATGCCGGCGCCGCCGACCTGGTAGTCACCGTAGTTGGCGTACTCGCGCTTGTTGTAGCTCAGGCCACCCATCACCTCGTGCTTCCGGCCAAACAGCTCGAACGCGCCACTGAAGTAGCCATCCACCGCATTGACTTTGCGTTCGGTGTTGTAGAAGCCGGCCGACGGCGAAATACCGGCACCGGTGTTCCTGTCGAAGTACGAAGCGCCGGTGACCCAGTCGTTGTAGGCCGGGTAGAACAGCTTGTCGTCGGCCTTGGTTTCGTCATGGGTCGCCCCGACGCGGACCTTCCAGTCATCGTTGAAGGCGTGTTCCAACGTGGCGAAGGCGCGCTTGCTGGTGGTGTCCCAGTAGGTCCAGTTCGGGCTGGCATTGAACGATTCGTCGTAGCCGGTGCTGGTGCCATCGGAGAACAGCATCGGGAAACCGCCCCAGGTCGCGCCATTGGCACGCTTCTGCTGGTAGTCGTAACCCACGCTCAGCTGGGTATCGGGGGTCAGGTCGGCATCGATGACGGCATAACCCAGCGTCTTGTGCTGGTTGTAGCGGTCCATCTGCGCATCGGTGTCCAGGTAGCTGCCGATCACGCGGGCGCGCACCGAACCACTGGCGTTCAGCGGGGTGGTCACGTCCACGGTGCTGCGGGTGCGGCCCCAGCTGCCGACGTTCACCGACACGCTGCCGGTCAGCTCGGCGCTGTCAGCATGCTTGCGGATCAGGTTGACCGATGCCGACGGATTGCCTGCGCCGGTCAGCAGGCCGGTAGCACCGCGGACCACTTCGACGCGGTCGTACAGGGCCAGATCCAGGCCGGAATCGCCATAACTCCAGTTCTGCACCATCTGCGTGGGCAGGCCGTCGAACTGGTAGCTGTCGATGTAGAAACCACGCGAATAGAACTCGGTGCGCTCGGTGTCGGACTGGGTGCTGCTGACGCCGGTGGTGTTGCCCAGCACGTCGATGATGTCGTCGAGGTTCTGGTCCTCGATGCGCTGGTGGCTGATGATGCTGACCGACTGCGGGATCTCGCGCGGGGCCAGGTCGAAGCGGGTACCGGCCGACGTCTTGCGCACCGAGTAACCCTCGGCGCGCTCACCCTTCACCACGACCTTGTCGAGGGTGGTCGGGTCGGCAGCGGTTTCGGCGAAGGCGGCTGGCGCGGCGGCCAGGCACAGGGCGGAGAGCACCGCCGCGGACAGGCGATGCGGCAGGAGAGCAGGGGTCGAGCGGGTCATGTGGGTTCCTGGACGGGCACGTGCGTGCGTCCGACCGGCTTCCCGGATGGTCTGGCGCCGCGGCTGGTAGGGTTTCACGCCGCTGGCCGGGTCCTGCGCGGCAGGACGGTGGCTGGGCAACGCGAGGAAGGGCGAACCGTCCTGGCTGCCCGGAAAACGCAAGCATGGTAATGCGAATTGTTTCTATTTACAAATGACGCCGGGGCGTGCCAGTCCCTTCGCCGCCTCAGTCTTCCAGCGGGGTGCGCTCGGCCTGGATCTTCATGTGTGGCAACTGGCCCTCGATGCCATCGGCGTACTCCACGGTGACCATCACGTCCTCATCGATCATGGGCGCGCCGTACACCTGCACCTTGCCGGTCATGTACACCGGGGAGCTGCGCAGACGCCCGGCATGGAGGGCTGTTGGATCCAGGCAGGCCAGCGCGTGGCGGATATTGGCCGAGGCGAATTCGGTCGAGGTGTTGGGGATCAGCCAGCGGCAGAACTGCTTGCCCGCCTCGCTGCCATCGTCCTCGCAGCCCTTGCTCCATCGGCTCCAGTCGGTCACCAGGACAATCGATCGCGGGGTATCGACCTGCGCGGTGTTGGTGAAGGCAGCCAGTTGCCTGCACCACGGGTCGCGGTGAGCCTGCAGTGTGCTGCAGCCAGTGGCCAGAATCACAGCAGCGATCAACAGCGGGGTGGCGCGAAGCTGGGCCATCGGCGTGCTCTCCCTGTCACTGCGGCTGATGATGCGGCGGGACCGTCGTGGAGTCGAGCCGCAGCGTCACCAGGCTCAACGCAGCAGCGGCAACGGGTCGCGGGCGCCGTCCTGGCCGTAGATGCCCCAGTGCAGGTGCGGCGGTGTGCCCTTGGCGTTGCCGCTGTCACCGACGTACCCCAGCAACTGCCCGGCCTGCACCACCTGGCCGCGTGCCAGGCCCTCGGCCCAGTCTTCCAGGTGCGCGTAGTAGTAGCGCTCGCGGCCGGGCCCGATCACCCACACCTGGCGCCCGCCCAGCCCGCTTTCGCGTACATCGCTGACGACGCCGACCGTGGCGCTGCGCACGGGCGTGCCGCGCTTGCCGAAGATGTCGATGCCGGCGTGGGTGCGGTCACGGCCACGCGGGGCACCGAAGGTGTCGGCGATCTGGCGGGGACGGACGCCTTCGACCGGCACTGGCAGTTCGGTCGCCGGTGGCATGCGTGCCAAGGACCAGAGCATCTTCGGTGCCGCCGCCCATGGGCTGTTCCACAGGGCCAGTGCGGCGATGCCGGCGGCAAGCAGCAGTGCGCCGGAGAGCAGCCAGCGGCGCAGGCGTCGGGCAGGGGAGGGCGGTGTGGTCATGGCGTCCATAGGTAGCGTCGAGCCTGCTCGACCGTCGGTAATGTAGAGTCGAGACATGCTCGACCGCTACAACGGCAGAGCAACAGCCAGTCGAGCAGGCTCGACTCTACACAAGCGGTGCCAGCGGTACCGCGAAGCTGCGCTTCAACGTGCCCAGCGCAACGGAGGTGCGGAAGCGCTCGATGTTGTCATCGCCACCGAACAGGCGCTCGGTGATCGCCTCGTACTCTTCCATCGAGGCCGCCGAAAGCAGCAGCAGGAAATCGCCGTCGCCGGTGATCGAATAGCACTGCTGCACGGCCGGGTCGTCCTGCACGCGGCGTCGGAACGGGGCCACCTTGTCGCGCTGTTCGCTGACCACGCGCACCTCGACGATGATGGTCAGCGGCCGCCCGACCTTCGCGGCGTCGATCACGGCCACATTGGCGGCAATCACGCCGTTTTCCTGCAGGCGCTTGATGCGCCGCTGCACGGCCGGTGTGGACAGGTGCACGGCCTCGGCGATCTGTCGTTGCGGCAGGGCATTGTCCTGCTGCAGCACGTCGAGGATGGCGCGGTCGAAGCTGTCCAGCACGGGGACGGTGGCCATGGTGAGCAGAAATTGCATGGATGGGTTGTCAATTGAGCCAAGTGCTCGCTGCCGGCGCAATAGACTGGGCGCATGCAGACTTCCCGATTCGCGCCGATGTTGCCGGCGCTGGCGGTGCTGGGTTCGGTGACCGCGCTGGCCATTGGCACCTCCTATGCCAAACACCTGTTCCCGCTGGTCGGCGCGCAGGGCACCAGCGCCCTGCGCGTGGGCTTCTCGGCGCTGTTGCTGCTGCTGTTCTGGCGGCCGTGGCGCTGGAAAACCAGTCACGTGGATGCGATGACCATCCTGCGCTACGGGCTGACCCTGGGCCTGATGAACCTGCTGTTCTACATGGCCATCCGCACCATTCCCTTTGGCATCGCCGTGGCCATCGAGTTCACCGGCCCGCTGACGGTGGCGATGCTGTCCTCGCGGCGGCCGATCGACTTCCTCTGGGTGGGCTGCGCGCTGGTGGGGTTGCTGCTGCTGCTGCCGCTGGGCGGCGGGCCGGCGCTGGACCCGGGCGGCGTGCTCTATGCGATGGGTGCGGCCGCGTGCTGGGGCCTGTACATCGTGTTCGGCAAGCGCGCCGGTCACCTGCATGCCGGCCATACGGTGTCGCTGGGGCTGCTGGCCGCTTCGCTGGTGGTGGTGCCGGTGGGCGTGGCCCATGCAGGGATGGCGCTGCTGCAGCCGGAGATCCTGTTGGCGGGCCTGCTGGTGGCGCTGGTGTCCAGCGCGATCCCGATGTCACTGGAGATGATGGCGCTCAAGCGCCTGCCCAAGGAGACCTTCGGCATCCTCATCAGCATGGAGCCGGCGGTGGCCGCGTTGTGGGCGATGCTGCTGCTGCACGAGCACCTGCAAGGCGTGCAGTGGCTGGCGATCGGCTGCACAGTGGTGGCCTCGGTGGGCAGCACGATGACCGCGCGGCGCTTGAGGACCCCGGTGGTTGTATGAAAAAGGGGACGGAGGGGATTAAGTCGTTTGTTCCACAAACGACTTAATCCCCTCCGTCCCCTTTTTCAGCGCAGGGCTTCGGCCGGGACGTCGATGGCCATGGCCAGGGCCAGATGGTCGGAGAATGCGGCCGGTACGGCTTCCACGCTGCGGGTCTGCAGGCTGCTGCTGACCAGGATATGGTCGATGGCCCGGTCCGGGCGCCAGCTGGGGAAGGTGGGCACCACGCAGCCCGGCGGCTGCAGCCGGGTCTTCTGGTAGAGCACCTGCATTTCCGGGCGCTCGGCCAGGCAGTTGAAATCGCCCATCAGCACCGCGTTCGGGTGGTCCGACAGCAGCTCGGCGATGAAGCCGAGCTGGGACATCCGCGAACCCGCGCCCAGCGACAGGTGGGCCACGGCGACGGCCAGGCCGTCCTCGCCATCACCGAATTTGGCCAGCAGCACGCCACGCCCGCCGATGCGGCCGGGCAGGGCGTGGTCCTGTACTTCCACCGGTTCCAGCTTGCTCAACAGGCCGTTGGCGCTGGAAGCCACCCCGCCCATGCGCCGGTTCGGCTGGTGGCTCCAGTAATTGAAGCCGGCACGCTGGGCCAGGTAGTGGGTCTGGTTGGTGAAGCCCGACCGCAGACTGCCCGGGTCGGCCTCCTGCAGGCCGACGATGTCGTGGCCGCGTGCCAGGGTGGCGATCGCGTCCAGGCTGCTGCGCTTGCGTCCCGCCGGCAGCGCATGTGACCAGCTGCGGGTCACATAGTCGCTGTAGCGGCGGGTGCTTGAGCCGGCCTGGATGTTGGCCGTCAGCAGGCGCAGGGTCCGTGTGTGGGGGGAAGTCACGGCCGGTAATGCTTTCTCTTGGATCAGTGAGCCTGGGCCGCAGCGCGTTCGCGGGCGATCAGGTGGTCGGCGATGCGCAGCATGTCCGGGAAGCTCTTGCCCTTCACCAGGTACTTGCCGTTGATGATGATCGACGGGGTGCCGCTGATCGCGCTGCGCTGGGCGAACTGCTTGGCCGAGTTGGTCTTGGCGTTCACCGCGAAGCTGCCCATGGTGGCGGCGAACTGCTTCGGATCCACGCCGTAGCCGGCGTAGAACTTGGCGATGTCGTCAATCGAGTCAGCGCCGCGCTCACCCTTCAGGGTCTTCTGCGAGTGGATGGCCGAATACAGTGCTTCGTGGGTCTTTTCCTGCACGCCCAGGGTCTGTGCGGCGTAGAAGGCGCGGGCGTAATTGTCCCAGGTGCCGCCGAACATGGCCGGCACGTAGACGAAGTTCACGTCGCTGGGCAGGCCGGCCTTCCACGGGCCGACCAGCGGCTGGAAGGCGGCGCAGGCCGGGCAGACGTAGCCGAAGATCTCGACCACCTCAACCTTGCCGGCGGCCGGCTGGAACGGCTGGCCATTGCTGATCAGCTGGTAGTCGCTGCCTTCCACCGGGGCCGGGCCGGTCAGCGCGGTGGTGGTCGGGGCCGGTGCCGCAGCGGGGGCGGCTTCGGTGGCGGCCTTGTCGCCTTCGGCAGCCGGGGCCGCGCCTTCGGCGGCAGCGGGCTCGGCGGCGGGGGCCGCAGCGGGCTCGGCAGCAGCCGGGGTGGCGGCCGGTTCAGCCGGGGCGGTGGTGTTGGTGCTGCCGTCGTCGGCCTTGCAGGCCGCCAGGAGCGGCAGCAGGGCTGCAAGTGCGATCGCGGCGATACGGGTCTTCATTGAAACGTCTCCAGCATCTGGAAAGGTGGGGCCGACGGCGGACGCCGGCCAGGGGGAAATGATGACATGCGGCGGCGACAGCGCCGTGTCGATGGTCGGGATCGGTTCAGCGGCCGCGACGGGCGCGCGCTTCGGAGATCAGCTGGGAGGCGATGCGCAGCTGGTCCTCGAAGCTGGTGCCGCGCACCAGGTACTGGCCGTTGATGATGAGGGCCGGGGTGCCCGGCACCTGGGTGCGCTGGGCGAAGGCCCGGGCGTCGGCCACCTTCTTCTGCACGGCATCGCCGCGCAGGGCCTGCTTGTAGCGGTCGGCGCTCACGCCATAGGTGGCATAGAACGTGGCGAGCTCATCGGCCGAGACGTTCTGCATCGGCAGCGAACCCTGTTCGTGCAGGGCTTTGAACACGGCGGCGTGGCTGCGCTTGGCAACGCCCACTTCATCGGCCGCGTAGTAGGCCAGGGCCCAGGCATCCCAGGCACCGCCGAAGGCGGCCGGGACCGGGGTGAAGCGCACGTCGGCCGGCAGCTTGGCAGCCCAGGCTTCCAGCTGCGGCTCGAAGTGGGCGCAGTGCGGGCAGGTGTAGCCGAACACTTCAACGACTTCGATCTTGCCGGCCAGCGGCTGGAACGGGCCGGGCTTGGCGATGCGCTCGTAATCCTTGCCTTCAACCAGTGGGGCATTGGCGGGGGTGGCGGCGTAGGCGGCCAGCGGCAGCATCACCAGCAGGGACAGCAGAAGGCGGGGAATCAACCTCATCGACACGCATCTCCATTGAAAATAACAACGCCGGCGCAGCCGCCGGCGTGAAGGAAACATACCGCAGCTGCGGGCCGCCGTGGCGACCCGGGCCGACCAGTGGCGGTCAGGGGGCGGCGGCCGGTTGTGGGGCAGCCGCCTCGGCAGCGAGATCATCGGCCTTGTTGTGCAGGCCCTGCAGGTAGCTGGACAGCGCCTGGACTTCCTGCTCGCTCAGTTTCTGGGCGATGGCGGCCATGATCTGGAAGTGCGCCTTGTCGGTCTCGTTGGTCTGCCCGGCCTGGTATTCCTGCAGGCGGCGTGCGACATAGCTGGCGTGCTGGCCGCCGATATGCGGGTAGGCCGGGCCGGGGTTGCCGGCGCCGCTGGGGCCGTGGCAGGCCATGCAGGCCGGCAGGCCGCGGGTGGCGTCGCCGCCGCGGTACAGCTGCTGGCCGATCTCGTAGAACTTCATGCCCTTGTAGGGGCCGTCGGCCACGGCGGTATCGTCGGCGATGCCGGCGGTGGCCTTCTGGGTGGCGAAGAACGCGCCGATATCGCGCATGTCCTGCGGGGTGAGGTTCTGCACGAAGGGCACCATCGCCACCGACGCGCCGGAACTGCGCTGGCCGTTGGCGATCAGGG
>PJUE01000428.1_pt1 | contig 28379 bp, 24 predicted proteins | sample 1512171 | NCBI WGS metagenome assembly PJUE01 (sample SAMN08177674, study PRJNA422409) | Feces metagenome, whole genome shotgun sequencing project. | isolation source: Chicken feces (3) enriched on wood chips: alkali lignin treatment | host: Gallus gallus | place: USA: Madison | collected 2015-01-15
CGTCTTCGCGCAGGACCTTGTACTCGACGCCTTCGCTCTTGTACGAGCTGCCGGCGTACTGGCCGTAGATGACCTTGTCGCCAACCTTCAGCGACGGAGCGCGCACGGTGCCGTTGTCCAGGGCCTTGCCCGGGCCGACGGCCACGACTTCACCCTTGGTGGACTTTTCCTTGGCCGAATCCGGAATGACGATGCCACCGGCGGAGATTTCGTCGGCTTCGATCGGCTTGACCACAACGCGGTCGTGCAGCGGCTTGATGCTCATGAGAGACCTCTTAAGTTATTGATTGGTCTGAAAAAGTCTGGCGATGTTAGCACTCACCCAAGGCGACTGCCAGCATTGCGCGTGAAAAAGCCCGACAGGTCGGGAGCAGGACAGAGATGGAGCTGCCCCGAGGCCTTTCAAGCCCTGCCCCGGAAAATTTTTCGTCGACGCGCTGCGGCAGCGAAATGACGGTTGGACGGGCACGTTCCCGCATTTTTGGTGACGCACGTCGCAGTGTCAGATATCTGGCGTTCAGTTACGACAAAGTGTCATCCGTTCGGCTTTAGGCTCGCCCGGCATTCCCAATCACAAGGAGTAGTCGATGCGATTGCTGTCCCCGCTCGCCGCCGCCTGCCTGCTGGCGCTGGTCGCCGCGCCGGCCCAGGCCGAGGTCTTCATCAACGAACTGCACTACGACGACAGCACCCCGGCCGGTGATGTCGGCGAAGCCATTGAAGTGGTCGCCACCGCCGGCGAGGACCTGTCCGGCTACCGCCTGTACCTGTACAACGGCGCCAACGCCTCGGCCGCCGTGGTCTACGACAACAAGCCGGTGCCGGCCGGCAGCGCCGCCGGCTGCGGCAGCGCCACGATTGCCGTGGTCACCTACCCGACCAACGGCCTCCAGAACGGCCCCAACGACGGCATCGCCCTGGTCGACGCCAGCGGCAAGGTGGTCCAGTTCCTCAGCTACGAGGGTGCCATCACCGCCTCCGGTGGCCCCGCCGCCGGCATGACCAGCCAGAACATTCCGGTTGCCGAAACCAACAGCACCGCCCCGGGCACCTCGCTGCAGCTGACCGGCAGCGGCAGCCAGTACGCCCACTTCACCTGGGCCGAGTCGGCCGGCGAGACCTTCGGCCGCTGCAACAACAACCAGACCTTCAGTGGCGGTGGCGGCACCCCGGGCGGCCCGAACACCCCGCCGTCGGTGACCACCACCACCCCGGCGCAGGGCAGCAGCACCTTCCCGGCCGCAGCCGATCTGGAAGTGGTGTTCAGCGAGACGGTGACCCTGGCCAGCGGCGCCTTCGCCCTGAGCTGCGGCAGCTCCGGCAGCGTGCCGCTGACGTTCCCGGGCAGCGGCAGGACCGTGAAGCTGTCGACCAACACCGCCCTGGTGGCCGGTGAGGCGTGCCGCTTCGACATCCGCGCCGCGCGCATCACCGACAACCAGGGCGCGCACCCGGCCGCCGACAGCCGCATCGCTTTCACCGTGGCCAGCACCACCGGCAACCCGGACCCGGGCAATCCGGACCCCGGCACTCCCGGCGCACCGGAGGGTTACTACTCCAGGGTGAACACCTCCAGCCCGAGCCAGCTGCGCTGCTCGCTGCACGAGACCATCAAGGGCCACACCGCCTACCCGTACAGCGGTTCGGGCACCAGCACCTGGACCATCCTGGAAATTGCCGACGAAGACCCGAACAACAGCGGCAAGATCCTCGACGCCTACCGCAACCACAGCTACACCAAGGTGAGCGGCCGGGCGGGCACGGGCAGCGGCCTGACCTACAACCGCGAGCACACCTGGCCGAACTCGCTGGGCTTTGCCAGCACCACCGGCGACAAGGGCTTGCCGTACGCCCCGTACACCGACACCCACATGCTGTACCTGACCGACGCGCAGTGGAACGCCGACCGCGGCAACAAGCCCTTCGGCAAGTGCGATGCCAACTGCGGCGAGCGCGCCACCGAGGCCAACAACGGCCAGGGCGGCGGCAGCGGCGGCTACCCGGGCAATTCCAACTGGGTGCGCACCCCCGACGGCAACACGGGCACCTTCGAGGTGTGGGGCAAGCGCAAGGGCGACATGGCACGTGCGGTGATGTACATGGCCATCCGCTATGAGGGCGGCAAGGATGCGGCCACCGGCCAGTCCGAACCGGACCTGGAACTGACCGACGACCGCAGCAAGATCGTCAAGACCAGCAGCTCGCCGGCCTACATGGGCCTGTTGTCGACGCTGATCGACTGGCACCTGTCCGACCCGCCGGATGATGCCGAGCGTGCCCGTAATGACGTGATCTACTCGTTCCAGGGCAACCGCAACCCGTTCATCGACCACCCGGAGTGGGCGACCCCGGGCCTGTTCACCTCGGCAAAACCGGCCACCTGCCAGCTGGCCAACTGACCGCGCAACGCAGCGGTCCATGCCGCCGCCGGGCCCTGACCCGGCGGCGGCCCTATACTCGGCGGTCATGTCGACCGTCGATCCCGTCCTGCTGCTGTTGACCACCTGCCCGGACCGGGCCAGTGCCGAGCGCATCGCGCACGCGCTGGTCAGCGAGCGCCTGGCTGCGTGCGTCACCCGCCTGGAGGGGGCACAGTCGACCTACCGCTGGCAGGGCGACGTCATCACCGACGCCGAACTGCAGTTGCTGGTGAAGACCACGGCGAGCCGCGTCGATGACGCCATCGCCCGCATCGTCGAACTGCATCCGTATGAACTCCCGGAGTGCATCGCGGTCGAAACCCGGGCCGGCCTGCCGGCGTATCTGGACTGGATCCGGGCGCAGACCCGGGAGGACACCGATTGATGAAGTTGTTTGCTCGTGGCGCCGCGCTGTGCGCCCTGCTGTGGCTGGCCCTGCCGGCCTTCGCACTGGATGAGAAGGACCTGCTGCCGGTCGACCAGGCGTTCGCCCTGACCGCCAGTGCGCCCGAACGAGGCCAGATCCAACTGCAGTTCAAGATCGCCCCCGGCTACTACCTCTATCGCCACCGCACCAGCGTCAAGGCCGACCCGGCCTTCAACGCCGGTGCGCTGCAGATGCCGGCCGGCAACAAGCACCACGACGATTTCTTCGGCGAGGTGGAAACCTACCGCGAGCGCCTGCAGGCCACCCTGCCCGGCGCCCCCACCGATGCGGCCGGCACCATCAGCCTGGAAGTGCGCTACCAGGGCTGCGCCGACGCGGGCGTGTGCTACCCGCCGCAGAAGCGCGTGGTGCAGGTGACCCTGCCCGGTGGCGGTGGCCAGGCCGCCGTGCCCACCGCGCGCGCCACCGGCGTCACCCCCTTCAACAACCCGCTGGCCGGTACCGGTGGCGGCCTGCGCCTGCCGGGCGCGGGCAATACCCAGGCACTGCCGCTGCCGTCGGAACAGGCCTTCGGTTTCGACGCCATCGCCAGCGACGGCAATACCCTGCTGCTGCGCTTCAGCCCTGCACCGGGTTACTACCTCTACCGCGACCGCACCTCGCTGAAGCTGGAAGGCAGCACCGGCGTGCTGGCCGACAAGCCACGCTGGCCGGCCGCACAGTCGCACCGTGATGAGCACTTCGGTGATGTCTCGGTGTACTTCAACCAGGTGGAAGTGCCGCTGCCGCTGCGCCGTACCCGCACCGACGCCGTGGACAGCACGCTGGTGGTGACCTTCCAGGGCTGCCAGACCGATGGCATCTGCTACCCGCCGATGACCCGCCGGGTGAAGCTGTCGATCCCGGCCGGCACGTTGACCGCCGCCGGCACTGCCGCTGCGGCGGCGGCACCCACCGCGACCGCTGACCGCCTGCCTGCGGAGGCCGACGGCACGCCGCGGCGCCTGCTGCCGACCGTGCCGAACAGTCCCACCGACGCCGACAGCGTCAGCACGGCCGGTACCCATGCCTTCGCCGCCGATGCGCAGCAGGACAACGGCAAGCGCACCAAGCCGCCGGGCAGCGTGCCCAGGACCGACAGCTCGCTGCTGTGGGTGCTGCTGCTGGCGCTGGGCGGTGGCCTGGTGCTGAACCTGATGCCCTGCGTGCTGCCGATCCTGTCGCTGAAGGTGCTGAGCCTGGCGCAGAGTGGTGAAAGCGCCGAGCGCGCCCGCAGCCATGCCATGTGGTACACGCTGGGCGTGCTGGTGGCCTTCGCGGTGATCGGCGCGCTGATGGTGGGCCTGCGCATGCTCGGCAATGCCGTAGGTATCGGCTTCCAGCTGCAGCACCCGGGCGTGGTGGCCGCGCTGGCCTACATCATGTTCGCCGTTGGCCTGAGCCTGTCCGGTGTGTTCACCATGGGCGGTGGCATCGGCAACTTCGGCCAGTCGCTGGCACGCCGCAGCGGCCCGGCCGGTGATTTCTTCACCGGCGTACTGGCGTGCGTGGTCGGCAGCGCCTGCGTCGGTCCGTTCTTCGGCCCAGCCGTGGCCTATGCCTTCGTGGCCCCGCCGATCGCGGCAATGCTGGTGTTCCTGTTCCTCGGCCTGGGCCTGGCGCTGCCGTTCCTGCTGATCGGCTTCGTGCCGGCGCTGGCCCGTCGCCTGCCCAAGCCGGGCCCGTGGATGGAAACGCTGAAGCACGTGCTGGCCTTCCCGATGTACGCCGCCGCCCTGTGGCTGCTGTGGGTGCTGGGCAAGCAGCGCGGCGTGGACGGCATGGCGTTGGCCCTGGGCGGCCTGCTGTTGCTGACGGCTGGCCTGTGGCTGTTCGAGACCAGCCGCTGGCGCAGCCGGCGTGGCGCCAGCCTGCTCGGCCTGCTGCTGGCCCTGGCCGCACTGGGCCCGGTGTGGGGCGTGACCCAGCTGGCCGCGCCGACGCGTGCGGCCCAGGCATCCAGCGACAACGTGGTGGACTATTCGCCGCAGATGCTGGACCGCCTGCGCGCGGACAACCGCGTGGTGTTCGTCAACATGACCGCCGACTGGTGCGTGAGCTGCAAGGCCAACGAACGCGCGGTGCTGTCGCGTCCGGAGTTCAAGGAACTGCTCAAGCGCACCAACGCGGTGTACATGCGCGGTGACTACACCAATGTGGACCCGCAGATCACCGCGTTCCTGGACGAGCACAAGGCCGTGGGCGTGCCGCTGTATGTGGTGTACGGCCCGGGCGCACCGCCGACCGTGCTGCCGACCCTGCTGAGCCAGGCCCTGGTGGAAGAAGCGCTGCTGCGCACCGCCCGATGAGGTGGCAACGGCCGGCACTGCTGTGGACAGCGGTGCTGGCCGCCGGCCTGGGCCTGTGGGCCGGGCACCGGTTGACGCCGACGCCTGCGCCACCGGCTTCAACACCTGCTGATGTGAAGCCTCCGATTCCTGTCCTGCGCCCCGGTGATGTCCTGCCGGCGCTGGTGCTGCCTGGCGTGGACGGACAACCGCTGGATATCCGCCAGCGTTTCAGCGGCCGGCCGCTGCTGGTGAACGTGTGGGCCAGCTGGTGCGGGCCCTGCATCGAGGAAATGCCCGAGCTGGCCCGCTTCGCCGAAGCGCAGGGCGAGCACGGTGTGCAGGTGCTGGGCTTGGCGCTGGATACGCCGGAGGGCGTGGCTGATTTCCTGCAGCGGGTGCCGGTGGGTTACCCGATCGTGCTGGACACCCCGGGCCCACGCGATGCCAGCGTACAGCTGGGCAATGCGCAGGGGCTGCTGCCGTACAGTGTGCTGTTCGATGCGCAGGGGCGGATGGTGAAGGCGAAGCTGGGACCGTTCGCGCACGGCGAGATTGCAGGCTGGGTGGAGTAGGTTTTTTTGCAGGGCTTGCAGCCCTGCACCTGCTCAACGTCAACGTCAACGTCAAAAGCGGGCATTCCGTGGAATGGCGGGGCACTGTGGGTGTGGGTAACGGCGACTGCTGGAACGCTCGGCTTTTGGTAGGTGTCGACCTTGGTCGACACGCTGCTCCTGTCAGATATCGAATGAATTCATCCGTGTCGACCAAGGTCGACACCCACCAGAGCAGAAGGTCGACACCCACGAGAGCAGAATGCCGTTCCGACAGATCGCGGAAAACTGTCGAAGGCGGGGTGGGTCCGGTGGCAGGGGCGTGAGCGCCATGGGCCCGAGGCATGCCTCGGGCGGGTTGGGCAGGACGCCCAACCCCGGCCTTGCCGTGTGCGCAGGACAGCGCACACGAGCAAGGCGCGACCGAGCCTCCATGGACGGATTCACGGCGTCCCCTGCCACCGGACCCACCCCGCCATCCCACGGAAAGCCAGCTTTTGAAGTTGACGTTGCTGTGGCTTGAAGCGGGTGCAGGGCTGCAAGCCCTGCAATAAAACCCTCCTTGACCACAGCCCGTCCGCCCCCGGAGAATTACGGGATTAATTCTCATTTGCTGTTGCGCAGGATGCGGGCGGCAGCCTCGACGGCCTCTCTCCCCGATGTTCAAGAACGTCCTGTTCCAACTGCACTGGCTGCTGGGCATCACGGCCGGCACCATCCTGGCCATCATGGGCCTCAGCGGCGCCACGCTGTCCTTCGAGGATGAGCTGCTGCGTGCCGCCAACCCCGGCTTCGCCGCCATCGCCGAACATCATGCCGAGGGCCAGCAGCCGCTGGCGCTGAGCGAACTGGTGCCACTGCTGCAGGCCGGCAGCGAGCGGCCGCTGCAACGCCTGCGCGTGGACGCTACCGGCCAGCGCCCCTCGGTGGCGCGCTTTGCTGGCGGCAAGGACCACTGGGTCTACTTCAACCCCTACAACGGCGAACGCTTCAGCCACCTGCGTGGCCAGGCGTTCTTCGATTTCGTCGAAGACCTGCACCGGCACCTTGCGGCAGGTGAACGCGGCAAGGTCGTGGTCGGCAGCTGTGCCATCGCTCTGCTGTTCTTCGCCCTGTCCGGCCTGTATCTGCGCTGGCCGCGCCGCTGGTGGCACTGGCGCAGCTGGCTGGTAGTGGAATGGAAGCGCAGCGGCCGCGGCTTCCTGTGGAGCCTGCACTCGGTGATCGGCACCTGGGTACTGCTGATCTACCTGATGAGTGCGCTGACCGGCCTGTGGTGGTCGTTCGACTGGTACCGCAGTGCCGCCAGCAGTGTGCTCGGCGTGCCTGCGCCGGCCAAGCACAAGGTGGATGCCGAGGCCGTGCTTGATCTGCAGCGCGTGGAAGAGACGTTGTACGCGCAGCCTGGCGTGCGCAGCGGCTACATCGACCTGCGCCTGCCGGAAAAGCCGGGCCAGGTACTGAATGTGCGGGTGATGGCCGGCGACCCTGCCCTGCGCGGCGGCGGCCACGACCGCGCGCAGGACCTGCTGCAGCTGGACCCGGCCAGCGGCGCGCTGCTCGATGCGCGACCCTATGAAAGCCAGGGCACCGGCGCCAAGCTGGCCACCAGCATGTTCGCGCTGCACTCGGGCAGCTATTTCGGCCTGCCGGGCCGCGTGGTGGTGATGCTCAGCAGCCTGGCGATGTGCCTGTTCTTCATCACCGGCTGGATGCTGTACCTGGACCGCCGGCGCAGCCAGCGCGCGGCACGTGCGCTGCGGCAGACCCTGCCTGCGGCGCAGGACGGCGGCGGCGAAGGCACGCCGTGGCGGGTGATCCATGCCAGCCAGAGCGGCCTGGCTGAACAGCTGGCCTGGCGCGCGGCGGCGCAGCTGCAGGCCGCCGGGCACCCGGTACAGGTGCTGCCGCTGGCGCGGGTGACCGCCGCGCTGCTGCAGGACAGCCCGCAGGTCCTGTTCGTGCTCAGCACGTTCGGCGATGGCGAACCACCGGACAACGCGCGCCGTGCTTCGCGCCAGCTGCTGGCCCAGCGCGTGGATCTTTCGGGCCTGCGCCATGGCGTGCTGGCGCTGGGAGATCGGCAGTACCCGCATTACTGCGCGTTTGGCGCCGCGGTCGACGCGTGGCTGGCCGGCAACGGTGCGCAGCCGCTGTTCCCGCGCATCGACGTGGACGCCGCCTCGGTGGGGGCATTGCGCCAGTGGCAGCGCGAGCTGAGCGCATTGACTGGCATCGACACCGATGACAGCGTGCTGCCGCCGGCCACGCAGATGCATGACTGGCAGCTGCTGGCACGCAGTGAATTGAACCCGGGCAGCCTGGGCGGCGCGATCTGGAAGATCCGGCTGGCGCCACCGGCCGGCACGACCTGGCAGGCCGGCGACATCCTGCACATCGCACCGCGCAACAGCGTGCAGCACGCCACGGCGGTGCTGCAGGCGCATGGGCTGGACCCGCTGCAGCCGCTGCTGCTCGACGGCACCACACGCACGCTGCTGGAACTGGCAGGCGAACGCGCGCTGCCCGACGAAGGGGCCGCGCTGCCGGTACAGGACGCCGCGCTGTGGCTGGCCGGCCTGCCGGCGCTGCCGGGGCGCGAATATTCCATCGCCTCGTGCGCCGCCGATGGTGCGGTGGAACTGGTGGTGCGCCTGGTGCACGACGCTGCGGGCCGCGCGGGCCTGGGCTCGGGCTGGCTGTCGCTGCATGCGCCGCTGGGCACCCGCATTGCCGCGCGCGTGCACCGCAACCCGGGCTTCCATCGCCAGGACGGCGCGCCGATGGTGCTGGTCGGCAACGGCACCGGCATCGCCGGCCTGCGCAGCCTGCTGCGCGAAGCCGCGCAGCACGACCAGCATGGCCATTGGCTGCTGTTCGGCGAACGCCAGCGCGCGCACGACCAGTTGTTCGCCGAGGAGATCGCGCAGTGGCAGGCCGGGGGCCATCTGGCCCGCGTGGACCTGGCCTTCTCGCGTGATGCCGACGGCGGCGGCTACGTGCAGCACCGTCTGCAGGCCGCTGCGGCGGAACTGCAGGCGTGGCTGCAGCGCGGCGCGGTCATCCACGTGTGTGGTTCGCTGCAGGGCATGGCCGAGGGGGTTGACCAGGTGCTGCGTGCGACGCTGGGCGATGACGAGGTGGAAGCGCTGCTGGAGAACGGGCGCTACCGCCGCGACGTGTATTGAGTGCTTTCGCCGGGCATGGCCCGGCGAAGGCGATCAGACCCTCACGCCGCCACGCGCGACTGTCGCTGCGGCTGCAGGCGGAACGCCGATACGGCTTCGGCCAGTGCCTGCACCTGCGCCTGCATCTGCGCAGTCGATGCCCCGGCCTCTTCCACCAGGCTGGCATTGCGCTGGGTGCTCGATTCCATCTGCACGATGGTCTGGTTCACCTGGGCAATGCCCGCGTGCTGGTCCTGCGATGCGCTGCGGATGGCGGTAAGCAGTTCGGCCAGCTGCTGCACGCTGCCGACGATCTCGCCCATGGTGGTGCCCGCCTGTTCGGCCTGCACATTGCCCTGGCCGACGCGGGTGACCGAATCTTCGATCAGCCCCTTGATCTGCTTGGCCGCCTCGGCGCTGCGCTGGGCCAGCAGGCGCACTTCAGAGGCCACCACGGCGAAGCTGCGTCCCTGCTCGCCGGCACGCGCGGCCTCCACGGCGGCGTTCAGCGCGAGGATGTTGGTCTGGAAGGCGATGCCGTCGATCAGCTGGGTGATGTCGCCGATGCGCCGCGAGGCCTCGCTGATGCCGTGCATGGTCGCCACGACCTGGCCCACGGCCTGGCCGCCGCGTGCGGCCACTGCAGCCGCACCCTGCACCAGCGCATCAGCGCGGCCGGCGGCATCGGCGTTGCGGCCGACGGTATCGGTCAGTTCGTGCATCGACGCGGCGGTCTCTTCCAGGTTGGCCGCCTGCTGCTCGGTGCGCTGCGAGAGGTCATGGTGGCCGGCAACGATCTCGCCCACACCCACATCCAGTCGCGAGGTGGCCTGCTGGATACGGGTGACGATGCGGCCGAGCTGGCCGACAGTTGCGTTGGCATCGTCACGCATGCGCGCGAAAACACCCTGCAGATCGCCCTCCATGCGTACGCTCAGGTCGCCGCGGGCCAGTGCCGCCAGCAGCGTCTGCAGATCGCCCAGATTGGTTTCGAAGGTTGCCAGCAGATGGTTGATGCTGGTGGACAGGGTACGCACGAAGCCCTGCTTGCCCTCCAGCGCGATGCGCCCCTGCAGTTCACCGTGCGCGGCCGCGTCAACCAGCGCAGCCACTTCGGTTTCCAGCAGGGTTTCCAGCGCGCGGCTGCGCCATTCCACCGCCACGCCAAGGAAGTGGTCCTCATCGATGATCGCGTTGGCGATCAACTGGTAACGCACGCCCAGGTGATTGATCTCGTGCTCCTCGCGGCGGCGCACGCCGGCCAGGCGGGTCATTGCCGGGTGCAGGCGCACGGCTTCGCTGCCAACCAGCGTGTCTGCCTGCATGCCCAGCAGCTGCAGCAGGGCGGGATTGGCATAAGCCACCCCGCCTTCCGCGTCGATCACCATCAGGCCGGTCTGTGCACTGTCCAGTGCCTGGCGCACACGGGTGTTGCCGCGGGCTATCGTGCGCTCGTCCTCGATGCGTGCGCGCAGGCGCTGCTGCATGTCGATCAGGCGCTGCGCCAGCTGGCCGATCTCATCGTTGGCGTTGTGCACGCGCAGCGTGGTGTCCAGGCGATCGTCAGCGATGTCACTGGCGAAGCGCAGGGTGTCCTGGATCGGCCGGCGTACTGCACGCAGCACCAGCACCAGACTGGTGATCAGCACGCCCGCCACCAGGGCCAGCGTTGCGGCGAACAGCACGCTCATGGTGCGTGTACCTGCCTGCTGGCGTGCCTGTGCCTGGGCCAGCGCCTGTACCTGGGCCTTCTGGAAGGCGGCCAGTGCAGGCGCCACGCCGGCGGCCGTTTCCAGCAGCGACTGGGCTTCCACATCCAGGCCGACGCGGGCGGCGGTGTAGCCCAACAGCGCGGCCTGGTAGGCATCCATGTCGGTGCGAAGGCTTTCCTGCGCCCCGGTCGGCAAGCCTGCCAGCGCCAGGTCGAAGGGCAGTTTCTCTTCACTGGCACGGTCGGCATGGGTGGAATCGCCGTCGAGCAGCAGCAACGCTTCCTGCCGGCGCATCTTCTGCACGTGCAGGTCCAGCGCCGGACGCTGAAGTGCGGTCACGTTCGCCTGCAGCGTATCGGCGGCCTGCTGCAGCTGCGCGGCCAGGCCCGCGTCGCCGCGGCCCATCTCATCCACGCGCTCGAACAGCGCGGCGATGCCCTGCGAGAAGCCGTCGACCGCTTCGGCCAGCGACTGCAGCGCCTTGCGCCGGCCGGCATCCATCGGCATCGCGCGCAACGCCTGCAGATCCTGCTTCAGCTCCTGCTGGGTGGCCAGCAGCTGGCTGCGGTCGGCATCATCGAAACTGCGCGCATACTGTGTCTGCAGGCGTCGTGCCTCCGCCACGCGGGTGGCCAGCGCCGCGGCCAGATCGCTGCCGTGCTGGTAGCTTGCCTGGCTGCGGGCGGCCTGTGCGCTGCTGTGGCCGGTCCAGGCGTAGACGCCGGCAATGGCGACCAGGCCCAGGCCGCAGACCCACAGGGTGGCCTTCAGCTTGTCGGCCACGCTGAGCCGGTGCGGCTGCAGCCAGCGCAACAGGCCGGGAAACGCCGAGCGCAGCCCATCGAAGTGGGTGCGCAGGGACCGGAGGCGGACAACCACGGTCGACATGACAGACTCCAGGCAAAAGGACGCACCTGTATCGGCCTGGCTCAGCGGGACTTTAGAGCTATTTTCGAGAACTGCCACTGGCGGCGCACTTGCGGTCTTTGTACCGGCCGCAGGCGACGGGGCGATGACACCGGCGCCCTGCTCTTGACCTCAACCCCGGTTGCGGTTGCACAGTAGGTGCCCCTGACCCGCCTGGTGCCGTCATGACCACGCTCGATATCCGCCGTTACCTGCAGCGCCTGCAGCTGCTGGACGCGCCGCCGGCCACCCTGGCCGGGTTGACCCTGCTGCAGCAGCGCCACAACGCCCATGTGCCGTTCGAGACCCTCACCTGCCTGCTGCGCGATGCGGTGCCGATCGACCTGGACAGCGTGCAGCGCAAGCTGCTGGACGCACAGCGCGGGGGCTACTGCTTCGAGCTGAACGGCGCCTTCCTTGCGCTGCTGCAGGCGCTGGGCTTCGATGCCCTTGCACTGAGTGCGCGTGTGCTGCTGTCGGCCGGCGAGGGCGAACTGACGCCGCGTACCCACCTGTTGATCCGGGTGCGCCTGAACGGCGAGGACTGGCTGGTGGATACCGGCTTCGGCAGCCTGACCCCGACCGTGCCGCTGCGCCTGCAGGAAACAGCCGCGCAGGACACGCCGCATGAACGCTACCGGCTGCAGCGCCTGGATGACGGCGACTACCTGCTGGCGGCCAGCAGCGGTGACGACTGGCGGTCGCTGTACCGGTTCGACCTGACGTCGCCGGCGGCGGCCGACAACGAGGTGGGCAACTGGTATGTGTGCACGCACCCGCACTCGAGTTTCCCCGGGGAACTGCGTGCTTCGCTGACGTGGCCGGAGGGGCGGCGCACGATGGGCAGCGGCAACTACACCGAGTACCCCCCGGGCCAGGCGCCGCAGAAGCGTGCGCTGCGCGATGTGGCGGATGTGCGGCAGGTGCTGCAGGAGGGCTTTGGCGTGCGGCTGCCGGACGATGCGCGGCTGGACCCGGCCATTGCCGGGTGGCTGCAGCGGTGGCAGGCGACGGCCGGGTAGCGTTCCAGACAAGCCGAGCGTGGGCTCAGCTCTACCGATGGGCGTCAAGCCACTATAGGTGCCTGCATGGCGATGCGGTTGCCTTCACTGTCGGCGATCTCCGCCACGCGCCAAGCCCCTGCCTCGGCGGGGCCGAATCGCAGCGCGGCACCCGCGTGCAACGCACGGGCAAGGCTGGCATCGAGATCCTGCACACCGACATAGATGCGCGCGCCCCGCTCGGACGGCAGATAATCCGCGCCGTGGACCAGCGCCATGCTGGCACCGCCTGCATCGTCGTCGAACGGCAGGTACGCCATCGTGCAGTCGTGCACCTCCACCGGGGCATCGATTTCCACCTGCAGCCACTGCTGGTAGAACGCGATGGCGCGGGCCAGGTCGACCACCGGAATCTCGACGTGCATGATGGGGTTCATCGCCGCACCATACCGCTTCAGATGATGCGCAGGGTAATCGCCTTCAGCACCGCGCGGGTGCGGTCGCGGGTACCCAGCTTGTCGAGGATGGTGGACACGTAGTTCTTCACCGTGCCTTCGGCCAGGAACAGGCTGCGCGCGATTTCCTTGTTGCTGTAGCCACCGGCCAGCAGGCGCAGGATGGCCACTTCGCGTTCGCCGAACGTGTCGCTGGGCGGCGCCTCATCGTGGAAGCGGTAGCGCGAGCGCACCGGCTCGGTACTCACCGGCAGCAGCAGGGTTTCGCCAGCGGCGACGCGCTCGATGGCTTCGCGCAGGTCGGCCGGCGCTGCATCCTTCAGCAGGAAACCCTGTGCACCCGCTTCGCTGGCGCGCAGCAGCAGGTCGCTTTCATCGAAGGTGGTCAGCAGCAGGCAGGGCGTGGCGTCGCCGCGCGCTCGCAGCTGGCGCAGTGCCTCGATGCCATCCAGGCCGGGCATGCGGATATCACTGAGCACCACGTCCACCGGCTGCGTGGCCAGCGCATCCAGCAGTGCCTGGCCATCCTCGGCTTCCAGCACCACCTGCACCCCCAGGCCCTGCAGCAGCGCGCGCAGGCCGGCGCGGACCAGCGCCTGGTCATCGGCCAGGGCGACACGGATCGGTGCGCCGCTCATGCCGGCAACCGCGCGATCAGGTGCATGCCACCCTGCTCGGTACGGGCCAGCTCGAGCTGCCCCTGCACATCGGCCAGGCGCTCGCGCATGCCGGAAATGCCGTTGCCCTCACGGATGCGCTCGGCGCGCTGTCCGTCATCGCGGATATCGATACGCAACCGGGAGTCCTCTTCCGTCATCGTCAGCCACACAGTATCGGCTTCGCCATGCCGCGCGGCATTGGTCAGCGCTTCCTGCACCAGGCGCAGCACCGTCTCGGCCGTGCGCGGATCGGTGACCCGCACGCCCTCGGCAATCTGCAACTGCAGGCGCGGGCGCGGGAACGGCGCGGCCAGCGCATGCAGGGCGGTGTCCAGGTCCAGGCCACGATCATCGCGCATGGATTGCACGACCTGGCGGATGTCGGCCAGCAGTTCGCCGGACAGCTGTTCGGCAGTCTGCAGGCCCTCGCGCCCGGCCAGCACCGGATCGGCGGCCAATGCGCGCAGATTGAGGCGCATGGCGGTGAGCTTGTGCCCGGCCACGTCATGCAGTTCGCGCGCCAGGCGCAGGCGCTCGGCATCGCGGGCACTGTCGGCCAGCAGGGCGCGGGTGGCCAGCAGATCGGCGTTGACCCGGGCCAGATCGTCGCGGGCCAGTGCGGTGCTGCGCGCGTAGTGCGCGGTGAGCGCGGCGAACGCCTGGAAGCCGCCGTACAGCATCGCCACCAGCAGCGGCTGGTTGAACCCGCTGTGGCGCAGCACGGCGTACTCGGCCAGATTGGCCAGCAGGGCGATACACAGCACGAAGCGCGGTGGCCAGTGTTCGGCCAGCTGTGCGACCAGCACCACCAGCAGTACCGGTGCGGTACCGATGCGTGGCTGCAGGGCGATCAGGACCACTGCCAGCACTGTCTGCGCGATGGCAGCGACAGCACGGACCCGCATCGGCAAGGCCGCCCAGCCGTGCACCACGAACAGCAGCAGGAACACACCGAGCAGCAGCAGGCTCAGGCCCGCATCGGCGCGGCCGGCAAAGGACAGGCCGACCACCAGCACGGTCACCATGCCGGCGAGGCTGAGGGGGCGCATCAGATGGCGGAGCAGGCTGGGCATGGCCGCATGCTGACCGGCGCGGCCCCTGCCGGCAATGGGTCCGCTGCAGAAAGTGACTTCTGGCACGTCGGATCGGTGACCACTGGCCCTGAACCCGGGGAGGCCCCCGGCGCAGACTGGCCCCACACACACCGCACCGGAACCGACGCCATGATCCGCACCGCCCTGACCTGCTCCCTGCTCGCCGGCCTGCTGCTGGCCGGTACCGCCCACGCGGCCGACCTGACCGTCAACGTGCACGACATCCGCGCCCAGACCGGCACCCTGCGCGCCGCCCTGGTGTCCTCCGACGAGGCCTGGAACGGCAAAGCCGCACCGGTGCAGGCGCAGCAGGCACACCCGCAGGGCGACACTCTGCACTTCACCTTCAAGGATCTGCCGGCCGGCAATTACGCCGTGCTGCTGACCCACGATGAGAACGACAACGGCAAGCTCGACACCAATCTGGTCGGCATGCCGGTGGAAGGCTACGGTTTCAGCAACAATCCGCAGGTGATGCGCAAGCCCACCTTCGAAGAGGCGCGCTTCGCGGTGCCCGCCGCCGGTACCGCCATCGACATCACCCTGCGCTGATTTTCCCACCTGCACCGAGGCCCGCCATGGATCGTCGCCGCTTCCTCCGCACCCTGATCAGCAGCACTGCCGGCTTGGCGCTGGGTGCCACCGCCCTGCGCAGCGCACCGGCCTTCGCCAACGACCCGGCGCAGTTCGCCCAAGGGCTGCAGGAACATCCGTGGCTGCTGGGCTGGCGTGGAGTGAGCAGCGAAACGCTGGGCCCAGCCACCGTGCAGTTGCAGGGCCGGCTGCCGGCCGGGCTGGCCGGTACTCTGTACCGCAATGGCCCGGCCTGGAGCGAGCGCGGCAACCTGCGCTACGACCACTGGTTCGACGGCGACGGCATGGTCCACCGCTGGCACTTCAACGGCGACGGCAGCCTGACCCATCGCGCACGCATGGTTGCCACGCCCAAGTTCACCCGCGAGCAGAAGGCCGGACGCTTCCTCTACCCTGCAGCCGGCACCAGCGTTCCCAACGCACAGGCGGTGCGCAACAACGATGACGCCAACGTGGCCAACACCTCGGTGATGGCGCTCAACGGCCGCGTGTTTGCCCTGTGCGAGTCCGGCTCGGCATTCGAGGTGCACCCCGACTCGCTGGACACGGTCGGCCCGGTCACCTGGCGCCCGGATCTGGCGGCACTGCCGTTCTCGGCGCACCCGCTGGTGGACCGCGATGGCAGCCTGTGGAACTTCGGCTCGATCAGCCTGATGGGAGGCGCTGGCCTGCTGGTCTGGCACATCGGCAAGGACGGCCAGCTGCGCAGCGCCGATGTGATTGCCACGCCCGGCCGCGGCTACCTGCACGCGTTCACCATGACCGACCAGCATCTGGTGTTCGTACTGGCACCCTTCGACTTCAATGAAAGCGGCGGCAGCTTCTTCGAACGCATGCAGTTTGCCCCGCAGCGCGCGGCCAACATCGCGGTAGTGTCCAAGGATGCACCGGACAAGGCGCAATGGTTCGAAGCCCCGTTCGCGGCGATCTACCATTTCGGCGATGCACACCGCAGCAGGGACGGCATCGTGGTGCGCGCCGTGCGCCGAGACAACATGGATGAGGCGCGTTCGCCGATGAAGGAAGCCATGGCTGGTGACGGTGCGCATGCCACCAACGGCCACAGCAGCCTGGTGGAACTGCACCTGGACCTGCGCCGTGGCCAGGCGCGCTGGCAGGACACCGGCATCAACACGGTGGAATTCCCGCTGTTCGACCCGCGCACGCCCGACAGCCGAGGCGCGCGCCTGTACGCACCCACCGTCGATGGCACCAGCAACACGCCGTACTTCAATGCGGTGGCCGCCTTTGACGTCGACCGTGGCCGCCGCCAGGTGTGGCGCTATGGCAGCGACATCATGGCCGAGGAACATGTGTTCGTACCCCGCCCCGGCAGCCGCAACCCGGACGACGGCTGGCTGGTGGGTACCCTGCTGGACCCGGTGAACCAACGCAGCGGCATTGCTGTGCTGGACGCGCGCCACCTGCAGGATGGGCCGGTGGCCCAGGCGTGGCTGCCCTATGCGATACCGCTGGGCTTCCACGGCACCTTCGTGCAGGCGTGAGCGCACGCGGAACGCACGCTGCTGCTGGCATGCTGGTCTCCCCGCGTTCTTCCGGAGCACTGCATGCCCTTGTCCGACCATCGCCAGGCGCTGGCACCGTACGGCCATCTGCGGGTCGCCATCAATCTGGGCAACCCGGTGCTGGCCCAGGGGGATGCACGTTCACCGCGCGGGCCATCGCTGGAACTGGCCACGGCGCTGGCGCAGCGGCTGGGTGTGCAGGCGCGCTTCACCTGCCACGATGCGGCGGCTTCGGTCGTGGCTGCGGCTGCTGACGATGGCTGGGATCTGGCGTTCCTGGCGGTGGATCCGGCGCGTGCGGCCTGCATCGCCTTCAGTGCGCCGTATGTCGAGATCGAGGGCACCTATCTGGTGCGCGCAGCCAGCCCGGCGCGCAGCGTGGCCGATCTGGACCGCGAGGGCGTGCGCATCGCGGTGGGCCGTGGCGCGGCCTACGACCTGTACCTGAGCCGCGAGCTGAAGCACGCACGGATTGAACGCGCCGCAACGTCGGCGGCGGCGATCGAGCTGTTCGACCAGCAGCAGCTGGATGCGGCGGCCGGTGTACGCCAGCCACTGCAGGCCTGGGCACAGGCACACCCGGGCCATCGGGTGCTGGCCGACCGCTTCACCGCGATCCAGCAGGCCGTGGCCGCCCCGGCCGCGCGCCCGGCGGATGCACTGCAGGCGCTGTTTGCCGAGGTGGAGGCGATCAAGCGGGGGCCGTTGCTGGGTGAAGCATTTGCGCGGGCCGGCCAGGCGGTAACGCTGTTGTAGCGTCGAGCTTGCTCGACGGAAGTAGAGCCGACGTGCGGCGGCGTCCACCTTTGTAGAGCCGAGCCCATGCTCGGCTGCCGTGTGCAGGGTTGCTGCGAACAGCAGCCGAGCGTGGGCTCGGCTCTACAGCCGCAGCAGCGCCAGGCAGGCAGTCACCGTCAGCAGCGACAACAGCGTGGTACCCAGCACCGTGGCCGCCGTAGTCGATGCCTCACGGTGGTGGAACTCGGCCAGCATGAACGGCCCGGTGCCGGTAGGCAGCACCGCCATCAGCACCGCTACATGCACCAGGGCCGTCGGCAATGCGAACACCTGCGTGGCCAGCAGCCACACCAGCAAGGGATGCAGCAGCAGCTTGAGGCCGCCCAGCAGCAGCGCGCTGCGGCCACTGCCCGGCACCGGGTTGCGGCGCTCGCCCAGGAACAGGCCCAATGCGATCAGCGCGCACGGCGCCGCGGCACCGCCCAGCAGCTTCAGGAAGGTCTCCACCGGTGCCGGCATCGACAGGCCCAGCGCCATCGGCAGCACACCGGCCAGCGGGGCCAGCAGCAGCGTGTTGCGCAGCAGTGATCGCGCCACCTTGGCCAGCAGATGGTGCAGGCGCTGTTCGCGCTGCAGGCCGATCTCGATCAGCACGATGGCGGCGGCGAACAACACGCACACCGTCAGCAGCGTGGCCACCAGCGTCGGCGCGAGCGCCCACGGGCCGAGCGCGGCCACTGCCAGCGGAAAGCCGACGAAGCCGGTGTTGGCGTAGGCGGCGTTGAGCCCGTCGATGCTGGCATCGGCCAGCGCGTGGCCACTGCGTCGGCGCCACCAGACCGTGGCGGCAAACAGCAGCGCCGTCCCGCCACCGAAGCTGGCGATGAACCCCGGTTGCCACAGCTGCTGCCAATGCGCATTGGCCACCACGTCGAACAGCAGCGCGGGCAGCGCCAGCTGCACCACGAACCGGTTCAGCTCGCTGGTCGAATGCGGCCCCAGTGCACCACTGCGGCGCGCCAGCCAACCGGCGAAGATCAGCGCGAACACGGGAAGGACGATGGCCAGGACAGACAGCATGGGCGGCAGGGCGTGAGGGGATGCCGCGCAGGCTACGCGCCCCCATCGATACCTTCCAATGCTTTTGGCGGGCGTCAGCGATACCATTCGCGCATGATCGACATCCGCCCGCTGCGCTACTTCCTGGCCGTCGCTGAGACCCTGCACTTCGGCCGCGCTGCCGAACGGCTCAATGTCACCCAACCGCCGTTGAGCCGGCAGATCGCCGCGCTGGAGGAGACCCTGGGCGTGGTGCTGCTGGAGCGCGACTCGCGCCAGGTTCGCCTGACCGCCGCCGGCCAGCGCTTCCAGGAGGACGCGCAGGCGGTGATGAATGCGCTGCAGCAGGCCTGCCATGCCGCCCGCCAGGTCGGTGCCGGTGAGCTGGGCGAACTGCAGGTGGGCTTCATGATGCACGCCGCACACAGCTCGGTGCCGCCACTTGCGCGCCGCTTCATTGCCACCCTTCCACAGGTGCAGTTGCGCCTGCGCGAGGCACTGCCGATGGCACTGCTGGACGGGGTGCGCTCGGGCGCGCTGGATGCGGGTATCGGTTTCGCACCGGCTTCGCTGCGCGGGCTGGAACTGCTGCCGCTGCAGGAAGAGCCCTTGTGCGTGGTGGTACCGGCGGACCATCGGCTGGCCCGGCGCCGTAGCGTCGATATCACAGCGTTGGCCGGCGAGGCGCTGATCACCGCGCCTGCCGATGTCGTGCCGACCCTGCGTGAGGCCATCGAGGCGAGCTTCCACGCTGCGGGTCTGCAGGCCGATGTGCGGCTGGAAGTGCAGCTTCAGCAGAGCATCGTCAGCCTGGTGGGTGAAGGGCTGGGTGTTGCGCTGGTACCGGCCTCGCTGCAGCGCATGGGCATGCCCGGCGTGTCCTTCGTGCGCCTGAAGGACGCGCCGCGCGTGCAGCAGGTGGTGTTCTGGAAGGCGGACAACCGCAATCCGGTGCTGCCGCGGTTCCTGGCCTGCGTGGTGGATCGGTAGAGTCGAGCTTGCTCGACTGCTTCTGGCGCTTCGGTCGAGCAAGCTCGACTCTACAAAGGGCGAAGAGCAGCCGAGCGTGGGCTCGGCTCTACAGGGGGCGGTCAACGCTGCAGGGCGTCCTGCACGGCCTTGGCCACGTCGGTGTTGTCGATGTAGCTGCCGTCGTTCCAGCGCACATGCTGGCGGTAGCCAGGGTCGACACCACGCACGCGCTGGCCCAGCAGTTCGGCGCCGTTGCCCTTGGCCCACAGCGGCACCAGGCCGTTGGAGTGGTTGCCAGTGGGGCGGAAGCTCATGCCCGGCATCTGCCCGCGGCCGTGGTTGCGCACCGGCTCGAAGGCCACCTGCTGCGCGTCCGGGCCCATCGGCATGCTGTTGTCGTGGTCGGTGGTGACGATCAGCAGGTTGCGTTCCCAGCCGCCGTTCTGCTCGATCCACGCCACTACCGCCGACACTGCATCGTTGAACTCGGCCGTTTCCTCGATCAGGCGGCCATACTGCGGCTGGTCGGTGCAGGCGCCGTAATGCCATTCGGTGCCGCAGGCGCTGGTATGCGCGGCCCAATCGGTGGCGCCGCCTTCAACCATCAGGAACAGGCCCTGGGGCGAACGCTGCTGCAGGAAACGCAGCGCGCCACGGGTCATCGTGGCCAGGTCCGGCACGCTGTCGATCTTCTTCACCCCCGACGGAGTGGCGGCATCGCGCCCGACCACCGGCAACTGGCGCGCCTGCTGCAGGGTGTTGGCCACGCGCGGCACGCCGATCAGCGGGCGGTCTGCCGGCAGGTGCCCATCGGCCAGGGCCACGAAGTCTTCGCGGCTGCGGATCAGGCGCCACGCACCGGACGGGTTGCCGGCAATCGGCGTGCCCGCTTCCAGCTGCTGCCAATCCTGCTGCGACACCCATTCCCACGGGTTCTGGCAGCCTTCGGCGGCGACCTTGTCCATGCCTTCGACGCAGGGTTTGCCGTCCACGCTGTAGCCCGGCCCACCGGTGCCCATCACCAGGTCCATGTGGCCCTGGGCCAGCATCTGGTGGGCGATCTGGTGGTAGCTGTTGCGCGATTCACTCTGCGCCGCGAACGCCGCCGGCGTGGCATGTGCGAATGGCACCGAGGTGACCACGCCGGTGGCCATGCCCAGCGCCTTCGCGCGCAGCGTGTTGAACTCCACCGGCTGGCCATCGTTGTTGTAGTTGATGGCGTTGTTGTAGGTCTTCACCCCCGACGAGAGCGCGGTACCGGCAGCGGCACTGTCGGTCGCGACTGCGGCCAGGTACTGGTAGGCCACGAACGGCAGATCGGGCGCAGGTACTTCAGTGGTGTCCCAGGCCTTGGCCGCGTCGTAGCCGATGCGCTGCGAATCATCGCGGGTGGGCTGGCCACTGGCGTTGAGCGGGAACGTGGTGACGGCCAGGCGCTGCGGGAACGCCGCATACGGTGCGCCCTCGCGGCTGCCGTACTGCCAGTATGCCGCCGCGTCCCAGGTGCCCCAACCGGCACCGTCGTTGATCATCACGATGATGTTGTGCGGACGCGCTTCAGTCGTAGCGGTGGCCGCCTGCGCATCGGGGCGCGTAGAAGACTGGCAGGCAGTGAGCGCGGCAAGCGCAGCCAGGATCGACGGGCACAGCCAGCGTCGCGCGAGGGGTCGGGTCATGGGAGTTCCTGCAGTGCGGGAGGCGGCGGCACCGCCAACAGCGGCCCGTTATAGCAGGGCAATGTTGCAGTTCGTGCGGCCCGCGAAGGCCCCATCCACGCGTGGCGTGGATCTACTGGGCGCGAGTGGCGGTGTGGATGATCAGCTGCTGCAGTTCCGCTTCGGCGACTGGCTGCAGCAGTGCGCCGGCAGCCACGGCTTCGGACAACGCTTCGGCGGCCCCCAGGATTGCCCAGCGCCCAGCCACGGATACATCGCCGCCCGTGGCGAACGGGCCCAGCCACTGCGCGCACTGCTCTACGAACGCCTGCTGGTAGCGGTGGCGCACGTCGCGCAGCTCGGGCGAGCCGGCCAACGCCGCAAGAATCGCCTGGATGTCGCTGCCCTGCGAGAGCACGCAATCGATGTAGCCCGATGCGATGGCCTGCGCACGCTCGTGCAGGCGCGCAGGTGCCGCGCCGATGCGCGCATCGAACACGGCGGTCTGGCGCTGGTCGTAGTCCGCATACAACGCGGCCAGCAGGCCATTGCGAGTGATGAAGTGATCGTAGGCCACCGGCTTGGTCACGCCGGCTGCCTCGGCCAGGCGCCCCAGGCTGAGCGCATCGGTGCCCTCTTCGCCCACCAGGGTCCAGGCCACCTGCAGCAGCTGGCGGCCGCGCTGTTCGCGTGACATCCGGCGACGGGTCGGCGTGGCGGCGGTGGACATGCAGCGGCTCTACATCATCAGGCAGGTGTGCCTATGGTACGGCCGATGTCGGTGGCGGTCTGCAGATGCGCCGCGGCCTGGCCGCTGTCGGCGTCCAGCAGCAGCGTGGACGAGTGCACGGTGGCACCGCAGTAGTCGAAGATGCCCCTGTCGATCTGTGTCTTCATTGCCGCACCGTAACCGCGGCGTTCGATCATCTCCGCGCCCGCGCCGCCGATGCCAACCAGGTGCACCTGCAGCCGCTGCAGCTTCTTTTCCACCTTGCCATCGGCACCGTCGGCGTAGGCCCAGCCCTGGGTGAACACCCGGTCGATCCAGCCCTTCAGCAGCGCGGGGAACGACCACCAGTACAGCGGATAGACCAGCACCAGCGTGTCGGCAGCATCCAGCCGCGCCTGCTCTGCGGCCACGTCGGCCGGCGCTGCCGCAGCCTGCTTGAACAGGCCGATGTCAGCGGCATTGAAGCGGGGATCGAAGCCTTCGGCGGCAAGGTCGGCCACGGTGACGCAGTTGCGCCCATCGGCATCGGTGATGGACTGGGCGATGCGCGCAGCGACGGCTTGGGTGAGCGAGGCGGGATCGGGATGGGCGACGACGATCAGACTGTGCATGGGGAGACTCGCGGCCTGGCTAGTTACCAATGGTAACTAATGGGCGATTTTCCACCAGCTTGCTGCGCAGGACGCTGATTTCAGCCGGGGCGGTGCCGGGCTAGCCAACTGGCACGTCATGTATCGCTCCACTTCAAATGCGAATGATTCGTGATACGATTGTTAAGGAATTCTGAAAACCCCACACACGGACGTCCCAGCCATCGCCAGTGGACCCTCAACAGGAGTACTGCGCGATGTCGCATGCCGTTTTGAAATCCCGTCGTTCCGTTGCCGCCCTGACCGCGGCGATTGGTCTTGCGCTGGCCAGCACCGCCCACGCTGATGCCGCCGCCGACGCTTCGTCGGCCAAGCAGATGGACACCGTGGTGGTCACCGCCACCGGCGCCCAGCAGTGGATCAAGGATGCGCCGGCCAGCATCAGCGTCATCACCCGCGAGGAGATCGAGCGCAAGCCGGTCACCAGCATCGGCCAGCTGCTGAGCACCGTACCGGGCGTGACCGGCGGCTATGCACTGTCCGGTGCGCAGTCGAAGATCCGCCTGCGCGGCCTGCCCGAGCAGTACACGCTGATCCTCATCGATGGCCGCCGCCAAGGCAATTCCTCCGGCGTGAACTACCGCGACGACCTCGGTCCGCAGGATCTGAACTGGCTGTCGCCGGACATGATCGAGCGCATCGAAGTGGTGCGCGGTCCGATGTCCTCGCTGTACGGCTCGGATGCGATGGGCGGTGTGATCAACATCATCACCCGCAGGATCAGCGACCACTGGGGCGGCTCGGTCACCCTCAACCACAGCATGCCCGACTCGGACACGCGCGGTGATACCACGCAGATGGGCGCGCTGTTCAGTGGCCCGCTGACCGACAACCTGGGTGTGCGCATCGGTGCGAACGTGACCGACCACAAATCCGATACCGGTGCGCGGCAGACGCCCGGCAACAAAGCGCAGAACGCCAACCTGCAGTTCCACTGGCGCATCAACGACGACCACGCGCTGACCGTGGAAGGTTCGCGCGGCGAGCAGCGCAACACCGGTGCCGGTGATGTGTATGCCTGGGGCCTGTCCAAGCTGGTGCAGACCGGCTACGTCGTCAGCCACGACGGCCGCTATGGCGACACCACCACGTCCAAGTCGACCCTGGTGCAGAACGACTACAAGGACAAGGGCAGCGTGCTGGGCACGCATGCCAAGGAGACGGTGTTCGACACTGCCTTTACCCACGGCTTCCACTGGGGCTTCGAGCAGAGCCTGAACGTCGGGGCGCAGTGGAAGCGCGAGGAGCTTCAGAACGCGGACACGATCGGCACCGTGCCGGTGACCTGGACCGGCAGCGGCCGCATCAGTCCGGTCAGCGAAGCTGATTCGTGGGCGCTGTTCGCCGAGGACCACATCACCCTGCACGAGCGTTTCGTGCTGACCGTGGGCCTGCGCTGGGACAACACCGACAACTACGATGACAACATCAGCCCGCGCATCTACGGCGTCTGGCACCCGGGCGACGACTGGACCATCCGGGGTGGCGTGTCGCAGGGCTTCAAGGCACCGAACCTGAAGCAGGGCACGGCCGGTGCGGCCACCCAGTCCGGCGGCAACGGCTGCACTTCGCTGGTGGCCGAAGGCTGGACCAACCGCTCGGTCAGCGCAGACGGCACCACCGGCTGCTACATGGCAGGCAACCCCGACCTGGAGCCGGAAACCAGCACCAACTACGAGCTGGGCGTGGGCTTTGACCGCAACGGCTGGTCGGCCTCGGCCACCTACTTCCTCACCGATTTCGACGACAAGATCCAGCAGGTCCCGCTGCGCGAGCTGCCGGGCCAGACCACCAGTTTCGTCAACGGCTTCTGGTGGACCGTGGCGCAGAACGTGCAGAAGGCACGCACGCGTGGCATCGAGGCCAGCGTGACCGTGCCACTGCACGAACGCATCAGCTGGACCACCAACGCCACGCGCATGCTGGAATCGAAGAACCGCACCACCGGCGCCAGCCTGCTGGTGGTACCGAAGATCACCGGCAATACCTCGTTGAACTGGGACGTGACCGATGCGTGGTCGTTGAACCTGAGCGCACAGCACATCGGCAGGCAGCTGGTGTCCTCCACCAGCGCGACGTTTGCCAAGGCCTACACGACGGTGGACCTGGTGACCGGCTATGACGTGAACGAGAACCTGACCCTGCGCGCGGGCGTGCAGAACCTGGGAGACGTGTCCACGATCGAGGAAGGCAACAACTACGACGGTGGCGCGCGCACGTTCTTCGTCGGCCTGACCGCGCGGTTCTGAGGATGCCTTGGGGTCAGAGCCCTTCGCAGAAGGGCTCTGACCCCGGCTGCAGATGCATCCACGCATGGCGTGGATCTACTGCAACGGTACGACCATCGTTTCCTGCAGGTGCTGGTGGTTCCACGTGCTGGCACCACGTGCGTGGCCCTCCAGCCGCAGCGCCTCCATCTCCCTTACCAGCGCGCCATAGGCGGTTACATTGTCCATGGCGTCAACGGAACAGGTCGTTCAAGACCGCGCCTGCGGCGGCCTGCTGCAGGCCGTCGAAACGGCCCTCGCGCAGGATCGGGTCCGTGGCCCGCATCAGCCCTCCCCATGCCGCACGCGCCAAGGCCCCGCCCAGGCTGACCCGGCGCACGCCCAGCGCGGCGATGTCCTGCAAGGTGAGCGGCGTGGGCCCACCGACCAGCAGGTTCACCGGCTTCGGTCCTGCCGCCGCAACGACCGCCATGATCTGCTCGCGCGTGGTGATGCCCGGTGCGTACAGCACGTCGGCGCCGGCTGCGGCATAGGCGCGCAGCCGCTGCAGGGTGTCTTCCAGATCAGGCACGCCGACGAAGAAGTTCTCCGCACGCCCCACCAGCAGGACGTCGGCACCGGCACGGTCGATGGCCGCACGTGCAGCCGCCAGGCGCTGCACGGCTTCCTCCAGCGGCCGCAGCGGCGCCCCCGCCACGCCGCTGGCATCTTCAATGGACAGCGCGGCGATGCCGGCATCCAGGGCGGCGGTGACCGCTGCGCCGACCTCATCCGGCGTCGCACCGAATCCATCGCCGAAGTCCGCGTTCAACGGCAGCGACGTCGCGCCTGCCATCAGGCGCAGGTGTTCCAGCGTGGCTTCCAGCGAAACGGCACCATCGGGCCTGCCCTCGCTCCACGCGCAGCCGGCACTGGTGGTGGCCAGCGCCTGGAAGCCCTGCCGCTGCAGGTAGCGCGCACTGCCCACGTCCCACGGGTTGGGCAGCACGAAGCAGCCCTGCGCATGCAGTTGCCGGAAGGCAGCACGTCGGCGGGCGGTCCCGGTGTCAACAGCGCTCATGGTGAAGGTCCGGTGCATGGCCCGGCCACCCTAGCCCGGTCGCGGGCACGACTCAACGGGGCAGACCCGGGACCAGGCCGGTGTGCTCGCGCAGGGTCCGCTCGATCACCGTGCGGGTGATCCGATCAGACAGGAAGACGCGATGGTCGACACCTGCGTGGTCATGCAGGCTCAGTGCGCCTTCGCCCTCGACAGAGACGAATGCGTAGCCGGCAATGGCCTGCCAGGGCAGCAGCAACGTGCTTTCGCCCTTGATGATGACGATGCCATTCGGCCCATGGGTGACGGTGCGCGGGCTGAGCCAGTAAAAGAAGTAGGTCAGCAGTGCCATCGCGAGGCCGCTGCCGACGCAGATGGCCAGCGACAGGGCGATGTCACCGGCACTGCGCTCCTGCGTGAATGCCGTCACTGCAACGAGGACAGCGAACATGCCGCTCAACACCAGCGCGGTTTTCAGTACCTGCCACTGGAAAGGATTGAATCGCGGCTGGTGCCGCAGGCCCAGCAGCCAGGGTTCACGCCACTTCATCGGTTTGCAACGTCCGCTGTGCAGTCACACGTTGTAGCGCATCGAGGTGACGCCCGGAAGAGGCGTGGCATCAGGTGATGCCGGCTGCTTATTGGACGCCGCAGCCACCCTCGCCGAGCGTAGGGGTTCTGCCCTCAGGACGCTGGTCATGCCACCGCACACCCCTGCCCCGCCGTTCGACGCCGAAGACTCCCTTTGGGCCGACCTGCTCTCCCCCGTCCGTCGGCGCCTGATTGCCTCGGCCGGGGCAGCGGTGGGTGGGCTGGCTGTCACCAGCACGGCCAGCGCCGCGCCCAACACCACCGAGCCGGGCCAGCCGGGCTTCCGGCCGATCGTGCCGCCCCCCGCGCAGGGCCGCAGCCCCTGGGGCCAGAACACCGCCGCCGAGGCGACACCACGCCCGCCCAGCGTGCGCCCGGGCGAATCGCCACTGCCCAGCCGGCCGCGCGCCTATACCGATATCAAGAGCTACCACGCGCACATCTACTTCGATGAGGACAGCTACCAGAAAGCCGCGCTGCTGCGGCGCTGGGCGGCCGAGCGCTTTCCGGTGGAGCTGGGCAACTGGAACCTGGAGCCGCGTGGGCCGCATGTCACGCCGTCGTTCTACTTCGGTTTCACCAACGATCTGCTGCCGGTACTGGTGCCGTGGCTGCAGCTCAACAGCCTGGGCCTGACCATCCTCATCCACCCCAATACCGGCGATGGCCGCGCCGACCATCTGTACTACGCGTTGTGGGTGAACCGCGCGCAGCCGGTGAATGCCTACAACTGGCCCGCGCCGAAACCCGGTGAGACCGAGCCACTGGAAGAGGTGTTCCCGAACGTGGTGCCGACGGTGCCGCTGGAGACCTGAGTGCCGGGTGGGTTCACCCACGCATGGGAGCTGGCCATCCACGCATGGCGTGGATCTACCGGGCGCGGCGGCGGCCATCCACGCGTAGACCGGATCTACGCCATCTTCGGCCTTCGTGCGGGCATCCCCGCCGTCGCGGCGTTCAGCGGGCCTTGATCCGTCGCCACCCGTACAGCCGCAAGCGCTCCCACGATTTTCAAACGATCGCTTTAAACACCTGCAATTTCGCCGAACTGGACAGCATCCACAGGTTCCGCCAGACTGCCGCCCTTTCCCGTTGATCGGATTCCATGGCGAAGCTGCTGGTCCTGCATGGCCCCAACCTCAACCTGCTCGGCACCCGCGAGCCGGAGGTCTATGGGCACACCACGCTGGCCGACATCGACCAGGCGCTGGCCGCCCAGGCCGCTGCGGCCGGGCATGCGCTGGAAAGCCTGCAGTCCAACGCCGAACACGTACTGGTGGACCGCGTGCAGGCCGCACGCACCGACGGTACCACGTTCATCCTGATCAACCCGGCCGCCTTCACCCACACCTCGGTCGCCCTGCGCGATGCGCTGGCGGCGGTGGCCGTGCCGTTCATCGAGATCCACCTGTCCAACCCGCACACCCGCGAACCCTTCCGCCAGCACAGCTATTTCAGTGACAAGGCGGTGGGCGTGGTGTGTGGCTTCGGCGCCGACAGCTACCGCTACGCGATGGACGCGGCGCTGCTGCGGGTGTCGCCCACCTGATTGTCGACCCGGGCGCCAGCCGGCGCTCTACCTCACCTAGATAGAAACCAAAGAGGCCCTCATGGATCTGCGCAAAATCAAGAAGCTGATCGACCTGCTGGAAGAGTCGAACCTGGCTGAAATCGAAATCAAGGAAGGCGAAGAGTCCGTGCGCCTGTCGCGCGCCCCGGTGGCCGGCTATGCCGCCCCGGTCGCTGCCCCGGTGTACGCCGCGCCGGCCGCCCCGGCTGCGCAGGCCATGCCGATGCAGTCGCCCACTGAAGCCTCCACCGGTGGCACCGCCAAGCCGGGCCCGGCCCTGCCGGAAGGCCACGTGCTGCGCTCGCCGATGGTCGGCACCTTCTACGCGTCGGCCGCTCCGGACA
>PJUE01000429.1_pt1 | contig 28341 bp, 29 predicted proteins | sample 1512171 | NCBI WGS metagenome assembly PJUE01 (sample SAMN08177674, study PRJNA422409) | Feces metagenome, whole genome shotgun sequencing project. | isolation source: Chicken feces (3) enriched on wood chips: alkali lignin treatment | host: Gallus gallus | place: USA: Madison | collected 2015-01-15
CCTCGCGCTCGGCGCCCGGCATCTGGCCGTGAGCGAGACCGACCTCGGTTCCCAGCAGCTTGCGCAGGTCCTCGGCACGGTCCTCGGCGGCGGCCAGGTCGATGGCCTCGGATTCCGCCACCAGAGGACAGATCCAATAGGCCTGGGCGCCAGCCTCAACCGCCGCCTTCAGACGCTTCGCCACCTCGCCGATGCGCGCCAGCGGCAGGACGGCCGTGGTGACGGGCGTGCGGCCCGGCGGTTTCTCCATCAGGCGGCTGACTTCCAGCTCGCCATATTGGGTCAGTTCCAGCGTGCGCGGAATCGGCGTGGCCGACATGGTCAGCAGGTGGACGCCGCCCAGAGCCGGATCCCCCTTGGCCTGCAAGCGTTGACGCTCGCGCACGCCGAAACGGTGCTGCTCGTCGATGACGGCCAGCGCCAGCCGATGGAACAGCACCGCGTCCTGGAACAGGGCGTGGGTGCCGATGGCGACCTGAGCTTCACCCGACGCCAGAGCCGCCAGCTTGCCGCGCCGTTCGGCCGCCGTGTCGCGGCCGGTCAGCAGCAGACTGGACACGCCCGCCTGATCCAGCAGGGGCGACAGCTTGTCATGGTGCTGGCGCGCCAGAATCTCGGTCGGCGCCATCAGGGCCGCCTGAAAGCCGCTGGAGGCCGCATCAGCCAGGGCCAGCGCGGCGACCGCCGTCTTGCCCGAGCCGACGTCGCCTTGCAGCAGCCGCCCCATCTGCTCGCCGGAATTCAGATCGGTGCGGATTTCCGCGACGGCCTGTTCCTGCGCGCTGGTCAGGGCGAAGGGCAGGGCGGCCAGCATCCGCGCCGACGCCTCGCCCGGTGCGATGCGGGCGGCGGGCGTGATCTGGCGGGCGCGGCGACGGCGCGCCAGAGCCAGTTGATGCGCGAACAGTTCGTCATAGGCCAGGCGCTGGCGCACCGGCGTGTCGGGCGCGAGGTCGGCTTCGTTCGCGGGCGCGTGCAGGGCCTCCAACGCTGCGCGCCAGCCGACCCAGCGCCGCGCCGCCAGCCAGTTCGGCTCCTGCCATTCGGGCAACTCGGGCGCGAGGGCCAGCGCGCCCTGCGCCAGCTTGCGGATCTGCCGCGAGGTCAGCCCCTGCGTCGCCGGATAGACGGGTTCGGACAGCGGAATTTCATCCGCCTTTTCGACGGGCAGGATGTAGTCGGGGTGGGCGATCTGGACTTCGCTGTTGAAGCGCTCGACCTTGCCGGTCACCAGCCGCCGCGATCCGCGCGGAGCCAGGCTCTCGATATGGCGCGGCGATCCGGCGAACCAGATCAGGTGGATGAATCCCGTTTCGTCGATGGCCCGCACCTTGATCGGCGCGCCGTGTTTATGCGGCGGGATCAGGCGGTCGATCGTCACTTCGAAGACGCCGATCTCGCCATCGACGGCCTCCATCGCCGTGGTCCGGCGGCGCTGGATCACGCCGCTGGGCGACAGGAACAGCACGTCGCGCACCAGCGGGCCCGCCACCTTCTGCACCAGGGGCGCGCTGCGCGGGCCCACGCCTTTCAGCGTGGTGACGTCCGCGAACAGGGGAAAGAGAATCTCGGGCCTCATGATGACGCAGCATAGCTGGCGCAGCGGCGTCTGGAACGCTATCTGATCCGCCTCTTACCGAAATGAACGGACAGGCAAGGAAACCGCGTGGCCGATATCGACGCACGTCCCGAAGACGCCCTGAACTCTGACGACCGCAAAACGCGTCTGGGCCGCATCGCCTTCCGCGCCTGGCGTCGGGGCTTTCGCGAGGCCGACATGGTGCTGGGCCCGTTCGCAGATCAGGTCGCGCCGACGCTGACCGATGACGAGCTGACGGAGTTCGAACGCCTGCTGGATGAAGAGGATCAGTATCTCTACGCCTGGATCATCGAGCGCGAACCGACCCCGCCCGAATTCGAGGGGCCGATGATGACCCGCATTCGCGCCTTCATGCGCGCCCATGTCGCCGCCGAAGTGGCCAAGGGCATCGGCTGATGGACGCGGCGCTGGCGCGGACCGACATGGAGCTGGGCGGCGCGCCGGAGGGGCTGGACGCCCTGATCGTCGCTGAGCGGATCAAGGCCCAGGGCGGTCCCGCCCTGTTCGTCGCGCGCGACTATCAGCGCACAGGCAATTTTATCCAGGCGTTCCGCTTTTTCGCCAAGGATATTGAAGTTCTTGAATATCCTTCGTGGGATTGCCTGCCTTACGACCGGCTGAGCCCGACGGCCTCGGTCGCCGCCCAGCGCATGGCGACCCTGACCCGGCTGGCGACGCGCGATCCCGCGGACAGGACGCCGCTGTTGGTGGTCGCCACCGTAGCGGCCGCCGCCCAGCGCACGCCGCCGCGTAGCGCCGTCACCGGCGCCGGGTTCGCGGCCAAGGTCGGCGCCGATCTCGATACGGCGGCTCTGGAACGCTATGTCACGGCCAACGGCTATGTGCGCGCCTCGACCGTGTCGGAGCGCGGCGAATACGCCATTCGCGGCGGGGTGATCGATGTCTTCCCGCCGGGGTTCGACGAGCCGGTGCGGCTCGACATGTTCGGCTCGGAGCTGGAATCGATCCGCGCCTTCGATCCCGAGACCCAGCGCTCGACGCGCCAGTTAAAGGCGGTGTCGCTGTCCCCGGTGTCGGAGGTTCTGTTGGACGCGGACGCCATCTCGCGCTTCCGCAGCGGCTATCTGAACCTGTTCGGCGCGCCGGGCGACGAGCCGATGTACGCCGCCGTCAGCGAGGGCGCGCGCCGTCAGGGCGTCGAACACTGGCTGCCTCTGTTCTACGACCGGTTGGACACGCTGTTCGATTATCTGCCGGACACGTCGCCGGTCTTCCTCGACAGCCAGACGGAACAGGCGCGTGCGGAACGCTGGAACCTGACCGTCGACGCCTATGAGGCGCGCAAGGAGGCGGCGCGCGGCAAGGGCGGAGCGGCCTATCGCGCCCTGCCGCCAGCACGGCTCTATCTGGACGACGGCGACTGGAACAGCGCCTTGGCCGGTCGCGCCGTGCGCCGTCTGTCTCCGCTGGCCGCCGGTTCGGGCGAGGACGCCGGCGGTCGTCTGGGCCGCAGCTTCGCCGCCGAGCGTTCGCAGGACAGCGTCAATCTGTTCGCCGCCGTCGCTCAGCACGCCGAGGCGCTGAAGGGGCAGGGCAAGCGCGTCCTGTTCGCCTCATGGTCCGAAGGTTCGGCCGAACGTCTGGCCGCCATGCTGGGCGATCACGGTCTGACGCACGTCGTGGCCGTGCGCGACTGGGACGATGTGCGCGGCGCGCCGGACGGCATCTATCTGCGCGCGGTGCTGCCGGTCGAGCATGGTTTCGCCACCGACGACCTGGCCGTCATCTCCGAGACTGACATTCTGGGCGACCGCCTGGCGCGGCCCAAGCGCAAGCGGCGGGCGTCCAACTTCCTGGCTGAGGCGTCTGCCCTGACGGCTGGCGATCTGGTCGTTCACCTGGATCACGGCATCGGCCGTTATGAGGGTCTGCGGACGCTGGAGATCCAGGAAGCGCCTCACGACTGTCTCGAACTCCTCTACGCGGGTGAGAGCAAACTCTACCTGCCGGTTGAAAACATTGATCTTCTGACGCGCTACGGCACGGACGCAGAGGGAGTTCAGCTGGACCGTCTGGGCGGCGCGGGCTGGCAGGCGCGCAAGGCCAAGGCCAAGGAGCGCCTGCGCGCCATGGCCGAAGGGCTGATCGCTCTGGCCGCCAAGCGGGCGCTGAGGGTGTCCGACGCCATCGTGCTGCCCGCGGGTCTGTTCGACGAGTTCTGCGCCCGCTTCCCCTATGAGGAGACGGACGACCAGTTGAACGCCATCGGTGACGTGCTGGAGGATCTGGGCAAGGGCACGCCGATGGATCGCCTGATCTGCGGCGACGTCGGATTCGGCAAGACGGAGGTGGCCCTGCGCGCCGCCTTCGTCGTGGCCATGACCGGCCAACAGGTCGCCATCGTCTGCCCGACGACCCTGCTGGCGCGCCAGCACTTCAAGACGTTCAGCGAGCGCTTCGCCGGCTGGCCGATCAAGGTGCGCCACCTGTCGCGCATGGTCACGGCCAAGGACGCGAACGAGACCCGTGCGGGTCTGAAGGACGGCAGTTTCGAGATCGTGGTCGGCACCCACGCCGTGCTGGCCGATCAGGTCGGCTTCAAGGATCTGGGCCTCGTCATCGTCGACGAGGAGCAGCATTTCGGCGTCAAGCACAAGGAGAAGCTGAAGTCCCTGCGGGCCGATGTTCATCTGCTGACCCTGACGGCCACGCCCATTCCGCGCACCTTGCAGATGGCGCTGTCGGGCATTCGCGAGATGTCGATCATCGCCACCCCGCCGGTCGATCGTCTGGCGGTGCGGACCTATGTCACGCCGTGGGACCCGGTGCTGGTGCGTGAAGCCCTGCTGCGCGAGAAGTATCGCGGCGGCCAGGCCTATTACGTCGCGCCGCGCCTGAAGGACCTGCCCGACATCGAGCGCTTCCTGCGCGAACAGGTGCCCGAGGTGAAGTTCGTCGTCGGCCACGGCCAGATGAGCCCGACCCAGCTGGAAGCGGTGATGAGCGCCTTCTATGACGGCGAATATGACGTGCTGGTCTCGACCACCATCGTTGAAAGCGGCATCGACATTCCGACCGCCAATACCTTGGTCGTGCATCGCGCGGACATGTTCGGTCTGGCCCAGCTTCACCAGATCAGAGGTCGGATCGGCCGCTCCAAGGCGCGGGCCTTTGCCTATCTGACAACCGATCCGATCAAGCCGCTGAGCCTGTCGGCCGAGCGGCGTCTGCAGGTGCTCCAGTCGCTGGACAATCTGGGCGCGGGTTTCCAGCTGGCGAGCCACGATCTGGATCAGCGCGGCGGCGGCAACCTGCTGGGCGACGAACAGTCGGGCCACATTCGCGAGGTCGGCGTCGAACTGTATCAGCAGATGCTGGAGGACGCCGTCGCCGAACTGCGCGAGCAGGGCGAGGCGGCGCCGGATCGCGGCTGGTCGCCCTCGATCAATGTCGGCGCGGCCGTATTGATTCCAGAGGATTACGTCCCGGACCTGAACGTCCGTCTGAGCCTGTATCGCCGCCTGTCCGACGCCGAGAAGATGGAGGACCGCGAGGCGATGGCCGCCGAACTGATCGACCGGTTCGGCCCTCTGCCGGACGAGGCGCAGCAACTTCTGCGGATCGTCGGGATCAAGGCCAACTGCCGCACCGCCATGATCGAAAAGATCGACATCGGACCCAAGGGCGCGGTGCTGACCCTGCGCAACAACACCTTCCCCAACCCGATGGGCCTGGTGGGTCTGATCCAGAAGAACCACGCCTTCTGGAAGATTCGGCCGGACCAGAAGATCGTCGTGAAGGGCGATTGGTCGACGCCCGACGACCGCCTGAAGGTCGCCGAGCGGATCACGGCCGATCTGGCGCGGGTGGCGGGCGCGGCCTAGCCGGCTCGCGCCTGCATGCTTCGCATCACGGCGCCGAACAGGTTGACGTAGTCGTCGGTCCAAGGCCGCACCTCCGTCGGCGCCAGCTTGCGCCAGCGTCCGTCGGCTCTGAAGTCGGCCAGTCCTTCGGCCGTCGGCGAGATGACCAGGGCCTCGGTCGAAGCCTCGGCCATCAGGGCCGCTTCGGGGTGTTCGATATAGACCTGATGCAGCTCGGCCGCGCCCAGTTCGCGCGCGGCGGCGACGGCGGGCAGGGTGATGTCCAGATTGCGGTTGGACAGGTGAAGCACGACCACGCCCGTGGGCTTGAGCAGCTTGAGATAGCCCTCGATCGCCTCACGGGTCAGCAGATGGGTCGGCACGGCGTCGGACGAGAAGGCGTCGATCACCAACAGGTCATAAGAGCCGGGAGCCTCCCGGTTCAACGTCAGCCGCGCATCACCCAGAACGGTGCGGATCGGACCGTCGGCGCAATCCGAGATGAAGGTGAACCACTTGGGATCGCGGGACAGGCGATCGACCATGGGATCGATCTCGAAGAAGCTCATCTGGTCCGAGGCGCGCTTGTAGGCCGCCATGGCGCCCGAGCCCTGTCCCACGATGCCGATCACGGCGCCTGGACCGCGCGCCTGGATCAGCTCCGCCGCCTGACCCAGAGGCGTGGTCTGCGCATAGTACATGGTCGGGGCGCAGGCGAAATCAGGATTGCGCGCCTGGGCGCCGTGCAGAGTTGTGCCGTGCATCAGCACATGAATGTCGCCTCCCATCTTGGGATCGGCCGTGGCCGCCACGCGCATGACGCCGAAGAAGCTGCGTTCGGTCAGGCTCCAGTCATAGCCGCGCCCGATGTAATGGGCCGAGAGGGTCATGGCGGCGACGACGGCCGTGAACATCAACGCTCGGTCCCGGATCAGGAAGGCGCAAAGCGCGGCGACGCCCAGGATGATCTGAGCCGTTGTGGTCAGGCCGAAATCGCTGAAGGCCGCTCTCAGCGGCGGATCGTAACGCAGCATCTCGAAGAGCAGGGGCACGAAGGCGGCGAGCATCAGTCCAGCTGTCATCAGCCAGACTGTCCGTTTGGTCGGGCGGTCGCCGAGCCAGGGCCGGGCCAGACACACCAGCACCATGACCAGCGGATACTCCAGCACCGTCTCGAACACGACCGGCGCGATCAGGGCGGTGAAGGCGCCGCCCAGCACGCCGCCCAGCGACAGCAGAAGATAGAATTCCGTCAGCCGGTCCGGGGCTGGGCGCCGGGCCGCCATCTGCTGGTGGCACATCAGGGCGGTGAAGAAGAAGCCCAGCAGATGCAGCCCCAGCAGGGTCAGCCATTGGCCGGTCGTCATGCCGACCAGGGCGGCGATCATGACGGTGAAGGTCGCCTGGGCCAGCAAGGTGATGGACAGGGGAATCCAGGGCTTGGCCTGAAAGGCGATGACGAAGGTCAGAAGATAGAGCGCCAGGGGCGCCACCCAGAGGAAGGGCGCAGAGGCCACGTCGGTTGAAAGATGAGTGGTGACGCCCAGCATCAGGCTGGACGGCGCCGCCGCCAGCAGCACCAGCACCGCCTTGCGACGCCAGGGAATGGGCGGGCTGCGCTCCTTGGTCGGACGGGCCTGAACGACGCCGCCGGTGCGCGGCATGAGCGTCAGCAGCCCCACCAGAATGGCGGCGAAGACGCCATAGCCGACCGTCCAGCCCCATCTTTGCCCTGACAGCGAGGCGAGCGGCTCGATCAGGGCCGGATAGGCCAGAAGCGCCAGAAAGCTGCCCAGGTTGGAGGCGGCGTAGAGGACATAGGGGTTGGCCCCGTCGGGCCGCCCTGCGCGGACTCGCGCATACCAGGCCTGCAGCAGGGGCGCCGTGGCCGACAGCACGGCGAAAGGCGCGCCGACGGACAACGCCAGCGCGCCGAGCAGCCAGCCGATGGGAGCGGACGGGTCGGGATCGCCCAGCGCCTGGGTGATGCTCAGGGGCAGAAACAGGGCGGCGGCCGCCAGCAGGATCAGATGAACCGTCGCCTGGAGCCGGATCGAGGGGATGCGCTGCAGCAGGTGCGCGTAGAGATAGCCCGCCAGCAAGGCCGCCTGGAAGAAGACCATGGCGGTGTTCCACACCGATGGCGAGCCGCCCAGAAGGGGCAGCACCAGTTTCGTCGTCATCGGCTGGACGACGAAAACCAGACTGGCCGAGGTGAAGACGGCGACGGCGAAGGCCGCAGGTGTTATCGCATCGATCCTGCGATGCGCCGGAGACAGGATATGTTCGGTCATTCGCAGCTTTCGGCGTCGGGCGGCTGATTCCGTTCGACGAGGCTATGACGACTCGAGGATGGAGCGAATTCCCATGTTGCCGCAGGACATCGAGACGACCGCCCATACTGTGATCCGCCGGGCGGAAGGGGCGGGCCTGCTGATCGCCACGGCCGAGAGCTGCACCGGCGGCCTGGTCTCAGGCGCGCTGACGGCGATCGCCGGCTCCTCGGCCGTGCTGGATCGCGGCTTTGTCACCTACAGCAATGAAGCGAAGGTCGAGATGTTGGGCGTGCCGGAAGAGGTGCTGGAGCGCTTCGGGGCCGTGTCCGAGCCGACGGCGCGCGCCATGGCCGAAGGCGCGGCGGCGCGTTCGCGGGCTTCCATCACGGTCTCGGTGACGGGGATCGCCGGACCGGGCGGGGGATCGCCCCAGAAGCCGGTGGGCCTGGTGCATTTCGCGGCCCACGGCCCGGACGGGCGCACGGCGCATGTCGAGAAACGCTTTGGCGATATCGGGCGTGACGCGGTCCGGCTGGAAAGCGTGCGGACCGCTCTGGGTCTCCTGCTGGACGCCATTCCGGCATGAGCGCGGTCACGATCACCGTTGATGCGCGCGGCCACAAATGCCCGGTTCCCAGCCTGCGCCTGCGCAAGGCGCTGGAGGGCCAGGCGCCGGGCGCTCGACTGACCTTGCTGGCTACGGACGCCATGGCGCGGATCGACGTGCCCTTCCTGATGCAGGAACTGGGCGGCCGAGTGGTTCAGATCGACGAGGCGGACGGCGTCCTGAGCTTTACTGTCGAGACTGGCGCCGCTCGGACAGGTTGACGATCGTGTCGGGCAGGGCGACCGGCTCGGGCGGGATTGCGTTCCTTTCCCACTCGATCTCGAGCTCCGTGGCGAAGGCGCCGCCGTAGAAGACGGCGTTGACGTTCCACGACAGCCAGATCAGCAGCACCACCACGGCGCCGACCGAGCCGTAGGTCGCGCCCAGGTGGACGATCTGCTCGACATAGATGGTGCACAGCCACGAGAAGAAGCTGGACATGACCGTGGCGACCAGGCCGCCGATGATCGCCGCCTTCCACGCGACGCGCTTGGCGTGCGCCATGGCGTAGCGATACAGCATGGTCAGCCCCAGCCACAGGCCGAGCGCGGGCCAAATGCCGTCCAGAGGCAAGGCCAGCCAACCGGCCGGCTGATCCACATAGGCGTGCTCCATCAGGCGCGAGGTCACGACGGCGCCGGATACGATGGTGAACAGCACGAAGGCCGCCAGGGCGACCAGGAAGGCCAGCATGTTGAACTTGAAGAAGCCGAGCGGGTTCGTCTCGTCATGAATCAGGTTCAGTCCGGCCAGCAAGGCCTTGAACCCCCGATGCGCCGCATAGGCGCCGATCACCAGGGCGATGGCGCTCTGGGCCGAGACCGTGCGCGCCGAGGCGTTCGCCAAACGGTCGATCTCGTTCAGGAACAGGGTGCGCGCCGCCGAGGGGATGACGTCAGCCAGGGCGGCGGCCTGCTCGCTGACCTGACCGATGGTCAGGACCGCCTTGTAGAAGCCGATCAGGATGGCGATGGCCGGGAAGAGCGCCAGCAGGGCGAAGAAGGACACGCCGCCCGTGTAGAGCATGACATCGCGTCCCCAACTGCGGCTGAAGGCCCGGGTCGTCAGGCGCAGCCAGAGTCGGGGTTGGGCCGTGATCGGCGTGGAAAAGGTCAATCCGCAGTCTCGATCGTCAAAGAAGGGGGCGGATTAACCCCATTCGCCATGCGGTGAGAAGTCCCAATGTCGTCATTGGATGATCGACCTTGCCCATTGCGGGCCTCGTCGGCGCCGGTATCATGGCGGCGTCTGGCGCGGTCGCGGGGGCGAACCGGCCAGGCCAAGGAGACAATGTTTGGAATCTGATCCGCGCGTTCTGGTCGTCGCCGACGCCGACGATCAGCTGGGCTCCCTCTGCGAGGACATGGACCGATTGGGCTGGCGGACCGTCACCGCGCGCTCGCTCGACGCTGCGCTTCTGGCGGTGTCGGACCTGCCCGTCGACGCGGCCGTGGTCCAGCTGGGAAGCGTCCCCGAAGGCGGCCTGGAGCAACTGCGCCGCGCCGCCGCTCCGCGCTATCTGTCGATCCTGGGCCTGGGCGCCGCCTCGGAGGACGTGGCGGACGCGTGCGACCTCGTGGTCTCAACAGATCCTCATCCGTTGCAGATGGCGTTGCGATTGGAGCAGATGACGCGGGCCGCCGTGGCCGAAGAAGAGTTCATGCTGCGCCGGGCCACCTTTGCGGCGCACGGAGTCGATCTGCCGGAACCGGCCATGAACGACAGGCCGATGCAGGTTCTGACTGCGGGGGCGGCCGACCGCCGCTTTCTGGCCTTGTCGAACGCTCTGGCGGCGGCCGGCGCCGAGGCGGTGGCGGCGCCGACCCCCTATACGGCCTTTGATTATCTCCATGAGAGGGCCTTTGACGCCGCCGTGCTCTGGGGCGATCGGGACCATGCCCCTGCGCTGTCGATCGCGGCCGGTATGCGCCGTAACACGCGTCTCTATCACATCCCCCTGACCCTCTATCTGCGGGATGAGGGCGAGCCGGACCTGATCGACCTGTTCGAAAGAGGCTTTGCAGACGTCGCCGCCGCCGAAACCTCGGAAGAGGAGGCCGCCGAGCGGGTGCTGGCCCTGGCGCGCAATCATCGCCGGCGGCAGGGGTTGAGGCGCGCCCTGGACGCCATACGCGGGTCTGACTTGATGGACCCGGAGACCGGCCTGTTCAGCCGCGACCTGTTCGCCGCGCATCTGGCCCGGATCGCCAAGGGCGCGGGCGTGCGAAATCGTCGCCTGTCGGTCTGCGTCCTGCGCGTGCCGGACAATGAGACGATGGCGGCCGTGCGTAAGGGCGGTTGGCTGGAGCGGGCCATGCCTCAGATCGGCGCCATGGTTTCGCGACTGGTGCGCGTGGAGGATACGGCCGCACGCCTGTCGTCGGAGACGTTCGCCCTGGCCCTGCCGGCGACCGACCATGCGGCGGCGCGCCTGACGGCGGAGCGGATCGCGGCGGTGATCGCCTGCACAGCCTTTGACGCGGGGACGAACCGCTCGCCCTTCGTGGTCGAACTGGACGTCGGCGTGGCCGAGATGACGCCGGGCGAGTCGCCGGCCGCCTTGCTGGAGCGCGCTTCGATCCAGGTCCTGGCGGCCTAGGCGTCCGTCTCGTCTTCAAGCTTGTGGCCGTCCAGCATGGCGGAAGCGCGTTCGCGTTCAGCCTTGGTCGCGTCGCGTTCCGCGCGTGTGCGGCCGAAGGTCAGGCGGTTGGCTTCGGCCGTGCGCTTGGCCGCGGCCTTGTCGCGGGCCTTGCGCGCCTTGTTCAGGTTGACGATCTCGCCCATCAGACATGCCCGTCCGGGCTGTCCTTGGCCCAGGCGCGCTTCAGCGCCGGACGGGCGCCGATGCGCTGGACATAGGCGTCATAGGGCTCGCCCGCGGGCATGGCGGCGCGGAACCATTGCAGCAGGCTGCCGAACAGAATGTCGAGGGCGGAGAAGTCGCCCAGGATGAAGCCGCCGTCCTGGATCGCCGTACGCCAGCGCCGGTCCAGTTCGGCATAGGCGGCCTGCTGCGTCTGGCTCCAGCCGTCGGGAGGGCCGGACGTGAGCACGGTCTCAAGCACATTGTTGTAAAGGCCCAGCCACGACAGATACTCGGCCCGGCGTGGATCGGTCGGCCCCGGCGCCAGCCCCGCCTCGCGATGCCGATCGGTCAGGAAGAGGAAGATCAGCACCGATTCGATCAGCACTTGGCCGTCGACCTCGAGCGCCGGAGCCTGTTTCAGCGGATGCGGATTGGCGGGGTCGGTTCGTCCCTGACCGTCGCGTCGCAGGATGTCGACGTAATGGACGCGGTAGTCGGCGCCCAGCTCTTCCAGCAGCCACAGAAGACGCGTCGAGCGGGACTGCGGCGCGTGGTGGACGATCATCGACATTGTGAACTCCGTGGACGGCCTTGCGATGAACTCATGACCGGCGGGCTCGTTCTCATGAGGTCCCGCACAGCCATGGAGAAGACCATGATAAACGCCTCGATGATCAAGGAACATCAGGAAGTCGTCGGTTCCGACGGCGCCCATGTCGGCCGTGTCGATCACGTGATGGGCGACCAGATCGAGCTCGCCAAGCTGGACCTGGGTTCAGGCCTCAAGCACCACATGATTCCGGTCAGCTGGGTGTCTCGCGTGGACGAACATGTCCATTTGAGCCTGAGCAAGGACGAAGCCAAGGCGCGCTGGACCGAGAAGCACTAGCGTCGCCTTACCGCGATTTCATCCCAGGCCCCGCTGCAATCAGCGGGGCCTTTCGCCATATGAAGGGGAGGCAACGCAAAGGGGCGATTGATTTGATCCGACTGATCCTGAACCTGCTGTGGTTCTTCCTAGGCGGCTTCGCCTCAGGTCTGGCCTGGTTGTTCGGCGGGCTGCTGCTGGCGCTGACCGTAGTCGGTCTGCCGTGGGCTTTTTCGGCGTGGCGGATCGCCAGCTATTCCTTCTGGCCGTTCGGGCGAGAGATCGTCTGGCGCGACCCGAACCCGGCCGATCTGGGCGCAGGCTGCCTGGGCGTCGGGCTGAACGTGATCTGGATGGTGCTGGCGGGTTGGTACATCGCCCTGGCGCATATCCTGATCGCCGTGCCGCAGTTCGTCAGCCTGATCGGCATTCCCTTCGCGCTGAAGAATGTCGAACTGGCCAAACTGTCGCTGGCGCCGGTGGGGCGGACCATCCGGGACAAGGGCTGAGCATGAAAAACGCCGGCCGGGACGAACCCGGCCGGCGTCTTCAACCCTTGTGATGAGCGCGGCTTACTGCGGCGCGATCATCTTCTCGGGACGGACGTATTCGTCGAACTCGGCGTCGGTCAGATAACCGCCGCCGACGGCTTCCTGGCGCAGGGTGGTGCCGTTCTTGTGCGCCGTCTTGGCGATCTTGGCGCAGGTGTCATAGCCCAGCTTGGCGTTCAGGGCGGTGACCAGCATCAGGCTGTTTTCCAGGCCGTGCTTGATGTTGTCCTCGCGCGGCTCGATGCCGACGACGCAGTTGTCGGTGAAGCTGATGGCCGCGTCGGCGACCAGACGCACCGACTGCAGGAAGTTGTAGGCCATCACCGGGTTGTAGACGTTCAGTTCGAAGTGGCCTTGTGAGCCCGCGAACGACAGGGCGGCGTTGTTGCCGAACACCTGGACGCAGACTTGGGTCAGGGCTTCGCTCTGGGTCGGGTTGACCTTGCCCGGCATGATGGACGAGCCGGGCTCGTTTTCCGGCAGCGACAGTTCGCCCAGACCGGCGCGCGGGCCCGAGCCCAGGAAGCGGATGTCGTTGGCGATCTTAAACAGCGAGGCGGCGACCGTGTTGATCGCGCCGTGGGTGAAGACCATGGCGTCGTGCGCGGCCAGGGCCTCGAACTTGTTCGGCGCCGTGGTGAAGGGCAGGCCGGTGATGCCCGCGATCTGGGCTGCGACCTTTTCAGCAAAGCCGACGGGCGCGTTCAGGCCGGTGCCGACGGCGGTGCCGCCCTGGGCCAGTTCCATCAGGCGCGGCAGGGTCAGTTCGATGCGCTCGATGCCCATGGCGACCTGATGGGCATAGCCGCCGAACTCTTGGCCCAGCGTCAGGGGCGTGGCGTCCTGGGTGTGGGTGCGGCCGATCTTGATGATGTGGGCCCAAGCCTTCGACTTGGCGTCCAGCGCGGCGTGCAGGTGCTTCAGCGCGGGGATCAGGTCGTTGACCACCTGCTCGGCGCAGGCGACGTGCATGGCCGTCGGATAGGTGTCGTTCGACGACTGGCTCATGTTGACGTGGTCGTTGGGGTGGACCGGCTTCTTGGAGCCCATCTCGCCGCCCAGCATCTCGATGGCGCGGTTCGAGATCACCTCATTGGCGTTCATGTTCGACTGGGTGCCCGAACCCGTCTGCCACACGACCAGCGGGAAGTGGTCGTTCAGCTTGCCTTCGATCACTTCATTGGCGGCGGCGATGATGGCGTCGGCCAGCTTGGGATCCAGCTTGCCCAGGTCGCGGTTGGTCTCGGCGGCGGCGCGCTTGACGATGCCCAGGGCGCGCACGACCGGCAGAGGCTGCTTCTCCCAGCCGATCTTGAAGTTGCCGAGCGAGCGCTGGGCTTGCGCGCCCCAATAGCGATCAGCGGCGACTTCGATGGGGCCGAAGGTGTCGGTTTCGATACGAACTTTGCTCATGTGCGCGGGACTCGTCTCTCAGGCGTGGCGGGAAGATGCCGGGCGGTGTAGCACGCAGGCGCGGCGGAGCAAGGCGAGCCGCTGATCACGAAAGGCGGACGGCGCGTGGACGGCTGGATCGGAACCGGAAAGGTCAGGGCGCGCGAGCAGGGCGAGGCGGTCGAGATCGCCATCGACGGCCTGACCACCCAGGCCAAATACTACAAGCCGCTGGTCTATGAGTTCATGCGCAAGGAGTGGGCCTCACGTCCCTCCTGGGGCGACTACGTCGTCGAGATCGTGATGGAGCACGTCGGCGATCCGCCGTGGATGGACCTGGACAACCTGGCCAAGGCCCTGCTGGACGCTATCAAGGGCTATCTGTTCCACGACGACAGCCAGGTCGCCCGCCTGCTGGTCGAGCGCCGCGAAGGCGAGCGCGAGAGGATCACTATTCGCGTATTTCCCAGAGGGTGACGAAAATAGGGGGCCGCGCTGGGCGCGACCCCCTATCTGGGAACTCGGATCAGATGAGACGGATCAGCTCTCTGCGTTCGAAATCATCGTCTGGACGTCCTTCGGCTTGGCGATGTTCGAGCCGGGGGTCTTGTAGGTCGTCAGCTTGCCGCCTTCCCACAGGCCGACTTCCAGCGCGTTGGCCGCCGGGTCGATCAGCAGATAGGCCGCGTTGACGCCGCCCTCATGCTGTTTGTTGCCCGAGGTGAACAGGACCGCGCCGTCCTTCTGCAGCGGCGCCTGGGTTTGCATGTTGGTGGCCAGAACGTCGAATTTGGCGCCCAGCAGCGTCTTCAGGTCGGCTGTGATCGCGCTGTCTTCCAGCAGTTTGGTCTCGTTCGGATATTTTCCGACCTGGGTGTTCAGGGCGCTCCAGTCCGATACGGCGGCGTCGGTCGGCGCGGGGGCGATTTCGACCGGGGCGGCGGGCGTCTCGGCGGGCGGCGTCGCTTCCGGCTGGTTGCAGGCGGCCAGCGTCAGAGCGGCGACGGCGACGGATATGAGAGACAGGCGCATCACAACGACCTCGCTTGGATAGGGGAGGTCACGGCAATGCTTGCCCGCCGACAAAGGTTGCGCCTCCTCAAACGAGGCGGCGTTATTTTTTGCGGAATTGATCCAGGGACACGACCTTCGGCCCATCGTCGTCCGAGGGCGGAGGCGGGGCGGCGTCCGGGTCCCGCGCGGGCGGCGACAGGGGCGCGATCTCGGCCTCGACGATTTCCGGTTCGTCGAACTGCAGCAGGAACTGCACGCTGGGGTCGTAGAAGCGGACCACGGCGCTATAGGGAACGGTCAGCACCTTGGGCGCGCCGCCGAACTTCAGCATCACCGAGAACAGATCGGGCTCGACCGCCAGATCCCAATACTGGTGCTGCAGCACCACCGTCATCTCATCCGGGTATTTGGCCAGGACGTCCGGCGGAACGCTGACGCCGGCCCCGCGGGTCTTGAAGGTGATGTAGAAGTGGTGGGCGCCGGGAATGCCCTCAGGCTCGGCCGCGCGCTCCAGCGCAAGGCGGATCACGCCGCGCAGGGCGTCCTGGGCGAGTTGCTCGTAATGCATCTCGTCGACAGGGGGAGTTTGATCCGTCATCGGCGCCTCAGAAAAGGGGAACACGCGACTGTTACCCGTCCAGGGCGAGCGACGGAAGACACAAGAGTCGCCGTCGGCACAGGAATTTCGATGTCGGATGAAGCGCCGGGATTCTGTTGCCAGGCTCCCGACAGGCCCCGCCTAAGGATCTGAACCCCTAGGAGTTTAAGTTCGAAATCAACCGAACCGCATTACGCGGCGAGGCGGACTTCTCCAGCGAAGTTATCGTTCGCAGTTAGATAATGGCCCGATACGGTGGGCCAGGACGAGCGAAAGCAATCCTCTTTACACGTCCGTCGATGCTAGTCGGCCCCATGCTGCCTCCGCCGATAACGCGGGGAAGAAGTTGGTGGAGCCGCCGGGAATCGCACCCGGGTCCGGTCCGCTTATTACAGGCGCGTTTATCGCCATAGCTCGGGCGAACCCGAGCAGGTTCAATATAGTATGTAGCTGGGGGCGCGCCAAGATTCCCCAGAAAAATTTTGAAGGGCCAGATAGCCTTAGCCGCCCATTCGAGGTAATTCGGCGGGCTGTTCTTGCACGCGATCGATCTGGTTTCGTGATGCGTCTCGTATCGCGTCGCGTTCGCGAGCCGTCATGCAGATTCGTTGGGGACGATTAGACCCTACAACGCGTTCTCTTTTGCAAATCATACGCTCAGGGTTTGAACGCTCATTCGTGGGCGTAGAAGCGACAGGGCGTGACGGTTCTGACTGTACGTTAAGGATCGCGGCGGTAAAAAGGACGGACAAAATCATGATCGGAAACTCCCAAGTAGCTAGACAGTGTCTGTCGAACGCCAGTCCGTCAATCTAGGGATCGCCGTCGCCAATCTTTCTGTTGGTTGCGGAACCAGGTCAACTGGCGCTTGGCGTAGTTGCGGGTGGACTGCTTCACGGCTGTCACCGCGTCGTCCAAAGATAGCTCCCCCGTCAGATGCGCGGCCAGTTCGCGTAAGCCGACGGCCTTCATGGCGGGCAGGCCAGGGGCCAGTTTGCGGGCGGTTAGGGCATGAACCTCGTCCAGCGCGCCATGCGCCATCATCGCATCCACGCGCATGTCGCAGGAAGCGTACAGCCGGTCGCGGGGCGGCTCCACCACGACAGCATCGTAACTGCCTGGGGGAAGCAGCGGCTGCGTCTCTCCTTTCCAGACGCTGAGCGCGCGGCCGCTGGCGCGATGCACGCTCAGGGCCCGGACGAGGCGTTGTCTGTCGCCGGGAAAGATCGCAACTTCAGCGGCGGGGTCGATCTCGGCCAGCCGGCGGCGGAAGGGAGCCTCGCCCTCGCAGTCGAACTCGGCCTGAACCGCATCGCGGATTTCGATCGGGACCGACGGAATTTCGGCCAACCCCCTGGTCAGAGCGTTGAAGTAGAGGCCCGTGCCCCCAACAAGCAGGGCGGAGCGACCCTGAGCCGCCAGTTCGGCCAGCACGTCCATGACCGCCCGGCCCCAACGGCCGACCGACCAGGCGTCAGCGGCGTCGGCGACGCCATAGAGGCGGTGCGGGATTTCAGCCTCGTCTTCTATCGAAGGTCGAGCGCTCAGCACGCGCAGGTCGGCGTAGAGTTGCTGGCTGTCGGCGTTGATGATGACGGCGTCCGTCGCGCGCGCGCGCTCCATCGCCAGGCGCGACTTGCCCGAAGCGGTGGGGCCGGCGATCAGGGTGACGAGAGGCTGGGACAAAGGATCAACTCGCGAACGGACGCTTAGGGCGATAGAACGCCCGTCATCGGTCCGGCAAGTCCGTCGGGCCATTGAGGAGTCTCCATCGTGACCGACCGCGCCGCCGTCCTCGCCGCACTCGACGCCGTGACCGATCCGAAATCGGGTCAGGGACTGGCGGCCGCCGGACTGGTGCAGGGACTGGTCGTGGCTGAAGGCCGCGCGGGCTTCGTACTGGAAGTTCCGGCCAAGGAGGCCGCGCTCTACGCCCCCGTCCGTGACGCGGCAGAGGCGGTGCTGAAGGCCCTGCCGGGCGTGGAGCGGGTGTCCGTCGTCCTGACCGCCGAGGCCGTGGCTGCGCCGCCCCGCCGTACGGCGGGTCTGTCGAAGGCCGCGACCGATCAGGGGCGGCCCAAGGCGCCGGTCCCTACCGATCGCCCCGCCCATGTGAAGCGCGTCCTGGCCGTGGCCAGCGGCAAGGGCGGCGTCGGCAAGTCGACGGTCTCCGTCAATCTGGCGGCGGCCCTGGCGGCTCGCGGTCTGTCGGTCGGCGTGCTGGATGCGGATGTCTATGGGCCGTCGCTGCCGACCATGCTGGGGATCTCGGGGCAGCCCGCCTATGAAGACGGCGCCATGGTTCCGCATGTGGCGCATGGATTGAAGGCCATGTCCGTCGGCCTGTTGACCAAGGCCGAGGACGCCATGATCTGGCGTGGGCCGATGGCGTCTCAGGCCATCAATCAGATGCTGACCCAGACGCGTTGGGGGACGGAAGAGCAGCCGCTGGACGTTCTGGTCGTCGACCTGCCGCCCGGCACCGGCGACGTGCAACTCACGTTGATCCAGAAGACGCCGCTGGATGGGGCGGTAATTGTTTCGACGCCGCAGGAAGTCGCTCTGGCGGACGCGCGCCGCGCGCACGCCTTGTTCGCCAAGGTCGACGTGCCGACCCTGGGCTTGATCGAGAACATGAGCGGCGAGGTGTTTGGAACTGGCGGCGTCCAGGCTGAGGCCGGGCGTCTCGGCGCGCCCTATCTGGGCGACCTCCCGCTAGACGGGGCGTTGCGTCGCGCGGGCGACGCGGGGCGGCCTTTGGTCGCCGTTGACCCGCAGCACCCGGCGTCCGAGCGTTTCCATCAAATCGCCGCGCAGGTCGCCGCGGCGTTGGGCCTCTGAGGGAGGGCGTCATGGCTGAACAGGAAAAGTCCGTCATCGTCTGCGGCATCGACGGCAGCGCGCATGCTGAAACGGCGGTGCGCCAGGCGGCGCGACTGGCCAGGGCGAATGACGCCAGGCTGGCCCTGGTGGCGGTCAATCCGCTCAGTTCGGCCAGCGGCCATCCCGACATCCGGGCCTGGAAGGCCGAGGAACAGGACGCCATCCTGGTGCGAGCGATGGCCGAGGCGCGGCGTCACTGCAAGGCGGTTGAGGCGGTGACGACGGAAGGGCACGACGTTGCTGACGCCCTGATCGCGGCGGCGGGCGCTCTGGGCGCGGACCACATCGTCGTGGGTACGGGAGACCGCAAGGGTCTGGTCAACTGGCTGATGGGCTCGACGGCCAAGGCCGTAGCCGCCCGCGCGCCCGTCAGCGTGACAATCGCCCGCTAGGCGGGTTCGACCACCACGGCGGTGCCGTACGCCAGAACCTCGGTCACGCCTGGCATGATCTCGTTGGCGTCATAGCGCATGGCCAGGATGGCGTTGGCGCCCATCTCGCGCGCATGGGCGATCAGGTCGTCATAGGCTTCCTGACGGGCGGCTTCGGCCAGTTTGACATAGGTGCCGACCTTGCCGCCGATCATCGACTGCACCCCGCCGATGGCGTCGGAGATAACGTTGCGCGAACGCACGGTGATGCCGCGCACTACGCCCAGTTGGCGCACGATACGATAGCCGGCCAGGTCGTTGGTGGTCGCGACGATCATGGAAGTCTCCTCGGCTCAGCGGCGGTCCAGAACGGTGAAGGCGAAGGCGTGGTCATCCTTCTCGCCCGCTTCGTGCGGTTCGAACGCCGTGCGGACGAAGGCGGTTTCGTCGAAGGTCGGGAAGACGGCGTCGCCTTCCGGTTCGGCTTCGACCTCCGTGATGTACAGGCGACGGGCGCGGGGCAGGGCGGCGGCGAAGATCGCCGTGCCGCCGATGACGCAAACCTCGTCGACGCCATCCTCTGCGGCCTGTTCGCGGGCGATGGAAAGCGCCTCGTCCAGGTTGGAACAGACCACCGCGCCCTTGGCCAGGCCTGACTCGGCGTAGGATTCATCCTTGGTCAGGATGATGTTCAAACGGCCAGGCAGGGGTTTCAGCGGCAGGCTTTCCCAAGTCTTGCGACCCATGATGCAGGGTTTGCCGATGGTGACGGCCTTGAAGCGTTGCAGGTCCGAGCGCAGCCGCCAGGGCAGGTCGCCGTCCCGACCGATGACGCCGTTCCTGGCGCGGGCGACGACGAGGGCGATGGTGGGAACAGCCAAGCTGATTGTCCGTTGTTGCGGGAACTTCACCTTCAAATGCCCTCGGAGCCCCGTGTGAACAAGTACGCCAAGCCCCTGATCGTCGGATTCCTCGTCCTGCTGGTCGTTTCCTTTGTTGTCGGCTTCCTGGGCGGAGCGGTCGGGGCGGATCTGGGCGTGTTGCCGATGATGGCGGGCCTGTTCGCGGGCGCCTTCACGGCCTACATCATGGCCAACCTTGCGGGGAACCGGGCCGGCGTCGCCGCATCCGACGCCGAGCGCGCCGACATCGCCAGCCTGACGCCGCCGTCGGGCAAGGCTCTGGTCATCGTCTATCGCGAAGGGTTTGTGGCTATGGCGGCGGGAATGAACCTGGCGCTTGACCGCCGGGAGTTCGCCCAGATCAAGGGCGGCAAGTTCACCGCCGTTGCAGTGGATCCGGGCGAGCATGAACTGTCGGCCGGCTTCGGCGGTCTGGCGGGGCCGCAGAACAACGCCGCGACCGTCAGCTTCGTGGCACGTGAAGGCATGGTCTTCGCCTATCGGGCCACGGTGTCTATGGGCGCGGTCAAGAACAGCGTGGTGCTCGTGCCCGCGCCCGAAGACAAGGATGCGCTCAGCGCCCGGCTGGCGCGCATGCCGATGACGGCGCCGGACAGCGCCGTCTCGACCTGATCAGGCGTCCGGCTCGAGCAGTTTCAGGCGGAAGAACAAGCCGCCGATCACGGCGCCGATCGCGGGTGCGACGAAGAAGACCCAGACCTGGCTCAGCGCCTGTCCGCCCGCCAGCAGCGCCGGGCCGAAGCTGCGGGCCGGGTTGACCGATACGCCCGTCACCTGGATGCCGACGATGTGGATGACCGCCAGGGTGATGCCGATGGCCACGCCCGCGAAGGCGCCGTGACCCTTGGCTCCGGTCACGCCCAGGATGGCGATCAGGAAGATTGCGGTCGCCACGATCTCGAACGTCAGCGCCGCCTGCAGACCGTATCCGCCCGGCGATCCCGCATCGAAGCCGTTCTGGCCCAGATTGGCGAAACCCGTCTTGGCGATCGCGCCCAGAATGGCCGCGGCGATGATCGCGCCGATAAATTGGGCGATCCAATAGAGGATCATGTCTTTCGCGCTCATCCGTCCCGCGGCGAAGACGCCGAGGCTGACGGCCGGGTTAATGTGACACCCTGAGATGGGGCCTATGCCGTAGGCCATGGCGATGAGGGCGAAGCCGAAGGCCAGGGCGATGCCCAACTGCCCCACGTGATCGAATCCGCCCAGCACGGCTGCGCCGCACCCGAAAAGCACCAGAACCAGCGTGCCGACCAGTTCGGCGGCGAACTTCTTGACCATGGAACCCTCCCGTTTCCCGTCACCGCTTCGAAGCGGATCGACGGAGGGTGCGCTCGAATCGACAGGTTCGCCAGTCGGCGTTACTCGAGTTTACGTTTCGGCCTTCAGCCAGCGCAGCCACTTGCGCTCCATCGCAGCGTTCAGGTCCACTTCGGCCCGGTCGCAATAGATCAGCAGCATGCCCAGGACGTCCGCCGCCTCATCGGCCAGAGCCTGGGCGTTGGCGGCGCCGCGTGCGCGGGAGGTCAGGCGCAGGTGCTCGGCGGTCAGTTCGCCCAGTTCCTCCTGCAACTTCAGCAAGGCCCAGTCGCGGTCACGGTCGATGGCGTGCTCACGCGCATAGATGTCGGAGATGCGGAGGACGTCCGCCTGAAGTTCGGAGAGTTTCATGAAGAGGCGCTGCGTCAGACCGCGACGGTAGCCTTGATGTGCGGCCAGGATTGATAGTCGTTCACCACGAAATCGGACAGCTCGAAGCCGAACAGATCGTCCTTGTCCGCCACCGTCAGGGTGGGCAGGGGCAGGGGGGCGCGGCTCAGTTGCAGCTCGGCCTGCTCCAGGTGGTTCAGATACAGGTGGGCGTCGCCGAAGGTGTGGACGAAGTCGCCCGGCTCCAGCCCCACGACCCTGGCCAGCATCTGCGTGAGCAGGGCGTAGGAGGCGATGTTGAACGGCACGCCCAGGAAGACGTCCGCCGAGCGTTGATATAGCTGGCAGCTCAGCTTTCCGTCGGCGACGAAGAATTGGAACAGGCAGTGACAGGGCGGTAGGGCCATGTCGTCGACATCGGCCGGATTCCAGGCGCTGACGATGTGGCGACGGCTGTTGGGGTTGGTCTTCAGGCCGTGGACCAACTTCTGGATCTGGTCGATGCTCGCGCCGTTCGGGGCGGCCCAGGAGCGCCACTGCTTGCCGTACACGGGGCCCAGGTCGCCGTTCGCATCGGCCCATTCATCCCAGATGCTGACGCCGTTGTCCTTCAGCCAGGCGATGTTGGTCTCGCCGCGCAGGAACCACAGCAGCTCGATGAAGATCGACCGCGTGTGCAGTTTCTTCGTCGTCAGCAGGGGGAAGCCCTTGGACAGGTCGAAGCGCATCTGACGGCCGAAGACGCCCAGCGTTCCCGTGCCGGTGCGGTCGTCGCGTCGCACGCCGTTGTCGAGGATGTCCCGCAACAGATTCAGATACTGCCATTCGGGATGATCGGCGGGGACGGCCGCCGTGCGGGCTTCAAGGTCAGCAAGAGCAGCTTGGGCGTTCATGATTCGCATTGTGCATGAAATGCACACGTTGAAACGGCACGAAGAGGCCTGACCTGTGGGCGAAATGATCACAAATAGGTACGCCCGCCATGGAACTCTGGCGGGCGTACAATCAAGCTATTGATTTAGGATCAGGTTCCGGGCGCGAGGCGTTCGTTCTGGACCCAGCCGACGTTGTCGTTGTCGTCCATCACCTCCCACCAGGCGCCGTCCCGGTTGCCGGTCGGATAGAGGCGCAGGCCGACCGGAAGGGCGCGCACGACTGAGCCGCCGTTGGGCGTCGAGCGCAGGGTCGCCGCCTGCTGGACGGTGTAGGTCTGGATTGGGGCTTCTTGAGCCGCCGAGCCGCCTTCGAGGCCGCCCATCTGGGTCACCATGTCGGTGTAGGCCTGGATGAACGACTGGGCCACGATGCGGCCGATCTCGGTGTTTTCATAGCTGCCGCCCCCTAGGGCGCCTGCACCGAATCCGCCCGCGCCCAGGCCCCAGCTCATGTCGCGTTTGGAGGCGTAGCCTTCGGTGACCAGCTGGGTTTCCGAAGTGCGGACATTGGTCAGCGACAGGACGGTGTTGGCTTCCATGTTGCGCGTGCGCAGGCCGCCGACGATCGCGCCGGCGCGGCCGCCGAGCGCTGCGCCGGCCAGCCCCGCCAGGGCGTTGCCGCCGGAGTTGGCGTTCTGGCTGGCGATCTCGCCGACGAGGACGTAATCCGCTGCACGGACTTGGCCGCCGCCGACATTCGAGCCGCGCTGAAGGTCGCCGCCCGAAGCCAATTCGCGTTCGCGTTGGGCCACGCTCATGCCCGTGCCGCGATCGACCAGGGTGAAGCAGCCCGAACGCTGGATCACAACGCGCAGCAGGCTTTGCGGCGGCGACAATTGGAGTTCACGCCAGTAATCGGACTGCCCGTCCGCGATGGTGATCGAGCCCAGGCTGGCGCTGCAGCGCGGAATCTGGGCCATTTGCGCATCCTGGGTGCGCTGGGCTCCGCTGCGGCGGGCCTGGGCTTCGACCGGCGCGGCGGCGGTGAGGGCGGTAGAGGCCGCCAGGGCGGCGACGGTCAGTGCAGCGAGTTTCATATAATCCCCCGTTCTTCGAGAACGGGCGGATATAGCCCAGCTTTGTGATCCTCCCAAGACGCCGCGCTGATCGACCTCAGCCCTTGAAGCCGTCGGAGCGCAGGAACTCGGCCTCGTCCTCGCTCGTGGGTCGGCCCAGGCAGGCGTTTCGGTGAGGGAAGCGGCCGAAGCGAGCGATGATGTCGCGATGGATGATGGCGAATCGGTAGGTCTCAGCCTCCGTTTCCGGGTTCAGCAGCGTCAACAACTGCTCCTGATCCTCAAGCGTTTCGGAGTGCATCAGCGGCATCAGCATGAAGGCGCGCAGCTCCGGATTGATTTTGCGGTCGTGACCTCGCTGGACCGCTTCTTTTGAAAACCCGAGCGCCAGGGGATCGGTCGCGAACATATGGGCCGTGCCGCGAAACGCGTTTCGCGGCAACTGGTCCAACAGGATGATCAAGGCCAAGGCGGCCTCAGGAGTCTCGATCCAATGATCCAGTTCGCGTCGTGCTCCGGCGTAGTGGCTGTCGCAGCAGCGGTCGGTGAAGGCGCGATCGAAGGCGGCGTCCTTGGCGAACCATTTTCCAGGACCGGCGTCGGTCCAGAATTCGATGACTTCGGCGGGGGTGAGCAGTTGGGTCATGACCCAAGCCTAGCAGCGACACGTCAAAAAGCACGGACCGAGCCGTGTCGCCTATCTTCACAATGTAAGGAAAGATGGTCGGAGTGGCAGGATTCGAACCTGCGACCCCCGCGTCCCGAACGCGGTGCTCTACCAGACTGAGCCACACTCCGACTTTCGCAAATCATGCGACCCGTGGGCCGCCGTCTGCGTCGAGGAGGGGGCTTATAGCCATGCCGACCGCCCCCCGCAAGCGGGTAAATGAGCCGCCCGAAAAAAGTCTCGGGTCGATGAAATTTCTTTCGTTTTCAGGTGTTGCATCCCCCGAAACCTTGGCGTAGATGACCGCTCCTCGCCGCGACGCACTGCGGCGGCGGGAACGCCGGACCGCTGGGGAATGGTGTAATGGTAACACTACGGTTTTTGGTACCGTCATTCTAGGTTCGAGTCCTAGTTCCCCAGCCACCGCCCTGTAAGGGTTTGAACGCTCCGGGCGCTCCCTTCAAGGCTCGAGTTTTACGCCGCATTTTACAGCTGCCTGCGTCGGGCCATGCCCAGATCGACTGTCTTTCCGAGCACGTGGCGTGCCGCCGGAGCCCCTGGCGGCGGCGATGACGTATCGTTGTTACAACGGGGGTCATATGTTCTATCGGGACGAAGAGGCGCGGCGGCTTTTTCGTCAGGACCTCGCCGATATCGTTTCGTCCAGCCTGAACGACTGACGGGTTGAAAGCCGTTTGAAACCCGCAACGCCAGCAAGCGCTGGAACCTTCCGCCTGGTCGCGCATCCAATGTCTGGGGATGACTGCAGACGGCCAGGAGGACGGGCATGGACGGGGCACGGACCGAGGAGGCGGCAGGGCCGGACTTCAGCCGAGGCGTAGCGATCGCGCAGACGCCGCTGGACGGGTTTCTGGCGGGACATGTCGGCGGCGAGCCTGTTCTGCTGGCGCGGCGAACCGATGGTTTCTGGGCCGTAAGCGCGACCTGCACCCATTACGGCGGCCCCTTGAGTGAGGGCCTGGCGGTCGGCGATACGGTGCGCTGTCCCTGGCATCATGCCTGTTTCGACCTGCGTAGCGGCGAGGCGCTGGCCGCGCCCGCCATGAGTCCGCTGGACACCTGGCGCGTCGAAATCGAAGGCGACCTGGTGTTCGTGCGCGCGAGAGAAAAGGCGTCGCTGCCGACGACGCCCGCGCAGCCGGCGCTTCCACGGCGCATCGTGATTATCGGCGGAGGCGCGGCGGGGTTTGCAGCGGCGGAGATGCTGCGACGGCGCGGCTATCAGGGAAGCCTCGCTCTTCTGAGCGCGGACGATGCGCCGCCATGCGACCGGCCCAATCTGTCGAAGGACTATCTGGCGGGAACCGCGCCCGAAGACTGGATTCCGCTGAAACCGCCGGAATTCTATGCCGAGCACGCTATCGACCTGCGCCTGGGTTTCGAGGTGGCCCGGTTGGATCTTCCGGCGCAGGAGGCGGTCGGGCCCAGCGGCGAACGCATCGGCTATGACGCCCTGCTGTTGGCGACGGGAGCGGAACCGATCCGACTGAAAGGGCCGGACTTCGAGCGGAACAATGTTTACGTCCTGCGCTCGCTAGGCCGACGCTCGGGCCATCATCGCGGCGGCGCATCATGCTCATCGTGTCGTGATCGTCGGGGCAAGCTTCATCGGCCTGGAGGCCGCCGCATCGTTGCGAGCGCGGGGGCTGGAGGTGCATGTCGTCGCTCCGGAAACGACGCCGCTGGAACGCGTCATGGGGCAGGGGCTCGGCGCCTTCGTGCGGAACCTGCATGAGCAACAGGGCGTGCGTTTTCACCTGGACGCCACGGCCGTGGCCTTTGACGGCGACAGGGTGACCCTGGCCGACGGGACGCGTCTGGATGCGGATTTCGTGGTGCTGGGGGTCGGCGTGCGGCCTCGGCTGCAACTGGCGATCGACGCCGGACTGGCGGTCGATGGCGGGGTGATCGTCGATCGGACGATGCGCGCCAGCCATCCCGGCGTCTACGCCGCCGGCGACATCGCTCGCTATCCCGGGCGAGTCGCCGGCGAGGCCTGGCGCATCGAACACTGGGTCGTGGCCGAGCGTCAGGGGCAGGTCGCCGCCCTGAAGATGCTGGGCGAGCCGACGGAGTTCATCGACGCTCCCTTCTTCTGGAGCCAGCACTACGATCAGGCGATCCGCTACGTCGGCCACGCGCAAGCCTGGGACGCCATTCGCCTCGACGGCTCAATCGAGAACGCGGACGCCACCGTCCGTTTCGAAGCCGGCGACCGTCTGCTCGCCGCCGCGACGCTCGGCCGTGATCTGGAGAGTTTGCGGATCGGCGAGGAGTTGAGAGGCTGAAGATGGCGATCTTGGGGATGGGCCGTGCCGGCGCGCATTGAAGATTACGCGCTGATCGGAGACTGCGAGACCGGAGCCCTGGTCTCAAGAACCGGCTCTGTGGATTGGCTGTGCTGGCCGCGCTTCGATTCCGGGGCCTGTTTCGCCGCGCTGTTGGGCGAGCCCCGCCACGGTCGATGGAAGATCGCGCCGACCGACCCGACGGCGCGGGTCACGCGCCGCTACGAGCCCGACACCCTGATCCTGGAAACGACGTTCGAGACCGAGACGGGGACGATCGCTCTCGTCGACTTCATGTCGTTACGCGGACGCGATTCGAACCTGATCCGCACGGTCGTCGGCAAGACCGGGTTCGTCGAGATGGACATGGAGTTGATCCTTCGCTTCGGATACGGCGCGACGCTGCCCTGGGTGACCCGAGGCGATGACGGAGCCCTGAAGGCGGTCGCAGGTCCGGACATGGTCATCCTGCGCACGCCGGCGCCGATCCGCGGCGAAGGCCTGTCGACAGTGGCGCGCTTCACCATCAGCGCGGGCGAAACCATGCCTTTCGTCCTGACCTACGGCCCGTCCCATCGGCCGGTCCCCAGGGCCGTTGATCCCGAGGCCGCCCTGCAGGCCACGCGAAGCTTCTGGTCGCGCTGGGCGGCGCGCGGCAAGGTCAACGGCCCCTATGCACAGCCTATCCAACGCTCGCTGCTGACGCTCAAGGCCCTGACCTATGCTCCGACCGGCGGATTGGTCGCGGCCCCGACGACCTCCCTGCCGGAGGCCTTGGGCGGGACGCGAAACTGGGACTATCGCTATTGCTGGATTCGTGACGCCACCCTGACCTTGCTGGCGCTGATGAACGCCGAGCATTTCACGGAAGCCCGAGCCTGGGTCCGATGGCTTCAGCGCGCTGTGGCCGGCGCGCCCGACGAGATGCAGATCATGTACGGTCTCGCCGGAGAGCGGCGGCTGATGGAATGGGGCGCCGACTGGCTGCCGGGATATGAGGCCGCCGCGCCGGTTCGGATCGGCAATGCGGCGCACCAGCAGTTCCAGCTCGACGTCTACGGCGAGTTGATGGACGCCTTTCATCAGGCGCGACGCTGGGGCTTGGTCGAGGACAGCAGTTGGGCGTTGGAGCGCGCAGTGGTCGCTCACGTCGCCAAGGTCTGGGATCAGCCGGACGAAGGCATATGGGAGGTGCGCTCCGGGCCTCATGACTTCACCTTCTCCAAGATCATGGCTTGGGTCGTGATGGATCGGGCCGTCAGGGCGGTGGAGGATCATGGGCTCGACGGGCCGGTCGGCGAATGGCGCGCTCTGCGTCAGACCATCAAGACGTCGGTGTTCCAGAACGGCTTAGACGCCGCGACCGGGGCGTTCAAACGAGCCTACGACGATCCCAGTCCTGACGCCAGCCTGTTGCTGATCGGCGATCTGGGCTTCGTCGCCCATGATGATCCGTACTTCGCCGCTACGGTCGCCGCCGTCGAGCGAGAATTGCTGACGCCCGAGGGTTTCGTCAGGCGCTATGACAGCTTCCGCGTGCACGACGGCCTGCCGCCTGGCGAAGGGGCTTTTCTCCCTTGCAGTTTCTGGCTGGCCGACGCCTACGTCATGCTCGGCCGGATCGAGGACGCGAGGTGTCTGTTCGAGCGCCTGCTCGGGCTGTGCAACGATGTCGGCCTGTTGTCCGAGGAGTATGATACGGGGGCCGGGCGGCTGGTCGGCAATTTCCCGCAGGCCTTCTCACACGTCGGCCTGTTGAATACGGCGCAGAACCTGACGCGAAGCGCCAAGCCCAGTCTTCAGCGCGCGGGGCGGCGCACGGCGTCATGATCGTGGGGCGTGGAGGCGGCGGGCAGGACGAACCGCCTGACCGCATGGGCGAACCCGTCGTTCTCATTACTGTCGGTCACGACGTCGGCCTTTGCCTTGACCGCCTCGCTGGCGTTGCCCATGGCGATGGACAGGCCGCTCTTGCTGAACATCATCACATCCGTGGGCATGTCGCCGATGGCCGCGACCTGCTCGGGCGCGATGTTCAGGTGTCGGGC
>PJUE01000433.1_pt1 | contig 27614 bp, 28 predicted proteins | sample 1512171 | NCBI WGS metagenome assembly PJUE01 (sample SAMN08177674, study PRJNA422409) | Feces metagenome, whole genome shotgun sequencing project. | isolation source: Chicken feces (3) enriched on wood chips: alkali lignin treatment | host: Gallus gallus | place: USA: Madison | collected 2015-01-15
CCTCGCCTTCGCGGTGGGGTGCCAGATGATGGGGCCGGACGGCCGCCGGGCGCTGCGCATCTCGCTGTTGATGGAGATGGGCGAGAATGCCCCGGCCACGCCCGAGCTCGCTGTCCTGTGGGATGAGGACCGCCTGATACGCGGCGAGCGCGAGCCGGTGACGGTCTATGACCGCTGGGTGCTGATGCGCGCCCGGGACGAGGCGGAGCGGCCGCTATTCGATGAACAATTCTGGCGGATGCGCCGCGCTGACCTGATCGGCGCGGGCTTCGAGCCGAACGAAGCGCGCGACGTGATCGCGGCAATCCGCCTGTCTTTGGGCGACAACCTGCCAATCGGTAATGACGAAGGAGACCACCATGGGGATATTCAGCAAGCCGCCGCCTGAGCAATCGGCCAGCCCGGAGCCGGAAGGCCCGGACCGCTTGCGCGAGATCGCGGCCGAGAAGGTCGCAGCCGCCAACCGTCTGTCCGCCGCAATCGCGGAGATCGGCGCGGCGGCCGAGGCGCTCTTCGATGCCGACCGGGCATTCTGCTCGGAGTGGCTCGAGCGGCACGGCAACATCGGCCACGGCGCGTCCCGGTTGATGCGCCAGTTCCGCCCCTTCCTGCTGTGCGACCTCGAGCTGAATGCGCCGCAGTTGCTCAAGTACCTCGAGCAGCCCCGCCAGTCCCGGGCGAAGGCCCAGACCATAGCCCACCAGATCGCCCGGCAGGTGGAGAATGACCTCGCCTCCGAGCCGCAACCCCAGCCGAAGGAACCCGCACAATGACCAGCCCAGCCAAGAAGATTATCCGCTCGATGACCGTTGACGAAATCTCGAGCGTGGACCGTCCCGCCATCGCCGGGGCAACCGCCGTCCTGTTGAAGGCGGAGGGCGCCCCCATCCGCAAGAACGCTGCCGAGGTTGCCGCCGGGCAGGCCGAGCCGCTGTTTAAGGCGGCCGAGTACGGGGAGGCGATGATCGCGCGCTCGGTCGAGCTGGCGAAGCAGTACGGCGGGACGCCCGAGGCCGCCTTGATGAACCACTCCGGCACCGACCCGGTATTGATCGAGCTCGCCCACGGCGAACGGGCGGCCGAGATTGCCTTCCGCAAGTCCCGCACCGATGCGGTGTATGAGGGGAGCGACAAGTGGAGCTGACCCCGGAGGCTGCCACCAGCGGCTATCTCGCCCTGTTCGATGACCGCACCCGGGACGCCCACCTGGCCGCGCTGATCGACGCGCGGTGTAACGAGCCCAGCCGCTGGCCGACCGTGCCGCTGGTGAACAAGATCGCGCGCCTGTTCGAGGTCCCGGCGGTCGAGCTCGGTGCGTTCTTTGGGCTGTTGCGGTTGCCGGGCGAGAAGCGGGAGGTCTGGGTGGACGTGATCCGCTCGCCTGACACTGCATCGCTGGTCCCAGATGAGCACCTGAACCCCCGCCAGATAGTCGCGCTGAATATGATGCGGGCGCTGGTGGCGGCCTGACCGATGGCGCGGGAGAAGGGCTCGACTTACCGCAACCGGCGGGACGTGGACGGCAACAAGCTCGAGACCCAGCTCCGGCCCTGCCTCCGATGCCGCCGGGCATTCGAGAGCGAGGGCGTGCACCATCGGCTGTGCCTGCTGTGTACGAACCGCGCGGGGGAGACGAGCCCCTATGCGCTGTGACCGGGCGGCGCTGACCCTACCGCGTCGAGGACGTTCTGGACGAAGCGCAAGGAGTGGCCGAGGATAGTATCCGGCTCGTGGGGCAGGCTTCCGACGAGCCCCGCGACTGCCAGCGAAATGATGATCCGTTTGCTGCCGCTGGGAAGCCTGTCCTGCCCACGATAGAACTCGAAGGCATCTGCGTCCTCGAAGGTGTTGGCAGGGAACTCGAACATCTCGTGCCCACCGGCATCCTTGATGAGCATAACCGCCAATGCGTTGCCGGAGGCGGGCGCGTACTGCCAATGCTTCCCGCTATTCGAGATTTGTCTCGCTGCTTCGACCGCTGAGAGCAAGGGGACGCTGCGTTTGCGTACTCCCGAAAGCGCCTTGAGCGCATCTCTGCCGAGAACAACCTTGAGATTGGCCAACTGCTTCCTGATCTGGGCCTTCGATGGCTTTCTCCCCTTCCGACTGGGCCCAAACCACGGGAAATAGAGATCGGTCAGACGCTCGTCTGTGCGGGTTCTAGCAATCGCGGCAGCAGCTTGATCGAGCGCCGACCACGCATTGGTGGCACAGTCGGCAAGGACCGGCTTGGCAGCGATGAGCCGCGCCCGGTCGAGGTGGAGGCGGCTGTACCATTCCCCAGTGCCCTCGTCTCGTCCCTCGCTGACCCGCCATAGCGCGCCGGGGTCCGTGAGATCGCGGAGCTCGGCGTGGTGCCTTTGGGCTCGGGCGAGACAGGCCCGCGCATCGTCTAGATTGAGTTGAGGATTGGAAGCCATCGCGCGTCGCCTCTCCGGTTATTCTGGACGCCTAGTGATAGCATTCCTAAACTGCTCTTCTTCTGTTTCTCCGGGGCCGACGCAGCCATTGAAATAATCCGGTGCGGCGATAGCTGAACACCGGTCGGCATTGGCTCGTAACAGTAGGTGCATGTCGAAGTCGCTAATCGAGATCGGGTTGATGTTTACGAGGCCCGTTGACTCCGAAATGCTGAACAGAATTTCCGTCTTCGGCAGAGGCTCTTTCGCGAGAATTGATGCGAGCGTCTCGAACGCCATATCGTAAGATTGTTCTTCGTTGAGCAGCGGCACGATATCGAAAACGAGGAGCTTGCTACCCGGGGGAATGATCGCATCGGCATCGTTCCGCAGCCTGACGCGCGTGGCCCGAGCCAGATAGTCTCCCCCTATCTGGGCGCGCCAGAAGGCGGCGGGCGCATCCCCCTTATTGGTGGCAACTACCCTCAGCGTGGTGCCATCGACAGACACATGCTCGATGTAAGTCTCCGACACTGGCGTGTGGAATGCATTATAGATAGTCGGACCCGCTAGGCCCAACACTGAGACAAGCGCCGTAAGCAGGGCCAATACCGTGGGAGAGACCGGCAACCAGCGACGCCAATCTTGATAGGTGTGGCAAGTCGCGCAAAGCGCGGCGCCGCGAGGCATCTGGGCCTTGCATTGCTTGCATCGAGTTTGATGTATGTTGTTTTGTGTCCGCCCCATACCCTCTGCATAGTGGAGGCTTGGGCCGAGCGCTACGTCTGGACGGCAGAGGCCGCCTCTACCCCTCTCTACCCCCCGAGCAGAAATGGAGGCCCATAATCTCAGCTAAGTGCTTGAATTATGGTGGGCGCGGCAGGGATTGAACCTGCGACCCCACCCGTGTGAAGGGTGTGCTCTACCACTGAGCTACGCGCCCGGCGACCATGTCGCGGGAGGGAGCGCTTTGGCGAGAGACGCGGGCCCTGTCAAGCGGCAGCCGCATCCAATTCGCCCGGCGCTTATTGCGGATACCAATATTTGATGTGGCAGGCCTCGCATGCCTCATCGAGCCGGCCGGAGGCATCGCCCAGCGTCTGCGCGTCGCGGGTCCGGCTGGCCTCCAGCAGGGCCTCGGACACATCGGCGAGGATACGCGCATGGGCGGCGAAATCCTTTGGATCGGCGTCGATGAACGCCTGGACCTGCCGCGCCGTCACCACGCCGGGAGCGCCTTCGTCCTGGAGCTTGCCGCCTTCGGGCGTCACGGCGATGCGCGGCGCATCGGCCATGGCGAGCGAGGCCGCCTTCATCGCCTCCGCCGCGCTGGCGAGCTTGGTCCAGTCCTCGGCAGTCACCTTCGAGACATCGGGATTTCCGTCATCGTCGAAGGCGAGATTGCCCACATCCCACAGCACCTGCGCCTGGGGGGCGACCACGTCCTTCATCAGCGCCTGGAGGTAGAGCGGCGCGTCCGCGGCCTGCGCCGTGACCGCCAGAACCGCCGCGCCGCCCAATGCCAACAGTCCGTACTTCATCGCCATGTCCTCCCTGGTGCAGACCCGTCCATTCCATCCCTTTTGCGCGATGGAAGGAGCCCTGGCCTTGATCGAGCGCAATAATCGGGATGAAAGGCCAGGGCCAGCGTCATGATGGCACGCCCCCCCCCTCAGCCGTTCCGCACCGTCTTGCGCGCATCCGCGCCGCGCCCCATATGCCGCGCATGACTGCATCCGCTTCTGACGCCATGCCGGTCTGGCACGGCACCACCATCCTTACCGTTCGCGCCTCTGGCAAGGTCGTCGTCATTGGCGACGGTCAGGTGTCCATGGGGCAGACGGTGATGAAGCCCAACGCCCGCAAGGTCCGCCGCCTGCACGATGGCAGCGTGATCGGCGGATTTGCCGGCGCCACTGCCGACGCCTTCACGCTGTTCGAGCGGCTCGAGTCCAAGCTGGAGCGCCATGGCGGCCAGCTCATGCGCGCCGCCGTGGAACTCGCCAAGGACTGGCGGACGGACAAATATCTGCGCAATCTGGAAGCCATGATGATCGTGGCCGACAAGGAGATCACGCTGGTCATCACCGGCAATGGCGACGTGCTGGAGCCCAATGACGGCATCGCTGCCATCGGATCGGGCGGGAATTACGCCCTCTCCGCCGCGCGGGCGCTCAAGGACTATGAGAGCGACGCCGAGACGCTGGCGCGCAAGGCCATGGCCATCGCGGCGGACATCTGCGTCTATACCAACGAGAATGTCACGAGCGAGACGCTGGACAGCGTGACGTGACCGGCAGGCGTTCGCGCCGGAGAATGCGGAGCATGCGCCGCCCCACCCACCCACTGCCCTTCCCTTTGAACGGGAGGGGGGAGTAGAAGATGAACGACAACCTGACTCCCAAAGCCATCGTCGCCGCGCTGGATGCGCACATCATCGGCCAGGCAGAGGCCAAGCGCGCCGTCGCCGTGGCGCTGCGCAACCGCTGGCGTCGGCAGAAGCTCAAGCCCGAGCTGCGCGACGAGGTGACGCCCAAAAATATCCTCATGATCGGCCCCACCGGCTGCGGCAAGACCGAGATCAGCCGCCGCCTCGCCAAGCTCGCTGACGCGCCCTTCATCAAGGTGGAAGCCACCAAGTTCACCGAGGTGGGCTATGTCGGCCGCGACGTGGAGCAGATCGTGCGCGACCTCGTCGAGGAATCGGTGCGGCTGGAGCGCGAGCGGCGTCGCGAGTCCGTGCGCGGGGCAGCCAGCGAGGCGGCCATGGCGCGCCTGCTCGACGCGCTCACCGGCAAGGAAGCGAGCGAGGCCACCCGCCTCTCCTTCCGCCAGCGCATCGAATCCGACCAGATGAACGATGTCGAAGTGGAAGTGGAGGTCTCCGACACGCCGGCCATGCCCATGGATATCCCCGGCATGGGCGGGCAGCTCGGCATGATAAATCTCTCGGACATGATGTCCAAGGCACTGGGCCAGCAGCAGCGCCGGCGCCGCAAGATGCGCGTGGCCGACGCCTGGGACAAGCTGATCGAGGAAGAGCAGGACAAAAGGCTCGATCAGGACGATGTTGCGCGCGCCGCCATCCAGGCCGCCGAGCAGAGCGGCATCGTCTTCCTCGACGAGATCGACAAGATCGCCGTCAGCGATGTGCGCGGCGGATCGGTGAGCCGCGAGGGCGTGCAGCGCGATCTGCTGCCGCTGATCGAAGGGACGACGGTCGCCACCAAATATGGTCCGCTCAAGACCGACCATATCCTGTTCATCGCCAGCGGCGCCTTCCACGTCGCCAAGCCCAGCGACCTGCTGCCCGAATTGCAGGGGCGCCTGCCCATCCGCGTGGAGCTGAAGGGGCTGAGCGAGGAGGATTTCGTCGCCATCCTCTCCGACACCAAGGCGTCGCTGCCCGAGCAATATGCCGCGCTGCTGGCGACCGAGGGCGTCACCATCAGCCTGGAGCCGGACGGCATCCGCGCCATCGCCAGGATCGCCGCCAGCGTGAACGAGCAGGTCGAGAATATCGGCGCGCGGCGGCTCCAGACGGTGATGGAGAAGCTGCTGGAGGATGTGAGCTTCGAGGCGGACACGCGCGCGGGCGAGACGATCCGCATCGACGCGGCCTATGTCGAGCGCCAGCTCGCCGGCATCGCGAAGAATACCGACCTCAGCAAATATATCCTGTGAGGCGCATAAATTGGATCGTCACCCCAGCGAAAGCTGGGGTCCAGACGACGGTGCCCCGATAGACCCCAGCTTTCGCTGGGGTGACGCTTGAGAGGTAGCGGGCCGGTCTCCGGGCCCCGCCGACCATTCCCTCCGGCCGCCTGCTTCAGAGGTCCAGCGCCGCCACGGTCATGAACATCTCCTCCAGCACGGGCAGGAACTCGGGCTGGTCGATGCGCAGCGGGCCGGGATCGTTGAGCAGCGCGTTGTTGAGCACGCTGTTGAACACCTGCACCGCCATGCCGAGCCGATTCTCCTCCGCCTCGTCGAGCGGGCGGCCGCGCAGGTCGCCCAGCCGCCGGGAGAGCGCATCGCGGCGCCGCGCGCCCATCACGCGGAACGGCTCCCAGAAGACGGGATCGTCCCAGGAGCGCTGCAAAGCCGCGCGCCACAGATAGCGATTGCCCCGAATCCGCTCGAAGGCATCGCGCAGATACCAGTCGATCAGGTCGGCTCCGCTCTGCGCCGGCGGCCAGCTGCTGAGCGAGGCATAGCTCGTCTCCAGCCAGCGGTTGAGCAGGACGGTGAGGAAATCGTCCTTGCTGCCGAAACGCTGGTAGAATACGCCGACGGACCGTCCAGCGCGCTTGGCGATGGCGGTGATGGAAATCGATTCCCAGCTCTGCGTCCGCAGGATTTCCCACCCGGCATCGACAAAGCTCTGCTGGGTTTTGAGACTGCGGGACTGCTGGGGCTGAGGGAGATCAAGCTCGATGACAGCTCTCATAATGAGCCCTCTTATCTTTTCGAATAGTACAATACCAGTCTCCTGAACGGGTCCGTGCACGATTCATGAAAGTGCACGCCATCCGATTGACATCACCCCGAATTGACAGCTCAATATCATTCTCCCATCATATGTGAAAGAATATTCATATTTGAGTCGGCGGCGTAAGCTCGGTGCGCCCTATCGGAGGAGGATGCCAATTATGCCGATGACCAGACGAGGCGTGCTCGGCGGTGCGCTGGGCGCGGGCGCTTTGCTCGCTTCACGGGACAGCCTGGCGGCCGATGCGCCGGGGGCCGGCGCGGCGGCGGCCCGGCCCAACATCATCTACATCATGGCCGACGACATGGGCTATGGCGATCTGGGCTGCTATGGCAAAGTCTATCAGACGCCCAATATCGACCGATTGGCGCAGGAGGGCGTCAAGTTCCGCCAGGCCTATTCCAACAGCGCGGTGTGCACCGCCACGCGCGTGGGCCTCATCACGGGGCGCTATCAGAATCGCTTTCGCGTAGGACTGGAAGAGCCGCTCGGCGCCGCCGACCGCATCGGCCTGGAGCCCGAGACGCCGACCATGCCGCGCTACATGCAGGCGCTGGGTTATCGCACGGTGCTGGTCGGCAAATGGCACATGGGCGATGGGCCCCGATTCGGCCCGCTCAAGAGCGGCTATGACCGCTTCTTCGGCCTCTATGGCGGCGGCAAGGACTATTTCGTGCAGCCCGAGGCCGGCAGCGCCGCCCTGCGCGAGGGCGATGTCATCCTCAAGCAGCATCGCTACCTGACCGACGAGCTGGGCGACCGCGCCGTGCGCGAGATTCGCGAGGCGAAGGCGGACGGCGTGCCGCTGTTCATGAGCCTGCATTTCACCGCGCCCCACTGGCCATGGGAGGGGCCGGAGGACCTGCTCGTCGCCGAGCGGCACAAGGGTGCCATCTTCATGTCCGAGGACGGCAACATCGGCATCTTCCAGAAGATGCTCACCTCGCTGGACCTCAATGTCGGCAAGCTGCTCCAGCTGCTCTCCGATCTCGACATGGTGGAGAACACCATCGTCGTCTTCACCAGCGACAATGGCGGCGAGCGTTATTCCAACGTCTGGCCCTTCACCGGCATGAAGTGCGAGCTGCTGGAGGGCGGCATCCGCGTGCCCATGCTCTGCCGCTGGCCGGCGCGCATTGCGCCCGGCTCGGTCTCCGAGCAGGTGACGATCTCGATGGACTGGATGCCCACTTTCTTCGAGGCCGGCGGTGCGCCGCCCGGCTTCGACGCGCCGACCGACGGAATGAGCATCCTGCCCCAGCTCACCGGCGCGGGGCCGCTCGTCAATCGCGCGCTGTTCTGGCAGTACAAGGCCAACGATCAGGCCGCCCATCGCGACGGAGAGTGGAAATATCTGCGCCTGGGCGGGCACGAATATCTCTTCAACCTCGATTTCGACGAGCATGAGCGCTCCAACTTCGCGCGGCGCGAGCCGGAACGCTTCGCGCGGATGAAGCAGGCCCATGCCGACTGGTCCGCGACCATGCTGCCTTATACGCCGGAGACCTCCTCTTATAACATCGTGGGCCAGGTGCCGGATCGCTACGCGCCGCTGGCGCCGGTGCGGCCGCCACAATAGGGGCTGCGGGCGGCGGACGAATGCGGTAGCGGAGAGCCAAACGCCACCCGGGAGCCACAGCCATGTCCCTTGAGACTCTTCTCGTCGAGCAGCGCGGCGCCGTCACGCTGGTGACGCTCAACCGCCCGCAGGCGCTCAATGCGCTGAACGAACAGGTGCTGGCCGATTTCATCGCCGCCATGGCCGCATACGAGGCCGACGCGAGCCAGCGCTGCCTGATCGTGACCGGCAACGAAAAGGCGTTCGCGGCCGGGGCGGACATCAAGGAGATGGCCACGCGCCCCGCTGCGGAGTTCTACGCGCGGGACAGCTTCGCGGACTGGACGGCCCGCGTCGCCTCGGCCCGCAAGCCGTGGATCGCCGCCGTGGCCGGATTTGCGCTGGGCGGCGGTTGCGAGCTTGCGATGATGGCGGACTTCATCATCGCCGCCGACACCGCCCGCTTCGGCCAGCCCGAGATCAAGCTGGGCGTGGCGCCGGGCATGGGCGGATCGCAGCGCCTGGCGCGCGCGGTCGGCAAGGCCAAGGCGATGGAGATGTGCCTCACCGGCCGGATGATGGACGCGGCCGAGGCCGAGCGCGCCGGGCTCGTTGCCCGCGTGGTGCCGGCCGCCGACCTCATCGACGAGGCCCTGCGCGCGGCCGAGGCGATTGCCGCCATGCCGCCCCTCGCCGCCATCGCCAACAAGGAGATGGTGAACCTCGCCTTCGAGACGACGCTCACGCAGGGCCTGGTCGCCGAGCGGCGCCTGTTCCAGATCCTGTGCGCCACTGAGGACAAGGCCGAGGGCATGGCCGCCTTCGTGGAAAAGCGCGCGGGCGTGTGGCAAGGCCGCTGACGGCGTATAGCGGCTCGTACCACTGCGGCGGCGGCGACATTTACCGTCAGGACCGATCCGGGCCACGCCGCGCGCTGCGACTGCTCGATCCGCCGACAGCGCGGCGCGATCATGCTCCCCTGATGATCGAAATCGGCAAGGATGTACCCACCCGCCTGTCGCTTCAGCACGAACGTGGCGATCCACTATTTCTGCGGACGATGCGGCCTCCACACCTTCCACAAGATGCGCAAGCTGCCGACAACTATGCCGTCAACGCCGCCTGCCTCCACGATATCGACCTCGCCGCCCTGCGCCCTGCACTGATCGAGGGATCGAAGGTCTGAGCGTATCGGGCGCCGACGGCTGGTCGAACCCGCCCCTCAGCCGTGAACCAGCTCATAGGCCGCGCGCAGGCTCTCGGGCGTGTTGACCAGCATCGAGCGGCTTTCGCCATGCTGCTCGTCCAGCAGGGCCGCCGTTTCGCGAAAGCCCTTCGCCATCGGCAGCCCCTCATGGGCGTTGAGCCACAGGCGCAGCAGCAGCCGCTCGCGGCCCGGCTCGTTCCTGAAGGCCGTGCGCGAGTGCATGACGCGGAAATTATGCCAGAACACGATCTCGCCGGGCTGGAGCGTGAAGCGCGTCATCAGCGCCGGCCGCGCGGCCACCTTGAACATGTAGCGCAGCGCCGCGACGAGGCGGGGCGGCACCGGCTCGCCGCGAATGGCGGCCGCCTGCGAGATGAAGATCACATAATTGTAGAGCGTGACGCGCCCGTCCACCACGGCGAAGCTGGGCACCTTGTAGTCGGTGACGCTGTCGAGGCCCGTGGGATAATAATAGCCCTCCAGCAGCGGCTCCAGCAGGTCCGGGCGCTCGGCGCGCAGGGCGGCGTGGACGGCGGCGGCGCTGACGAAGCCGCTCACCCCGCCCTCGCGCGCGGCCACTACGGAGGCGAGGCTCAGCACTTCATGATAGTCCGTGTGCGGGCCCAGCTCGGTATCGCTCAGATAGCCGCGCAGCTCCGGGCTCGGTTCCTTGCGGACGAAGCCGATCCGGTCCTGCCGCGCGCTCTGCGGAGCGGCCGTGCCGAGATGGGCACCCAGGCCGAAATGCAGGCGCTTGAACCCCTCCTGCCCATAGCGATCCAGGTCGATGCCGGAGAGCAGCACGGCGCCGCGCCCGGCCATGATGTCCCAGTGCGCGGCCGCCATCAGTTCGACCAGGGCCGGCGCGCCGAAATCGGCGGCGGTGATGTCCGTGGCCTCGCGCCCTTCCGTCGCCGCCACCGCCGCGTCCAGCGCCTCGATATGCGCTGGGCCGAGGCGGCGCGTCAGCCCCTCCGCCCCGCCGCTGTCGGCCGCGCGCCATGCGCCCGAGCCATGGCCCTTGCCTGCGTCCGTTGCCGCTGCGTCATTCGCCATCTGTGCCTGCCTCCCTTGTCTCTCGCCGGCCTCAGCCCGCTCTTGCCGCGGCGGCAGCCGGCGCCTCGGCCTTCTGGCCCGCATGATCGTGCAGGAACACGCCCTGCCGCCGCAGCTCCGCCTGCAACGCAGCGGTGTCGAGCGCGCGCGGCTGCACGCCCGCGCGGGCCGCCAGCGCCGCCGCCGCCCCGGCCGCCTGCCCGGTCAGCCAGCATTGCGGGATCTCGCGCATGAAGCCATGCGAATTGGCATCGCAGCTGATATGCTTGCCGCCGGCCAGCAATCCATCGAGCGCGCGTGGCACAAGCGCGCCATAAGGCACTGAAATAACAGGAAATTTGAGGCTGACCGAGGGACTGACGCCAACCTCGTCCGGCAGCGCGATCCCCTCGCTCCACTGGCCGCGCTCGATCCGCCCGGCACCCACGAGCCGGCGCGTGTGGCGCACGCCGAGCTGCGAAGCGCTCTGGAGCATGTAGCAATTCTCGAAACCGGGCGCATGGGCGCGGAAGAAATCGCAATGCGTCTGCATGAAGCGGTGCGAGCGGATCTCCAGCTCGGTCTGGTCGTCCACGTCCAGCGCCGAGAGGCCCGATTGGCGCGGCCCCAGAAACAGGCCGATATCGGTGCGCCAGCTCACATAAGGCGGCTGGAAGAAGCCGAGTTTCTCCCGACCCAGCGCGGCGAACTGGGCATATTGCTCCGGCTCGTTGGCACGGAAGGCCAGCCAGCGGTCCATATCGACGCCGCCCAGCATGAAGGCGGTGTTGGCACTGTGGTGGACGTCGCCCTCCTCGATATCGGTATCGAAATCCCCACCGGCTCGCGCGAAAATGTCACCGTCGCCCGTCGTATCGACCACCACATCCGCCAGGATCGCCTTGCGCCCCTCCTTGGACTCGAAGATCACGCCGGTGACGCGCCCGTCCTCCACGATTGGCATCGCCGCCCAGCTATGGAAGACCAGCCGCACGCCCGCCTCCAGCAGCATTTCCTGGCTGACGAGCTTCAGCCGCTCGGGATCGAGCGTGGGCGACCAGGAGACGACGCCGTGGAACGCGGCGGTGCGCTGGCCCCAGTAGCTTGCTTTCGCCGCATCGCGCGAGCCCCAGTCCGCGCGCGGCGGGCCGGCCGCGCCCTCGGGCGGGAAACGATCGAAGATGTCGGTCGCGAATCCCTGGATGACCTGCCGGCCCGTCCAGTCGGTCATGCGGTCGATCCAGATGACGAGCCCGCCCGTGGAAAGCCCGCCCAGATGATTGTAGCGCTCCATCAGCACCACGTCCGCGCCCGCCTTCGCCGCTGCCCAGGCCGCCGCCGTGCCGGCCGGGCCGCCGCCCACCACCAGCACCTGGCAGCGATGATAGACGGGCACCTCCCGCGCGGCTTCCGCCACCGTGCCCGCGCCGTTGCGCGGCGGGAGCTGGCGCCGGTCCGTCTCGAACAGATCCGAGCCCAGGAATCGATCCTCGCTCCGCTTCACTTCGCGCACGCGCGGCAACTCGCGCGGCATGTCCTTTTCCTGCGTCATCCTGTCCCGTTCTCCACCAGCCTGCACGAAGGCGGTTGTATGACAGCGCGAAATTCGAAATTCATAGCATCCAAACGAATCGATGTCCGCGCGCCTATGGTGTAGCCAAATAGGCATCCGCGCTGATAACGTCGACCGCCGCTTGCTGTCAGGGTGGCATGGGAGAGGGAGAACAGAACGTGGTCGCAACCAGGGCGCCTCGCACGGTCGATCTGGCCGGGCTGATCGATGGGCGCAAGCTCACCGGTTTCAATTACCTGCTGATCGCCCTCTCCACGCTGGTCACGCTGTTCGACGGGCTCGACATGATGATGATGTCGTTCACCGCGCCCTATATGCAGGAAGAGCTGAACCTCACCGACACGCAGATCAGCCTCGCCTTCTCCGCCGGCACGGCCGGCATGGTGGTGGGCGGCCTCATCTTCACTTATGTGGGCGATCGGATCGGGCGGCGGCCGACGATCATCTTCTGCACCCTCGCCTTCGGCCTGCTCACCTTCCTCACCGGCTTCGCGCCCAATTACGAGATGCTCTTCCTGCTGCGTTTCCTGGACGGGCTGGCAATCGGCGGCGCGCTGCCGCTGGCCTGGGCGCTCAACGTGGAATTCGTGCCCCGGCAGATGCGCGCCACCGTGGTCGCCTTCATCATGATGGGCTTCAGCTTCGGCAGCGCCGCGGCGGCGCCGCTCACCAACCTGATCGCGCCGCTGCACGGGTGGGAGGGCGTCTATTTCGCCGGTGGCTTCGGCACCATCCTGTGCGCCATCGCCATTGCCTTCCTGCTGCCGGAATCGCCGCGCTTCCTGGTCGCCAAGGGATTGAAGCCAGAGCTTGTGGCCTCGACCCTCAAGCGGCTCGATCCCACGCTCGATGTGCAGGCGGACGATCATTTCATCCTGCCGGACGAGGCCCAGCGCAAGGAGAACGTGCCCGCGCTCAAGGTGCTGAGTGAGCTGTTCGAGGGCCGGCTGCGCTACCTCACGCCCATCATCTGGATCGGCTACGGCGCCAGCGCGCTCGGCATCTTCTTCAAGTCCGCCTTCGGGCCCATCGTGCTGGAGCGCATGGACATCGCCCGCGCCACCGCCGCCAATGTCTCGGCGCTCTCGGGCGTGCTGGGCGCCATTGCCGGCGTCATCATCATGCGGCTGTGCATGCGCTATGGGCTGCTGGTCGCCGCTTTCACCACCTTTGCCATCGTGCCCATGGCGGTCTCGGTGGGCATGGAGTGGATCGACGGCAGCATGCTGCTGCCCGTCATCGTGGTGCAGAGCATGCTGGTGGGCGGCTGCCATGCCGCGATCATCAGCCAGCTCGCTCTCTATTATCCCAGCGCCATCCGCGCCAGCGCGGGCGGCTATGCCTCCGCCATCGGCAAGATGGGCGGCGTGGTGGGCCCGGTCATCGGCGCGATCATCCTGGAGAGCGGCGTGCCGGCGGTGCGCACTTATGCCATCGCCGCCATCTGCCCGGCCATCCTCGCCGTCTCCATCATCCTCATCCGCGCGCTCACCCGCCGGCCCGAGGCGTCGCCCGAGCCGCGTGGAGCCGTCGCGCCGGCGGAGTAAGGGGGCCCTCGCGCGGGGCGATGGCGCGACAGCGCGCCGGACGCGATCAGCCCATTGACCGGGCGGAACCGGCTGCGTATAGCGCCCCGACCAATCGCCCCGGCGGCGATTGCGCCCGGCCCTCGCGGTCCATGGGGCGGAGTAGCTCAGCTGGTTAGAGCAGCGGAATCATAATCCGCGTGTCGGGGGTTCGAGTCCCTCCTCCGCTACCAACAATCCCCATGATGCCCGGCGAAGGCCATGCGGGTGCATTTGCTCCCTCAGCAAGGCGTTCAGTTTCCTGTCGCACTGCCGCTGTCGGCCGCACCAATCGGGGATAGCGGTAAAGGCATCCTACCCATTTTCCGGGTGTTCAGGCTCAAGCTCCTGTTAGCATGCGAGACGTGGGGATGTTCACCCCGCGCGCCCGCCGACGCGCACAGGGCATCCCCGCCCATCCCCATCGTTGCGAGGCATCCCGGACTCTGGCAAGCCATGTCGGATTGTGTCAGGCCCATGACGCATCAGGTCAGGAGTGTTCGCCCCATGTCTCATTTCGACTGCCTCATCGTCGGCGGCGGCCATGCCGGCGCGCAGGCGGCGATCCTGCTGAGGCAGCTCGGCTTTGCGGGCACGGTCGGTCTGGTCGGCGCGGAGGCCGTGCTGCCCTATGAGCGCCCGCCGCTTTCCAAGGACTATCTGGCCGGCGAAAAGCCTTTCGAGCGGCTGCTGCTGCGCCCCGATACCTTCTGGGACGAGCGCGGCATCCAACTGATGCTGGGCCAGCGCGTGGGCATGATCGATCCGGTGGCGCATGCCGTGCAGGTGGCTGGCGGGCGGACCATCGGCTATGGAAAGCTCATCTGGGCCGGTGGCGGCGCGGCTCGCCCCCTCTCCTGCCCCGGCGCCGCGGCCGCCGGCATCCACACCATCCGCGCCCGCGCCGATGCCGATGCGCTTGCCGCCACGCTGCCCACGGCCGAGCGCTTCGTGGTGATCGGCGGCGGCTATATCGGCCTGGAGGCAGCCGCCGTACTCATCAAGCTGGGCAAGCAGGTGACGCTCGTGGAGGCGCAGGACCGGCTTCTTTCCCGTACCGCCGGCGCGGATTTGGCCGCCTTCTTCGCGGAGCAACACCGCGCGCGTGGCGTGGACCTGCGCCTGGGCGCGGCCGTCGAGGCCATCGAGACGCGGGGCGATCGCGCCACCGGCGTGCGCCTGGCCACTGGCGAGGTGTTGCCGGCGGACGCGATCATCGTGGGCATCGGCATCGTGCCCAATGTCGCGCCGCTGCTGCTGGCCGGCGCGATGGGCGGCGACGGCGTGGATGTGGACGCCTATTGCCAGACCACGCTGGAGGATATCTACGCTGCGGGCGACTGCGCGGCGCACGAGAACCGCTTTGCCGGCGGCCAGCGCATCCGCCTCGAATCGGTGCAGAACGCCAACGATCAGGCGCGCACCGCCGTGCAGCACATCATCGGCGAGCCCGCGCCCTATGAGGCGGTGCCCTGGTTCTGGTCCAACCAGTATGAGCTGCGTCTCCAGACCGTGGGCCTCTCCATGGGACACGACCAGACGGTGCTGCGCGGCGACCCGGCCGATGCCAGTTTTTCCGTCGTCTATCTGCGCGAGGGCCGAGTGATCGCGCTCGACTGCGTCAACCGGACCAAGGACTATGTGCAGGGCCGCGCCCATGTGCTGGCGGGCAGCAAGCTCGACCTCGCCCAGCTCGCGGACGGCGCCGTGCCGCTGAAGGAAGTGGGCCAGGCGTAGGCCGAGCCGGCGCTGGGCGCGGACCGGGCGTCGTTACGGGAATATCTCGGCATCAGGCCGGGAAAAGACCCGGATAGCGCTGGAGAGCCCCTACATCTCCCCCCGCGCGCGGCGGATGGCGTACCATTTCGCGACATTGGCCTGATGTTCGGCATAGCTGTCCGCGAAGATGTGGCCGCCCTGCCCATCCGCCACGAAATAGAGCGCCTGCGATTGGGCGGGGTGCAGCACGGCCTCGATGGAGGCGCGGCCGGGGTTGGCGATGGGGCCCTTGGGCAGGCCGGGCATGGCGTAGGTATTGTAATCGTTACGCGTGCGGATCTCCGACTGGAGGATGCGCCGGCCGAGCGGCTTGCCCTTCGTGATCGGGTAGATGATCGTCGGGTCGGCCTGGAGCGGCATGCCGATGCGCAGGCGATTGGCATAGACGGCGGCCACGGTGGGCCGCTCGGCCGCCACCGCCGTTTCCTTCTCGACGATGCTGGCGAGCGTGAGCGCCTCATGGATGGTCTTGACCGGCGCGGCGGGATCGCGCTCCGGCCAGCTCTTCTCGATGAAGCGGGTCATCGCCGCCCGCATGCGGGCGAGCACGGCAGCGCGGGGCTCGCCGCGCTCATAGCCGTAGCTGTCCGGCAGCACCGATCCCTCCTCGGGCACGGCCACCTCGCCGGTGAGGTCCTGGTTCGCCATCAGCCGCTCCTGCACCAGAATGGAGGGCATGCCTTCGGGAATATTGATGAGCAGCGGGATGGTCTTGCCGCTTTGCAGGATGGCGAGGATATCCGCCGCGCTCGCGCCCTTGGGCAAGCGATAGTCGCCCGCCTTGATGACACCCTCGCCGCCCAGCAGCCGCGCGCCCAGCAGGAAGAGGTTGGCCGAGCGGATGGCGCCGGCTTCCTCCAGCCGCTCCGCCATGACACGCAACGAGGCGCCCTGCGGCACGGTGACGGTGGTGGCTTCCGGCAGCGGGCCGGCGCCGCGCCAGCCCTGGGCGACATAGACGGCACCGAACAGCGCCGCCCCGACGATCAGCAGAAAGAGGAGGCAGCCGGCACGCCGCATGGCTCAGCCCCCCGCCCCGCCGCTCGCACGCCGGACGGGAGCTGCGCCCGGTCGCGGCGCGGCATGAGCGAGGCGGGCGCGGCGGATCATCCCGACCGCCGCCCTCAGAGGGCCTTCATCACCAGGCTGGCATTGGTGCCACCGAAGCCGAACGAGTTGTTCAGCACCGCCTTCACCTTGCGCTCCTTGGCCTTGTGGGGGACCAGATCCACGCCCGCGCAATTCTCGCTCGGATTGTCGAGGTTGAGCGTCGGCGGCACGATCTGGTCGCGCATCGCAAGGATGCAGAAGATCGATTCGACCGCGCCCGCGCCGCCCAGCAGATGGCCGATGGCCGACTTGGTGGACGACATGGAAAGCGCGCCGATGTCCGCGCCGAACAGGCGGCGCACCGCCCCCAGCTCCAGCTCGTCGCCAAGCGGAGTCGAGGTGCCGTGGGCATTGATATAGTCGATGTCCGAAAGCGCGAGGCCGGACTTGCGCACCGCCATCTGCATGGAGCGATAGGCGCCCGAGCCCTCCGGGTGCGGCGCGGTCACATGATAGGCGTCGCCCGAAAGGCCATAGCCGATCACCTCGGCATAGATCTTCGCGCCGCGCGCCTTGGCTCGCTCATATTCCTCCAGCACGACTACGCCCGCGCCCTCGCCCATGACGAAACCGTCGCGGCCCTCGTCCCAGGGGCGGCTGGCGCGCCAGGGCTCATCGCGGAACCCCGTGGAGAGCGCGCGCGCCTGGCCGAATCCGGCGATGCCGATGGGGCAGATGGCGCTTTCCGCGCCGCCCGCCAGCATCACGTCCGCATCGTCCATGGCGATCATCCGCGCGGCATCGCCAATGCTGTGCGCGCCGGTGGAGCAGGCCGTGACGACGGCGTGGTTGGGGCCCATCAGGCCATATTTGATGGAGACCTGGCCGGAGATGAGATTGATGAGGCGGCCATGCACGAAATGGGGAGAGACGCGCTTGGGGCCCTTGTGCTCCAGCACCAGCGACTCGCTCTCGATGCCGGGAAGGCCGCCGATGCCCGAGCCGATGGAGCAGCCGGCGCGCAGCCGCTCTTCCTCGCTCATGTCGGTGAGGCCGGCATCCTCGATGGCCTGGCCCGCGGCGTCGATGCCATAGACGATGAACGGATCGACCTGGCGCTGCACCTTGTGGTCCACGCGCTTGTCCGGGTCGAACCCATATTCATGGTCCCTGGGCTTCACTTCGCAGGCGTAATTGGTGTGGAAATCCGTCGCGTCGAATCTCGCGATCGTCCCCGCGCCCGATCTGGCGGCAAGGATGTTCGCCCAGCTCGTCTCAACATCGCCACCCAGTGGCGACACCATGCCCAGGCCTGTCACGACGACACGACGCATGTGATTCTCCTCAATACTTCCAGCCGCTTATGCCAGCCGCTTCAGGCTTGCGCCTGGCGGCCTTGAACAGCGAAGCGGCCCTCGGGCGGCGGGAAAACCCGCGAGCCGGAGAGCCGCGTCCTGCTAAGGGTGCCAATGACCAGCCGCCTCATCAGGACCGCGCCGCGGCCCGGGCGGCTGAAGCCCGCCCCTTACTGCTTGCCTTCGATATAATCGATCGCGTCCTTGACGGTTGCGATCTTCTCGGCGGCATCATCGGGAATCTCGACGCCGAATTCTTCCTCGAAGGCCATGACCAGCTCGACAATGTCGAGGCTGTCGGCGCCCAGATCGTCGATGAAGCTGGCATCCTCGGTGACCTTGTCGGCCTCGACGCCGAGGTGCTCCACGACGATCTTCTTCACGCGGTCCGCGGTCTCACTCATGCTCGATCCCTTGTTATGATGTGTGAACTCTCAATGTCGGCACTTGCCCTAGTGCGATGGGAACAAGGGCGCAAGAGGCAAGCGGCGCCCGGCCGCACCGCCGCGCCGCTCCCGCTCGCGCCGCCGTCCCGCTTCAGATCATCGCCATGCCGCCGTTGACGTGCAGCGTCTGGCCCGTGACATAGCCGGCCTCGCGGCTCGCCAGATAGACCACGGCCGCGCCCACGTCCGCGCTCTCGCCCAGCGCGCCGGCGGGGATGCGGGCCATGATGGCGCCCTTCTGGGCCTCGTTCAGCGCATCGGTCATGGCCGAGCGGATGAAGCCGGGCGCGATGCAGTTCACCGTGATGCCCCGGCTCGCCAGCTCCTGCGCCAGGCTCTTGCTCATGCCGATGAGGCCGGCTTTGGAGGCGGCATAATTGGCCTGGCCCGGATTGCCCGTGACGCCGACCACGCTGCTGATCGAGACGATGCGGCCGAAGCGCGCCTTCATCATCGGCTTTGCCGCCGCGCGGATGAGGCGGAAAGCGGCCTCCAGGTTGATGCGCTGCACCGTCTCCCACTCCTCATCCTTCATCCGCAGGATGAGATTGTCGCGCGTGACGCCGGCATTGTTGATAAGGATGTCGAGCGTGCCGCCCAGCGCCTCCATGGCCTGCGGCACCAGCGCATCGACCGCCGCGCCGTCGCCCAGATCGCAGGGCACGCAGACATGATCGCCGCCCAGCTCGGCCGCGAAGGATTGCAGCTTCTCGATATTGCTGCCCGAAAGCGCGAGCCGCGCCCCCTGCCCGGCCAGCGCCCGCGCCACCGCCGAACCGATGCCGCCGCTCGCGCCGGTCACCAGCGCCGTCATTCCTGTCAGATCGAACATGTCATTCTCCTGTTAGTCGGTTCACGCAGAGACGCGGAAGGTCGATGGTGCCCCGGCCCAAGGTCACTGATGAATCCTCAGCGCAACATCCGGCACGTCGCCGCCGATCACATCGATGTCGACCAAACTCCCTCCGCGTCTCCGAGCCTCCGCGTGAACCTAGCGTCAGATCTTCCCCAGCAGCGCCTCGATATCGTCCATCGACATCACGCTCGTCACCGTCGCATCGGGGGCGGTGCGCTTGACCATGGGGCCGAGCACCTTGCCGCCGAACTCCACGAAATCGGTGATGCCCGCCGCCCACATGGCGGCGATGCTCTCGCGCCAGCGCACGCGCCCGGTGACCTGCTGCACGAGCAGGTCCTTGATGGCGGCTGCATCGCTCACCGGAGCGGCGGTCACATTGGCGTAGACCGGCAGGAAGGCGCCCGGCGAAGAGGTCTCAGCCAGCGCCAGCGCCATGGCGTCGGCGGCCGGCTGCATGAGCGGGCAATGGAAAGGCGCGGAGACCGGCAGCAGCACGCCGCGCTTGATGCCGTGATCCTTCACGCTCTCCACCGCGCGCTCGATGGCGCCCCTGTGGCCGGAGATCACCACCTGCCCCGGATCATTGTCGTTGGCGACGGTGCAGACCTCGCCCTGGGCGGCGGCGGCGGCCAGCGCCTCCGCCTTCTCGATATCGGCGCCGAGCAGCGCCGCCATGGCGCCCTCGCCCACCGGCACCGCCGCCTGCATCGAGCGGCCGCGCAGCTTGAGCAGCCGCGCCGTGGTGGCGAGATCGAAGGCGCCCACGGCACTAAGCGCGGAATATTCGCCCAGGCTGTGCCCCGCCACCGCATCGGCCTTTTCGCGGATGGAGACGCTGCCTTCCTTCTCCAGCACGCGCAGCACGGCGAGCGCATGGGCCATGATGGCCGGCTGGGCATTCTCGGTGAGCGTGAGGTCGCTCTCGGGCCCCTCGCTCATGAGGCGGAAGAGCGACTGGCCCAGCGCCTCATCCACTTCGCCGAACACCTCGCGCGCGATGGGCGAGGCCGCGGCCAGCGCACTCCCCATGCCGACCGCCTGACTGCCCTGCCCCGGAAAGATGAATGCCCGCATGGCCTTCCTGTCCCCTGTCAAAAAATGGAAGCCCGTGCCCTAGAGCCGCTTGGCGGGACAGGCAAGCGCCGCACGGAGGCCCTTGCATTTCCGGCCGCTTTCGGTCATAGGCCCCGCCTTCACGCGGTCCGGTTCGCCGGTGCCGCGCTGAAGTGCATTTGAGACGACAGCCGGAGGGGTGGTGCGCATGGGGCGGCCATCAGCGATCGGCCAACACAGGACGCATGAACCATGCCGCTTTACGAGCATGTCTTTCTCGCGCGTCAGGACCTGGCGCAAGCCCAGGTAGACGCGCTGGCGGAGACCGCCACCAAGATCGTCGAGTCCCAGCAGGGCAAGGTGACGAAGGTGGAGAATTGGGGCCTCCGCAACCTCGCCTACAAGATCGCGAAGAACCGCAAGGCGCACTATGTGCTGCTGAACATCGACGCGCCCGCCGGCACCGTGGCCGAGCTGGAGCGCCAGACCGCCATCAACGAGGACGTCATCCGCTACATGACCATCCGCGTCGATGAGATGGAAGGCGGCCCCTCCGTCATGATGCGCAAGAACGACCGCGACCGTGAGCGTCGTGGCGATCGCGGCCCCCGTGGCGACCGCGACGGCGATCGTGGCCCGCGCCGCGAGCGCGAAGAAGCTGCTGCTGGCGAATAAGGAGATCTGAACAATGGCACGCCCGTTTTTCCGCCGCCGCAAGAGCTGCCCCTTCGCCGCCAAGGATGCGCCGAAGATCGACTATAAGGACGTCCGTCTGCTCCAGGGCTTCGTGTCCGAGCGCGGCAAGATCGTCCCCTCGCGCATCACGGCCGTCTCGGCCAAGAAGCAGCGCGAACTTTCCCAGGCGATCAAGCGCGCCCGTCATCTGGGCCTGCTGCCCTACATCGTGAAGTAAGGAGCCACCCCCATGGAAATCATCCTGCTCGAGCGCATCGAGAAGCTGGGCGGCATCGGCGACGTCGTGTCCGTCAAGGACGGTTACGCGCGCAACTATCTGCTTCCCAACAAGAAGGCGCTCCGCTCGAACAATGCCAACAAGGCCGTGTTCGAAGCCAATCGTGCCAAGATCGAAGCCGACAACGCCGCGCGTCGCGGTGACGCCGAAAGCACCGCCAAGACGGTCGAGGGCGTCCAGGTCGTGCTCATCCGCCAGTCGTCGAACAGCGGCCAGCTCTACGGCTCGGTCTCGGTTCGCGACATCGTGGACGCGCTGCACGAGGCCGGCCACAAGATCGTCGGCAAGTCGATGGTCGTGCTGGAGCGTCCGATCAAGACGCTCGGCCTGTTCGACGTGCGCGTCGCGCTGCACCCGGAGGTCTCCGTGACCGTCCAGGTCAACGTCGCCCGCTCGCCGGAAGAAGCCGACCTCCAGAAGGACGGTGTCGACGTCATGGCCTCCATGTTCGAAAAGGACGAGGCCGGTTTCACCGAGGATTACGATCCCAATGCCGAGCCCGGCGAGATCGCTGCCGAACCGGCCGCGGACGAAGTCGAGGCGGAAGCCAGCGCGGAAGACGCCGAGGGCTGAACCTGCGCGCAATCGCATTCGAAAAAAGCCTCGCGAACTTCGGTTTCGCGGGGCTTTTTCTTATCTCTCCCCGTGAGCAGGACTGCCGTCACTCCTCCGCCATGTGGATGAAATCCCGCTCGTAGCTGCGCATATGCGCGCCGCCATCCACGATGATCGTCTGCCCGGTCACGGCCTGCGCGCGCGCGAGGTACAGCACGGCTTCCCCCACATCCTCGGGCTCGGGCAACGCCTCCAGCGGCGCCAGCCGGGCGAGTCGCGCCAATTGCTCGGGCGTGTAGTCATAGGTCGCCAGCGTCAGGCCGGGGGAGACGGCGTTGATGCGGATCGTGGGCGCAAGCGCACGCGCGGCGATGCGCGTGAACGCCTCCAGCCCCGCCTTGCCGAGCGTGTAGGCCAGCTGATCGCCATGCGGCTGGGCCAGGCGCTGATCGAGGATATTGACGACCGAGGCGTTATGGCCCGCCGGGCGCTGCCCCTGTGCAAACGCCTGGGTGAGCAGCACCGGCGCCACCGTGTTCACCTGATAATAATGCGCCAGTTCGCCAGCCGTCACGCCGGCCAGATCACCCTCGCCGAACAAGGAGGCGTTGTTGACCAGCAGGTCCGGCGCGCGGCCGAAATGCGCTGTCACGGCAGGCAGCAAGCCCTCCGCCGCGCCCGGCTCAAGAAAGTCCGCGACGAAGCCGTGCCAGTCCGCGCCGGTCTCGGCCAGGCATTCGCTCAGGAAACGATGCGGCTCGGCATCGTGACGGCCGTGGATCGCCAGCGCATAGCCCGCGCGGGCGAGATGCATGGCGATGCGGGCGCCGAGGCGGCGATGGCCGCCCGTGACTAGCGCCAGCGGCGGCGCGACCCCCTGCCCCGCCACGCTCACACACCCATCAGACGAAGCACTTCCTCGCGGCTCTTCTCGTCGCGCTTGAAGACCCCCATCATGCGGCTGGTCATCATGTCCGTGCCATGGGTGCGCACGCCCCGGCCGGTCATGCAGCCATGAGTCGCCTTGATGACGACGGCGACGCCGAGCGGCTTGAGATTCTCCCAGATGCAGTCGGCCACCTGCGCGGTGAGGCGCTCCTGCACCTGAAGGCGGCGGGCAAAGGCCTCCAGCACGCGGGCGAGCTTGGAAATGCCGACCACATAGTCGCCGGGCAGATAGGCGATGTGCGCCTTGCCCACGATGGGCGCCATATGGTGCTCGCAATGGGACTGGAAGGGAATGTCCTTCAGCAGCACGATCTCGTCATAGCCGCCGACCTCGTGAAAGATGCGCGAGAGATGATAAGCGGGATCGTCCTCATAGCCCTCGCAATATTCCTTCCAGGCGCGCGCGACGCGCTTGGGCGTCTCGACGAGCCCTTCGCGCGTGGGATCATCGCCCGCCCAGCGGATGAGCGTGCGCACGGCCGCCTCCACTTCCTCGGGCACGGCGATCTTCGCGTGGCGGTCGATCACATTATTGTCCTGGTCAAAAGGGGTCATGGCCGCCCTCCGCTGAGATGATCGTGGACATGCCGGCAGCATGCGCCTTCCATTGGGGGGCGAAATAGGCGCTGCGGGCGGCGGGCGCAACCGCGCCGGCACAGGCGAGTCGTTTGGGCGCCGCGCGGGCACCGGCATGGGCCTGCCGATGCCGCTAGGGCATGGCCGCCCGAGCGGCGGCCTACCGGAAAAAATCGCGCAAATCCGCTCCTTTCCTGTTCCCCGCCCTTGCCCCGCGCGCATCGCCGGAGGATAAGGGCGGGCCGGACACGCGCCTGCCATGGTGCGGCCCGATGGGGAGAGTGAACCATGGAAGCCTATCTCTACGACGCGGTGCGGACACCCCGGGGACGGGGAAAGCCGGACGGCGCGCTTCATGAGATCACCCCCATCCAGCTCGCGACGCAGATGCTCCAGGCCATTCGCGAGCGCAATGCGCTCGATACCGCCGATGTGGACGATGTGATCCTGGGCTGCGTGGCCCCGGTGGGCGAACAGGGCACGGACATCGCCCGGCTCGCCGTGCTCACCGCCGGCTATGCACAGACGGTGGCGGGCGTGCAGATCAATCGCTTCTGCGCCTCGGGCCTGGAAGCCACCAACATGGCGATCGCGAAAGTGATGAGCGGCGAGGCGCAGATGGTCGTCGCGGGCGGCGTCGAGTCGATGAGCCGCGTGCCCATGGGCGCGGATGGCGGCGCCTGGGCCAGCGATCCGGCCGTCGCCTATGCCACCTATTTTGCGCCGCAGGGTATCGGCGCGGACGTCATCGCCACCAAATTCGGCTTCTCGCGCGCGGATGTGGATGCCTATGCCGTGGAGAGCCAGAAGCGCGCAAAGACGGCCTGGGACGAAGGACGCTTCGCCCGCTCCATCGTGCCGGTGCGCGACGTGATCGGCGAAATCGCGCTCGACCGCGACGAGCATATGCGGCCCGAGACGGACATGCAGAGCCTCGCCGCACTCAAGCCCAGCTTTACGGCCATGGGCGAGACGATGCCGGGCTTCGACGCCATTGCCCTGCTGCGCTATCCCGAGCTGGAGCGGGTGGAGCATGTCCACCATGCCGGCAACAGCTCTGGCATTGTGGACGGCGCCGCGGCGGTGCTGGTCGCCAGCCGCGAAATGGGCGAGAAATACGGCCTCAAGCCCCGCGCGCGGATGCGGGCCATGGCCTCGATCGGCTCCGAGCCGCTCATCATGCTGACCGGCCCGGAAAGCGTGGCCGCCAAGCTGCTGAAGCAGGCGGGCATGGCGACCGGCGACATCGACCTGTGGGAACTGAACGAGGCGTTCGCGGCGGTGGTGCTGCGCTACATGCAGGCGCTGGACCTCGACCATGAGCAGATCAACGTGAACGGCGGCGCCATCGCCATGGGCCACCCGCTGGGCGCGACCGGCGCCATGGTGCTGGGCACCGCGCTCGACGAGCTGGAGCGCACCGGCAAGGGCACGGCGCTGGTCAATCTGTGCGTGGGCGCGGGCATGGGCACCGGCATCATCATCGAGCGGGTGTGAGGGCGTGGTGGAGGATGGACGGCCTGGACCGGGGTTCGGCGCGGCCTTCCGGGAGAAAAGGAAGGTGCTTCGAGAGGTTCGGCATGAACGGCGGGAGGAGACCAAAGGGGTGAGCCTGGCGTCATCAACCCGATGGATCACCCGGCCATGCGCCGTGAGACTCTCATGCCCCATGAGGCCGTTCGCTCTGAGCCTGCCGATGGCTGTTCCTTTCTCCTGGTCTCTTGGCGAGCGCGCACATCGAAGGTCGGCACAGACGGTGAAAGAAGGAATGCGAGCATGAACACACTCACCATCGACATCGACGCGGACGGCATTGCCCTCCTCACCATCGACGTGCCGGGCCAGTCGATGAACGTCATCGGGCCGGAATTCATTGCCGATCTGGGCGCGGCCATCGACCGGATCTCCGGCGAGGAGGCGATCAGGGGCGCCGTCATCGCATCGGGCAAGGCGAGCGGGTTCATGGCCGGCATGGATCTTAAGCAATTGAGCGCGATGCTGCTGCCGTCCGCCGGTGGAAAGAAGCCGGACATGGCGCAGATCTTTGAAAACGCCTTCGTGCTCAATGCGCTGTTCCGGCGGCTGGAGACCTGCGGCAAGCCGGTGGCGGCCGCCATCGAGGGCGTAGCGCTGGGCGGCGGGCTGGAGCTGGCGCTCGCCTGCCATCACCGTGTGCTGAGCAGCGATCCGCGCGTGCAGGTCGGCCTGCCCGAAGTGCTTGTCGGCCTCTTCCCCGGCGCGGGCGGCACGCAGCGCCTGCCGCGTCTCATCGGCGTGCAGATGGCGCTGATGCACATGCTCCAGGGCAAGAATTTCCGTCCGCCCGAGGCGCTGGCGATGAAGGTGGTCGACGAGCTTGCCGAGCCGGGCCAGGCCATCGAGGCGGCGCGGGCCTGGGTGAAGGCCAACCCGGACGCGCATGTGCAGCCGTGGGACATCAAGGGCTTCAAGGTGCCCGGCGGATCGGGCCAGTTCAACCCCGGCTTCATCCAGGTGATGATGGCCGCCACGGTGATGACCACCAAGGAGACGCAGCGCAATCTCCATGGCCCTCACGCCCTGCTCTCGGCCGTCTATGAGGGCATCCAGCTCCCCATGGACCGCGCCATCCGCGTGGAGAGCAAATATTTCACGCGCGTCATCGCCGATCCGCAGGCCGGCAACATGGTGCGCACGCTGTTCGTCTCCAAGCAGGCGGCCGAGCGCGGCGCGCGGCGGCCCGCCGGCATCGAGAAGGCGCCGACGAAACGGCTCGCCATGCTCGGCGCTGGCATGATGGGCGCGGGCATCGCCAACGTGGCGGCGCAGGCCGGCATCGAGGTGTTGCTGCTCGACCGCGACATGGCTGCCGCCGAGCGCGGCAAGGCCCATGCGCAGGAAGCGCTGGCCAAGCGCCTGGGCAAGGGCATGACGCCGGAGAAAATGGCGGAAACGCTGGCCCGGATCACGCCGGCGACGGATGTGGAGGCGCTCAAGGGCTGCGATTTCGTGATCGAGGCGGTGTTCGAGGATGCCGGCATCAAGGGCGAGATCACCCGACGCGTCGAGGCGGTGCTGGGCGCGGACACCATCTTCGGCTCCAACACCTCCACCCTGCCGATCACCGATCTGGCGCGCAGCTGGAGCAAGCCGGAGAATTTCATCGGCATCCATTTCTTCTCGCCGGTCGAGAAGATGATGCTGGTCGAAGTGATCCTGGGGAAGGAAACGGGGCCTGCGGCCGTGGCCAAGGCGCTCGATTTCGTGGCGCAGATCAAGAAGACACCCATCGTAGTCAACGATTCGCGCGGCTTCTACACCTCACGCTGCTTCGGCACCTATGTGCAGGAAGGGACGCAACTGCTGGCCGAGGGCGCCAACCCCGTCCTCATCGAGAATATGGGCAAGCAACTCGGCATGCCCGTGGGGCCGCTCGCCGTCTCGGACGAGGTGTCGATCGAACTGGGGCACAAGGTGATGCTGGCGACGCGCGCGGCGCTGGGCGATGCCTACAAGCCCACGCAGGCGGACGCGGTCGCGGCGCATATGGTGGAGCTGGGGCGGCTGGGACGCAAGAACGGCAAGGGCTATTATGATTATCCCGAGGGCGGCAAGAAGGCGCTGTGGCCGGGCCTCGCGCAGCATTATCCGCTGGCGGCCGCGCAGCCCACGCCGGAACAGGTGCGCGAACGGCTGCTCTATCGCCAGCTCGTCGAATGCGCGCGCTGCTTTGCCGAAGGCGTGCTGGTAACGCCACAGGACGGCGACCTGGGCGCCATCTTCGGCTGGGGCTTCGCACCCTATACCGGCGGTCCGTTCAGCACCATCGACACCATTGGCGCGGCGCGGGTGGTCGAGATACTGGACCGGCTCACCGCCACTCATGGCGAGCGCTTCGTCCCGCCCCGGCAATTGCGCGACATGGCGGCCTCCGGCGCGCGCTATTATGAAGGAGACGCGGCGCAGGCGGCATGAGCGGCGGGGGGCTACATCGACGGAGAGCGGCTGCGCATCGTCGTCGCCCTCTCTCCGCCTCGTCATCCCAGCTTCCACCGCATCATCCCAGCGTCCACCGCATCATCCCAGCCCCCACCGCGTCATCCCAGCCTCCACCGCGTCATCCCAGCCTCCACCGCGTCATCCCAGCCTCCACCGCGTCATCCCAGCCTCCACCGCGTCATCCCAGCCTCCACCGCGTCATCCCAGCCTCCA